>Ga0126381_100001049_pt1 | contig 29935 bp, 20 predicted proteins | sample PanSoiMetPlot_28_FD_96465 | JGI IMG/M metagenome (GOLD analysis project Ga0126381, IMG submission 96465) | Tropical forest soil microbial communities from Panama - MetaG Plot_28 | ecosystem: Environmental > Terrestrial > Soil > Tropical forest > Bulk soil | place: Panama | collected 2016-02-17
GAATTTCAGCGCGACAAAGCGGTGCAGGCGCGTATCTTCCGCTTTGTACACCACACCCATCCCGCCTTCGCCAAGTTTTTCTACGATGTGAAAGTGGGAAATGGTCTGGTCGATCATCGCTGTACACGCGCGGTAGGGAAGCGGCGGTCCGGGTCAAAAGGTTTGATCGTTCATCGCCGCACCTTCGTCAATTTTGAGTCGCGCTTCTGTCGGCGGTTTGGGGGATCCCAAAACGGGGATCACCCGCGCAGCGTCTCCATAGGCCCTGAGGTCCGCTTGCTGTTCGAGTTCAAACGAAACGCTCTTATTGCACACGGTGCAAACAAGGGAGCCGTAGGGCGTGCCGCTCTTTTGCACAAATATGTTGAAGCGCATAACACGCTCGCAACAAACGGGAATCCACAGGTTGGCTGTCTTTGTTGAGTCCAAAGCCCACCCACGAAATTGACTTTCCAGGATTATACACTGGAATTCATCTGCCAGAATCGCGACCATCGGATCTACAAACGTGTCAACCTACAGCATCCAGCAATAATAACCATTCATCCCAATCATTCAGCACAACATTGCAGTCCACACTATCCAACTGACGATTGCCCGGCGGGATCAACGCAACGACCTTGACCTTGGGGAAGTTCGTCTTCAGCCACTTGACCATCTCGTTTCTCGTCTGTTCAGGAGCAGCGTGGCCAACGATAAATATATCCACATTGTGAATCGATTCCAAAGCGTGCTTTGCCGCGTCATTGTCAGCTACCGAAATAACCTCGTGACCGAAGCGCCGAAACAGGTCGGCTCTCAATTTCAATTCTTTTTCGTCATAGCCGATCTGAAACATGATTCGTTTGAGCGGCGACTTGATCGAAATCTTCTCACCCGTCCGGCTGGTAATGACGTATTCACCGGGTGAAGATCCCGCGAGTTTTCTGACACGCGCCTTGGCGTGATCCATATCTTCAGCTGATTCTATCCAGCAAAGGCGGCCATCACGTTGCAGCTTGAAAATGTTGACGGGCAGGGACAAGGTGAGTCCTTGTTATGGCACTCCGGATTCAATCATATGGTTGACCACATGTCTACTTCGCTGAAGTGGATTGGGTCCGATTCAGCACTTGAGCTACCGGTTGACGGAATCTCCACTGTCATGAAACGTCGATGCAGGGTCGGCCGCCGCAAGGGTAAGGACGGTTTGGTGCATCGGGCTCGAGTTTTCGAACCTCCCCACATTCGTTTGGTAAACCTTATTGATAGGACTTCGGCATTACCGCGCTTACCGAGACCTGTTTCGAACTAGCGGAGCACGGATTCTAGCCGGCAAACCGCGGAGGTCTCGATTTACGGGCGATTTACGGGCTTGACGCTCCCGAGAGGCGGCATCTATACTCGCGCCCGCCCTAAGATTTCTGAATAGGGCACGAACCTGGGCCCCGTAAATCCAATTGAAAAATTCTGGAGGAATGAATGAGAAGGGCATTGTGGGTCATTCTGTTTGTTGCAAGCCTGCTGACCGCGTTCTCCACCTATGCGCAAAGCCCTAATTATGAAGTCGGGCCAGTTTGGCGCGTCACGTATGTTCATATCAAGCCCGGACAGTCAGAAGGGTTCTGGAAAGATATTCGAGAGAATTTCAAGCCTATCTATGCAGATTTCAAAAAGGAAGGCCTGATCACCGATTACAAATTTTGGCTGAACGACACGACTGACCATCCGAACGATTGGGACGTGGCGATAGGTATTCTATTTCCGAATTACGCGGCGCTCGATACTGTAGACGCAAGGGCCGCGACCATTGCGGCGAAACATTATGGTTCAAGAGAAGCGATGATCGAGGCGGGCAAGAAGCGCAATGACCTGCGCGAAGTTGTAGCCAGCAAATTGGCTCGCGAGGTGATCCCGAAGTAACGTTGGTAACGGAAGTCGAGTGAAAACATCTCGAACGTTTGCAAGTGCCAAAATCAAAAGTAGCACCTGGCTGCCGTCCTGAGAGGAGACTTCTGTGGCCATCGGACTCACGCCCGTTGCTGCTCCTGTTGTGATTTGCATCCCGTCAGGAGTGTGAGACACACGCCAGTATCGTTGTTTTCCCCTTGGCGGGGCCAGACGCGCGATTTCTAGGATTGTTGCTTTGGATGAGGCCGTGGAGAGACTCGCGATCCTCGACGCGCGACAGAGCCGCGTCGTCGGAGCCGCGCCTTTGAGGAGGGCCTCATCCTGGAGGAAACCCGCAAGTTCCGATCAACACGCAACCGGACGGTCTCTGACGCGTTCTGAGGCACGCAAAGCCACGCGTGATAAAGGAGCATTACATCAAGACGTTCGATCGAACGGTTCTTGCAGTGGTGAGAAAACCCGAGACATCATGGGGAGCGATAGGCCAGAGTGCACCAAATTCAGTAGGGCAGTTGTGGTAAGCTATTTTAAACCAACGCCCGAGAGGTGCCCGAGAGGCTGAAGGCGGCGGTTTGCTAATTCTACCTGACCTGTTCGCACAGACCGATTTTCGTTTGTTTTGTTTGCCTTAGGCTCTTCCCAGTTGCAGCCCAATACCCTTATTAGCAATCTATAGTTCAGCAAAAGTTCAGCAACTCGGCTTTCAGTTCGCGTGAGGGTGCTCACACGTCACCATTGATTTGTGAACGGCAAGCCTGGAGCGAAGCAGGTGCGTGTGCAATAGGCGATGTAGGAACCGAATCAATCAGGGATGCTGAACTGCAGATAGAGGCGCGAGATTTTGACGATGATGTCGCGAGCATCTTCCTGTAGAGTCACTCGACCGTCGGTGTCTCGGTCCGCTCTCCCTACCGCTTGAAATTCAACGTCAACCTTGAAGTACGCGCAATTCCGACTCACGTAGGTACGAACCTGACTGTCCTTTTGAAATGTCTGAAACGGACGGGAAGTCTGCGTCTGCAACCCATGTCCATGCCATTTTAAGCTGAAATCTACAGGGTCTTGTGGACAAAGCTACGGCTGACGCCAAGCTCGGCGGCGATCCGGCGGAGAGTCAAACCCTCGCCATCAGCAGTGACTGGCTGCGGCAAAGCAAACGTCCGCCCCGTGTTAATATCACTTGACTCTTCGGCTGAAACAGAGCGTCCATATTCGTGACCATGAATATGGGCTCAGATGTTTCAAATTCGGCTGGTCTTTACCGATAAGGAGCGGCGAGCTTAGCGCGCGGGGGTCTCGGCAGCCGCCAAATGCACGCGGCCACCAATCACCACGTCCGGGACCACAAATTCAGTGAATCCATCGACGAAGGATGGTTTCAACGTCTCCCAGTTGCTGAGTTCTGGAGTGGCGTATTTCACAGAGGTAAATTTGCCTTTGACCTGTACCTGAACTTGCAGCGATTCCTGAGCGTAATTCACCAATTCGACGATGACATCCCCGGATTGCTTTTGTGGATACGCCACGACCAAGGTGGTGAGCGAATTCCACAAGCTGACTGGAATGCGGTCTTTTACCATCAGGCGGCGAACATCCTGCACAAAGGTTTCCGGGTCGGCGACAGGCTCGGCTAACGCGATAATCCGGCCCTTTCCGATCGTATAGGTCACGGAAGGCCCACTCGTTTTCGCATTCGCAGACGATTCCCATGGATACGGTCCCTTCAAGTTCACCAAAACCGCGACGCCACCGCTGTTGGCAAATGGGGACAAGCCTTCGCTGAGTTCCTTGCTCAGTTCGGCAAAAGCAATGACCACATCGAAGGCGGCCAGGTCCTGAGCCGTCACTTCTGAGGAGTGCAGAACGCGATAGGGAATGTTGTGGCGAGCCATGAGATTCAGTGTTTCGTAGGAGGAATCGTAATCGCCTGTCAGCACAGCAACCCGTGCGGTTGGCTCCCCGGTGGTGTCGTTGCGCTGATAGAACGCCAGGGTCCGCTTCACCAATTCCCAATCCGCCAAAACGTTCTTGTCGCCCTCGGCCAACCCTTTTTGTTGCTTCCCGTAAATCTCCAGGACTAAATCGGCATGGAAGGCGCCAGCTTCGGCGATGGCCAGCGCGTAATCCTCCGGATGTGGTCCTTGTTCTTTCACCAGCGGATCGCTCAGGTCCCAAGCAAAGGTGTACAGCGGCGGTTGCGTTTTCTGAATCGCTTGCTCGTAGTGGACCAGCGCGAAGTTGGAATCCAGCCACGGCTGGGACGTGGGGCTCGAGACCTGCAAAATTCCATTTTTGTTGAAGACCAGCCAGCCGCGCATGTCTGGCTGTCTTCCCCCGGAATTCAGCACCAGAATTTTGAGTTCCGGGTGCGCGACCTTTAACTTTTGCGCGACGGCCTCTGCTTCCGCCGCCTTCGATGTTTCCGCTTTCACGATGATCCCCACGGCTGCAACACGCGCCGCAGAATCTAGGGTAGAAACCGCCTGCTCCAGGGTGGTTTCGAAATAGACGTGATAACCACGCTTGGTCGCGGCTTCGACTATGGTCTTGGCATCGTCGTTCCAATCTAAAACCAGATCGTCCGCACCCAGAGTCTTCACCGCAGGGATCGCTCGTTGCGTCCAGTGGACATAGACCTTTGCGCGGCTCACCGGTGTGACGCAAAGACTCATAAGAACTGCGGCGATCGCTACCCTGCTCGTGGTCATCGACTTTCCCGTGCAAAGAAATTTGCTTGGTGGATTCGCGGTTGATGCAGCGCCCCTTCTTTCGCATGAATGCGAATTTCCGGCCCGGTTGAGACCGTTTCTGTTTGCCCCTCGGCCGACACCCAAATCGCCGCCGCGTCGGCCACGGCCCGCACGATCGGCCGGCCCTTATCGGGCCCAACGAGCAACAACGTCGTAGACAGCGCATCAGAAGCGATGGCGGTTTTTGCGACAATGCTCAGTGCGTATCGCGTTTCCAGCGGCTTCCCATTGTCCGGGTCGATGATGTGGCCGGCAGTCGCGTTTCCCAGCAAACTCGCTGGAGTTTGCTCCGATGTCGATACGCTGTTTTCGTGGAGCCGCACCACGGGATCGATGCGGCTGGACGGGTCTCGCAAGTGCACCTCCCAGGCGTCTTGGCCCGGCGGCGAGCCCATTCCGTAGAGCGTGCTCTGGCCCGCGTCGACGAACGCGTTGCGGATGCCATTGGCGCGCAGCACCTCTGCCGCACGATCCACGGCATAGCCTTTGCCAATCGAACCCAGGTCAATCCGCATGCACGGCGAATGGAACTCCACGCGGTCCGGCGGGATAAGTTCAACTTTCTTGAAACCGACACATACGCGCACTTGATCCAGTTGCTGCTGCGTCGGCACGCGATCTCCGCGGATGGCGGCCTTCCACAAATCCACCAGTGGAGCCACGGTGATGTCAAACTTGCCCCCGGAGATCTTGGAATAGCGCAGAGACTCCTCGATGATACGGTACAAATCCTGGGGAACTTGCTCGGCATGAAAATGAGCGCAGCGGTTCAGCCGGCTGAGGTCGCTCTCGGGCTTATAGTTGCTCATCACTTGGTCGAGGCGGACGATTTCCGCGAACGCCCGGTCCATTGCCAGCGAGGCGTGCGCCGGCGAATCATCGTACGCCGCAATTTCGTAAACCGTGCCCATGGCGTATTTCGTCTTATGCACCAGCGACGTTTCTGAGGGCGGAGGTTCTGATAACGGGAAGAAGGACGGGAAGAGCAGAGCAGAAGCCGCCGAGAGGGCCCAGCTACTCCAACGCATAGAGCTCACCGCCGTTGCTTGCGAGAAAAATCGTGCGGCCAGAAATGACCGGCGCCGACTGTACACCCGCGCCGAGAGCTGCTCGCCAAAGTACTTTCCCCGTTGCACTTTCGAGCGCCAACAGTCCCCAGGATTGGATGTAGATGATCGAATCGCCGAATACCGGCGGCGCGGTGACCACCTCTCCCACTCCGGTTTTCCATCGCAGTTTTCCGGTAGCCACCTCGAGAGCGTACAAGTTGCCGTCCTTGCTGCCCACCACCGCCAGGTCCCCTTGCACTGCCGGGGAAGAGGCTATGCCCAAACCGGTTTCGTATTTCCATCGCACGGCGCCGGTTCCCGCATCCAGTGCGTACAAGAAGAAATCCTCGGAGCCGAACAAGACCGTGTCGCCCACGAGCGCCGGTGACGAGTCGATTCCATTTTCGGTCGCGGTGCTCCAAAGAATTTTTCCGGACGCGGAGTTCAGGCTGTGCATGTGTCCGTCTCCGCAGCCGATATAAATTTGTTTCTCGGCAGCATATGCCGTCGCGTAGATTCGCCCACCTAGAGTCTGTTTCCAGCGAAGCTTTCCACTGGCCGCTTCCAGCGAATACATGTGTGCGTCGGCACTTCCAAAGAAAATCGCGTCTTCCCGCGCAACCGGGGATGCCCACACTTCTCCGTCAGTTTTGAATTCCCAGGTTTTTTCACCGGAGACTGCCTTGACGCAATAGACTTTGCCGTCATCACACCCGAATAGCACATTCTCACCGTGTAGCGCTGGCGTGGAATGGATCGCGCCGCCGGCATGGAATTGCCAGCGAGTGCGTCCGTTGTCGGTGTTGACGGCGTGCAGGTCTCCACCAGTCGTGGTGGCGTAAAGAGCCCCTTGGCCGAGCACTGGGGCGCCACGGATGGAGCTGCCGACGCGCGATTGCCAGCGTGCCGCGGCAGGTGACGGCAAGCTTGGCGCACCGAACCCGCCGGTCCGGGTATTATCTTTCAGCAGCGTGACCCAATCGCCTTGCGGTGCTGCCCCTCCGGCAGCGTAATCCGTCTTCATCGTTTCCATGTATTCTCGTCCTCGTGGCTATTTCCCGGCACGCCGCTAGTTCGTTTGCTCGCGGTGGTCATCAGGTGAGCTGCAGCTTTCGATGATCAATTTGTTTCACATCGGCGACGCCGAGGCCCAGTTTCCCAGCAGCCGCAATATGTCCGGGTTGGCGGTAATAAAGGTTTTTGCTCGCGTCCGTATAAAATTCGTGCTGGTTGGTCGTCAAACTTGTAGGGTCGTGCACCCGGACCGAAGGAGCGCCTCGTTCCCGCCGTTTAGTGTCGATGGCCTCCAATTCAATGGAATCCATGGCTACTGGATCGGTGCTAAGCAGCAAAATTCCCGCCGGGTAGATGAAATCCGGGTTCTGCGTGAGCGGCCCACCGTGCCACACCATGCGCATTCCATCCATGATGTTCAATACCGCTTTCGAGCGCAGTGGCTCCACGGAGCACATCACGCCGATAAGTGGATTCGTGAAGGAGTAGGGTTGCTTATGGGAACGCGCCACGTTGTTAAACGAGCCGTAAGCCAGATTCTTTAAGCATCCGGTGACACCGGAAGCGGAGTGATCTTTCATCGTCGGCACATTGATAATTTTGTCTACGCCGCTGGAAACGATCGAGGCCATGTACGAACGCGTTTCCCATTCGCCAAAGAAAACCGCTTCGCAATAGACGTTGCCGTCGTATCCGGAAGTATCCAGTTTCGAATCCTGGACACCCACCACCCTCACTCCCGGTTGCACAAGCAGCTGGCAACTGCCGAGGTCCATCTCGTAGCCGAAGCGGTCGAAGACTATGATATTGCGCGCAGGCACGCCGACCGATTGCACAGCACTGACAATCTCGCGCACCAGTTCCGGCGACGAGTAGCAAGCCGGGGCTCCCGAGGGATTGATCTTGATCCCGACAATGTCCGCCGGCTGAATGAATTTCGCCCAGGCCGCCAGCGGCGAGCTTTCGCCAGTCAGCTCGCGTATCGCGTGTTCCAGCATTTCGTGCACGGTGGCCTGCGAAACGCGGTTTCGCACGATGACGCGCGCATCGGCGATTTCCACGACGCGTCCCGGATACAATCCCGGCATCCGCAGGGGGGATTGTTTCTCGCTGTGGGTTTCATGCACGTGGATGGGCGGGGGCTGCGGTAGCGCAACTTCGTCGCCGGCCAGCGCTGGCAGGCCCCCAAGGAACAGTCCCGCGCTTCCGATGCACGTTCGCTTTACGAAAGTTCTGCGATCCACGCTCCGTCTGCTCCGGAATTCCTGTCCAGCGTACTATCACGCGTCCTTCAGTTCCAGTCTTCTCTCCAGGTGCGTCGGCGTGCTTCCATCGACGGTGACAACTTTCCCGGACCTGAGTAGACTTCTTCTGAATCGCTTCAATACGTCATGATTAATCCTCCTCAGTTTGTCCTAAGAGATTGGCGATTCGCTACTGTCTTTGACGGCGCAGGGTGCAGCGAAGTTGGCGAAACCACTCGCGGAAGAAACCCTATGAAACCATTGATCCGAATTTCCTTTGGCCTTTTATCTCTAATCATCTTGAACTTCGCTCTCGCTCCCTTCGTTCGTGCCCAGGCGCCACGCTTTGATTTGCTGCTCAAGGGCGGCCACGTCATTGATCCCGCGAACCAGATTGATGCGGTTATGGACGTCGGCGTTTCAGGGGGGAAAATTGTCGCTGTCGAGAAGGATATTCCTGAGTCTTCGGCTACAAAAGTTGTCGATGTCACCAGTCTGTACGTCACTCCGGGCCTGATCGACATTCATTTTCACATTGGCCACGGTGGTGCTCCTCTGAACTGGTTCGATCCAGAAGCTCGCGACCACGAAGGCCCCCTGGGCATTCCCGCGGATATCGCGTTGCAGTCAGGCGTGACCACCATTGTCGATGCCGGAACCTCCGGAGCGGAAACCTTTCTCCAGGAAAAGGAAGAAGTGATCGATCATGCTAAGGTGCGTGTCCTGGCGTTCCTGAATATCGTCGCCAATGGAATGAATGGCGGACTCGAGCAGACTGTCGATCAAATGGACGTAAAGCGTTGCGCCGACACCATAAACAAATATCCGGAAGAGCTCGTCGGAGTGAAAACGGCGCACTACTGGACCGACAAACCTTGGGACGGCGAACACACGCCGTGGGCGGCGGTAGATCGCGCGATCGCCTGCGCACAGGCCACCAATCGCCCGGTCATGTACGATTTCTGGCCGCGCCCGGATCGCACTTACGCTGACCTCATCCTGCAGAAAGCTCGCCCCGGGGACATTCACACGCACGTGTTCGCACAACAATTTCCGATTCTGCTGCCGAGTGGCGAACTGAATCCCATCTTGCTGGAGGCGCGCAAACGCGGAGTGATCTTCGACGTTGGCCACGGCGGCGGCAGCTTTTGGTTCCGCAACGCCGCTCCCGCTGTGAAGCAGGGTTTCATCCCCGATTCGATGTCCACGGACCTGCACACCGGCAATTTCACCATCTTGAGCTTCGTGAACGTGCTTTCCAAATTCCGCGTCATGGGCGTTCCCCTGAACGACCTCATCAAGCGCTCCACCGTCAATCCGGCAAACGAGATTCATCGGCCGGAACTCGGCACCCTATCGGTCGGGAAAGAGGCGGATATCGCGGTGCTCGAGGAGCTTCATGGCAAGTTTGGTTATATCGATTGCGGCTTTGCGCGCCTGGACGGAAATGTCCGCATTATTGCGCGCATGACTGTTCGCGCGGGCCGCATTCTTTACGATCCCTCTGGACTCAGCATGGTGCAATGGGAGAAGGCGCGGAAACAGTATTTCACTTCGCCTGTTTTGGGGGGCGATAAAGCATCCACCGCCGATGATTTTCCACGCCATTAAATAAAGCGAAGCATTCGGATTTCGAAACTTGCGATTTTGCAGATATCAAGGGAGGCCGCGATGCCGGACGAAATCAGCCGTCGAAAACTCCTTTGCAAGAGTGCCCGGGCCGCACTTGTGGGCACGGTCGGCGTGTGCGCCGCCCCGGCGCTGCGCGCCAGCGAATTTCCGGCTTCACCTCCGGTGAAGGGCATTGATTATTACCAGAAGCTCGGAGTCACTCCCTTAATTAACGCCGCCGGCACCTATACCTTCCTTTCCGCATCGACCATGCCTGATGAAGTGCAGGCTGCGATCGCGCTGGCCTCGCTTCGGCCTGTGAACCTTATGGAGTTGCACGAGGCCGCAGGAAAATACCTTGCGGAGCGCCTGAAATGCGAGGCCGCGCTAGTTACCTCCGGTGCTGCCGCCGGGCTCACGCTCGGCACTGCCGCGTGTGTGACGATGGGCAACCAAGACGCGATCCTGAAAATTCCGAGCGAGCTCGGCGGCCTCAAAGATGAAGTTCTGGTGCAGAAAGCTCACCGGTACGACTACGATCACGCCATTCGCAATTGCGGCGTGCGCTTTATCGAGGTCGAAACCATGGAGGAGTACGAAAAGGCGTTCAGCGATAAAACCATCATGACGCAATTCTTTAATGCCGGTCAGGGCGGCAGGATCTCGCGCGAAGATTGGATCCGCGTGGCGCACCAACACGGCGTGCCGTGCTTTAATGACGCGGCCGCGGATGTTCCGCCGATCTCGAATCTGTGGAACTACACGCAAATGGGTTTTGACCTGGTCACCTTTTCGGGCGGCAAGGGCCTGCGCGGGCCGCAGTGCACCGGCCTGTTGCTGGGACGCAAGGACCTCATTGAAGCGGCTAAACTGAATAATTCGCCGCACTCGAATACCGTTGGCCGGGGCATGAAAGTGGCCAAGGAAGAAATTGTCGGGCTGGTTGCCGCGGTCGATTGGTTCCTCGCGCAAGATGATGCGGCGATGCAAGCGGAATTCACGAAACGTGCCGACCGCATTGCGTCCACAGTCAAAGCGCTCCCTACGGTCGAGACGCAAACCTTCGTTCCGGAAGTCGCGAATCACGTTCCACATCTGCTTATTACTTATGACCAAAGCCGGATCAAAATCTCGGCTCAGGAAGTGGTGCAGAAACTACGCGCAGGAAAGCCGCGCATCGAGTTGAATCCCAGCACCGGTGGTGCGCCCGCCAGTGCCGGCCTGCCCGGTGGCAGCAACACCATTGTCGTGGGTGTCTGGATGCTTCTTCCCGGCGAAGACGCCATCGTGGCGCGGTGTCTCTACGACGTTTTGCACGGCGCGATGTAGCTGCATCTGCGACTCGCTTCAGTGCGGCGTCGCGCCTGCCATCGCGAGCCGGCTGAGGTGACGCGACATTTGGCTGTCCGGCAGCAGTAACGCTTCGCCCAGCGACGCCAATCCTTGCTCCTGTTCGCCGAGCGCGATGTGCAGGATTCCCGACGAGTAGCACGTCCAACTGTGCGGAGCATCGCTCTGCTCTCGCGATTCGACTTCCGACAACGCCGAGTGCAGACGGCTGGACCACTGTCCGGAATCGTAATTTGGCAACTTTCGTGCCGCGGCCCATGCCCAGACCACGTCCGAGCCCCCACGCGACCGCGTGGCGAGCTCATATTTCTGCTGTGCCGCTTCTTTCTGCTGGCAAGCAGCATAGCTTTCTGCAAGCAGGTAATTGGCTCTCGACGAGTTCAGGAGCGGGGTCAGCCCATCTTGCGTGAACGCCAAGCCGGCAACAGGAGCAGCAATGGAACTGACGACACCGACGGCTTGTTCGCAATGGTTACTGCGCGCAAGCGCGACCGCTTGTTGCAGTTTCACTTCGAGCCATACCTGGCGGACGTCTACGCCACCCTCTTCTTTCTCGAAGTAGCGATCTTGAAACAGCTCGATGGCCGCATCGTAACTGCCGTCTTCGGCCCGACTGAGCGCGAGTTCATAGATCAAAGCGGTCGGCATGTGCTTTATGTCGGGATAACGCTCAAGAAGTTTCGCCCTGTCCGCCGCGGGTTTCCCAAGTAGGGACATGGCACTGACGGCTCCAGAATAGTTCACGAGATTTAACGAATCGTTCCGGATTCCTCCCTCGAAGGCATTCAAAGCGCCAGCGAAATCGCGGTGCTGGTGGAGCAGTGCCAGGCCGATGCTGGCGTGCATCGTCGGAATGTGCGGATTTACTTTTTCCGCCTCTTCCCACTCCCCGAGAGCAGAATCGGTCTGTCCGCGAGCGAAGTACCAGGTGCCGAGCAGGTAGTGGGCGTTCGCATCGTTTTCATTGGCGCGCAACGCAGCTCGGAGCGCGCGCGAGTCTTCGTCTGTGTTTGGAAATACATATGCCGTCGAGAGTCGCGAAGCACGCAAATAATCATCCACCCCAGATTCGCCAGCGCGCTCACGGCAATAACCGCGAAAATAAACTACCAACGGATGATCTTGAGGCAGCACGGCGCCCGGTTCGCGTTGATCCGCGGGAACCACAGGATATTCGCGCGATAGAATCTCGACAGCGCGGCGGTATAGAGCGAGGCGCGCATATTCCGAGGCTACGTTCAACACCCGGTAGGGATCGGCGGCAAGATGTGGCAGGTCCGGTTGTCCGATTTCCTCGCGAAGGAAATCGCTTAACGGAAAATGGGCGAGCCAGTCCTTGGCCACGGAATCGGCTTCAGCGCTGTTCCCGAGAGCATGGAGCACCGCGACCAGTTCCTCGGCGGCGCGAAGGTCCTGCGGAGCCGCGCGGCGGCTCTGCTGGAGCGAGTCTCTCGCCTTTTCGGGAGCGCCACTGCGCGCTTGAAGTTCGCCGAGTCGCAAAGCCGCCGGCGCACGATACGAAGGCAGACGCATCGCTGCCTGGTAAGCCTCCAACGCATCTTTCTCACGCGCCGCGCCTTCGTAAGCCAACCCGAGATAATAGGAAATTGCCGTGTCCGTGGTGTCGCGCTGTTGAGCCGCGGCGAGATGCGGCAAACTTTCGTCGTAACGTTTGAGAGCACATTCGAGGCGTCCCGCCGCCTTTAACAACTCGAAACTTGCGGGGTATTTCTGCAAGGCGAAGTTATACGTTTGCAACGCGCGAAGTAGATTGCCGTCCAACTCTTCAGTTTTTCCCAGTTGCAGCCAATCATCCTCGGTTCGCCGGCTCTTTTCCGGTATTGTGTACAAGCTCTGCGGGCCTACCTTGATCTCCGATTCGGGCTTCCAGTCGTACTCGCCCTCGGTTTGCCGCGAGAGCAAAGTGCCGCTGCCATCCTTCAACTCGAACGTACATTTCCTTGACGGGTCCGCCAAGCGAATATCCTTCTTCCAAACATTCTCCGGATAGAGGTCCGACTTTTCGCTGAGCAGTGAGCTGTTGCCCTGCAAAATCTGCACGCTGGCTCCGGTCAACTTGTGATTCACATTCAAGGCAACCCGCAGAACATCCTGCTTTCGTTCCATATGCAGCACGCCGGCCAGATTGGCGCGGGAAATTCCTCCGGTGCCACGAACCGGCATCCAATATTCCGTGAAGCTGATGCTTTGCCGCGGCTCAAGAAACGCGTAGGTTTCCTGATTGCGGAACAGGCCGGCCTGCAATTCGACGTACGCGCTGTTGTTGTCGGAGAGCGCTTTGCGCCAGTCGAGTCCATCGGCGTCCACGCCCCAGGACCAGATCTTTTTCGCGGGAACTTCGCCGTATTTCGCAAAATGAGCGGTCCCCGTATTGGTATGAGGATTCCAGACGCCCATGAAATTCTCGCGGGTTCCGTGGCTGAAAAGGGATACCGGCCCGTCGGTCTGATTTTGGATGATGCTCAGGTCTTTGCCTTGCTTGTCGGTGGGCCAGGTCTGCACTTCCACAAATCCGTGCGCCGCGGCGAAGCGCATCGGGTATTGAATGCGGGAATCATCCCAAACCTGCACGCCGGCATTGTTCCACCAGTAGAAACGATGACGCACATCACTCCGGTTGCTGAGAATGACGTGCTGTTCGAGAACCGTAGAGCCGGGGTGCAGGGTCAATTCGACCACCCACTCCATGCCGTACACCCGATCGATATTCCCCACCGTTACAGACGCGCTGCCATCTTCGCGATTGGCGTACGAATAGCTTACCGGCGCCATGGAAACCCAATTGTGGGAAACCGGAAAATTAAACTCGATGCCGAAGGCCGCCCAGGCTCCGCGATAGCCGATCCGGGCTTTTTTGAGGGAAGGATTCGCGTAAAACATCGGTTGTCCACTGATCTTGTCAATACACGTGTAAAGATGCCCGCCAATATCCGGCAGGAGCGAACACTTCAGGTATTCGTTCTCGAGATAGACGGCCCGCCAATGATGCTCCGCGCGCTTGCCGGTTAATTCGCTTCGCAGTGTGTAGGGATAATTGAAGCGCGTGGTGGCGAACTGATCGAACGGCGGATTCGGGTCCGGGGCTCCTTCCTCGTACGTGGGCAGATCCAGCACGCCTTCCCAGACCTTCACCTGAGCGCGACTCGCGCTGGCCCCCAATATGCAAAACACCAAAACGGTCGTGAACGGAATTACGGGCAGCTTGGCTGCCTTTCGAAAGCACGTTACGGACAAGCCAGGCATCGCCGTTTACCTAGGTTCTTTCTCGCCACGCTGTTTTCGAAGCTCGGCCAGCCGCTTCTCCACATACTCCTTATACTCCTGTTTCAGCTTCGGATCGGAGGGCGCACTGTAAATCTCGCTGGACTTGTACTTGCCCTGGGCAAACTTTTTCTTTGTCCACTCATCGTGAATGTGAATTTCGTCCGCGCGATCCAGGACCTCCTTCGCGAATTGCGGCGCGATGAAGTAGACGCCTTCGCGATCACCAACGACGAAATCGCCGGGCATGACCGTGGTGCCGCCAATGCGCACCGGCACGTTAATCCCGGTAAGCATGACATTGCCGATGGGAGTGGGATCCGCGGAATGGATATGGGGAGGCATATCAATCTCCCGCGATGCCGTCGAGATCGCGGACGCTGCCGTCCACTCCCAGCCCGGCTTTGTACGTCGCGACCATCAGGTAATAAAAGAGGTTGTCGCCCACGATGAAGCCATCCATCTTTTTGCCGAAGAGGTCAACGACCAGCACATCACCGGGCTGGAGCATGCCGATGGCCGTCTGGTTCATCAGGTGTTTCTGGCCGTGTTCTCGGGCCTTGGCCTGGACCAACTCATCGACATCGGCGCGCAGCGGCATGAACTGCACCGTAAACGCGCGGCCGACCAGCGGCTTGCCGGGAGGCACGATCTGGAATCCGTCGGCATATTGGTTGCGATACCCTTCTTTCTCATTCACGGTTGCCCAAATGTCCTCGGCGGAAAGCTTGCGCGCTCGCTCCAGAAGATCATCCGGAACTTTGGGCCGGCCGTCAGGCAGGCGGTCGAAAGGGGTTTTCGCGGTGTCGTCAATCAATTCTTGCCGCGAGAAAGTCCGCAGCTGCGCTTCCGCGGGAGGGCCGGCGAGAAAACACCAGGGCCACGGCCGCACTGCAATACACGACTTTGCCGTGGAAATTCCAAAGCATAGGCAAGCCTCCGTGGGAAGTGAGTACTTTCTGCAATCTCTACGTCTCAAATCGAAATCCATTTGTCAAACGTGAACCGCGCTTGCGCTGCCCAATCAGCGCATCTGACGGTTAGTCCCACAACGGGTATTCGTATGACGTCGAGTACCATATCGTCCGTCAGAAAATACAAACAGCGCCTAGCTGTTGCCCTCCAGGCTTCAATTGACAGGCAAGGCTCTCAAGGTGCCCAGCGACTTTGTGGTTTCAGTAATTGCGATCAATGTATGCGAAAGCTTGTGATATGGCGCGGGAGAACGTAAAGTGACATAGCTGGATTTTCTGTCGGCCTGCACGCCTCGCCGCGGTTTCCGGGCTGCAAGCCGAGTGCGGGCACAAATGCGTCGGGCAATGCGACGGGGGACGAGCAAGCGCGTTTTTGGGGGCGCATTGGCTTTGCTGCTGTGCGCTGGATTCTCCAGCTGGCGGCACGCGGCCGCGCGGGTGCATTCCGCCGACCAGGCACCGGAGATTCGTTTCACCGACGTCACCGCGGATTCTGGCATTCGCTTCACGCACTTCAACGGAAAACAGGGAATCTCCATCAATCTGGAAGAATTTGGCCCCGGCGTTTGCGTCGCGGACTTTGATGGCGACGGCTGGCAAGACATCTATTTCGTCAATGGCCGCGACCGGTACAACCGCGGAATCAGCGTGCACAATGCTCTCTACCGCAACAATCGCAATGGCACATTTACTGACGTGACCGAAAGAGCCGGCGTGCCGGGGACCGGCTACGGTCTCGGATGCGTCTGGGCCGACTACGACAATGACGGTCGGCCGGACCTGTTTGTGACCCAGTACGGCAAAAACGTTCTGTACCACAACAACGGCGACGGGACATTTACGGAGGTGACGGACAAAGCCAGGGTTGACGGAATGGAATTCGGTACCTGGTTTCACGCCGGCGCAACATTTTTTGATTACGATCGCGACGGCAAGCTCGATTTGTACGTTGGCGGATACGTGGCGCTTGCTCCGGATGGCCGGCGTTACTGCGACCTGAACGGAGTGCAGTCGAGTTGTCCGCCGAGCGCATACTCAGGCAGCGCGCCCTTGTTGTATCACAATAACGGTGACGGCACATTTACCAACGTCACGAAACAGGCAGGGATGTACGGGTTCGAGGGCAAAAATCTTTCCGTGCAAGCCGCGGATTATGACAACGACGGCTGGCCGGAACTATTTGTCGCCAACGACGGCGTGGCTGCTTATCTCTATCGCAACGATCAAAAGGGAAAATTCCGTGAAACCGCGGTCTCCGCGGGGATGGCCTACAACGTCACGGGGAACACCCTGGCGGCCATGTGCATCTCGCTCGGCGATTATGACAACGACGGACTGCTGGACCTGTACATATCCGATTTCCAAAAAAACTCCGATCACTTATGGCACAACGCTGGTAACGGATTCATGGATGAAGTCAGCAGGGAGGCTGGAATCGTTGGACCAACCCGCGACGTGCTGAGTTTTGGCGGCGGATTCTTCGATTATGACAACGACGGCTGGTTGGATCTTTTCATCGCCAATGGTCACGTGTATCCGGAAGTGGAACAGGCTTTTCCGGAGATTCACTACAAGCAGAAGAACACGCTCTTTCACAATGAGGGCGGCGGCAGAAGGTTCATCGAAGTGTCAGAACAGGCGGGAATCGCGGGCCTCGCGGCGCGCGCGGGCCGTGGGGTGGCCTTCGCGGACTTGGATAACGACGGGTTCATAGACGTGGTCGTGGCCAACAACGACGATCCACCCACGATCCTGCACAACAATGGCGGGAACGGAAACCATTTCGTGAACTTTCGTCTGCTGGGTAGGAAGAGTAATCGCGATGCGATGGGCGCGCGGATACGGGTGGTCGCTGGAGGGCTGTCGCAAATCCGCGAAATTGCGGGAGGCGGGAGTTATTTGTCGCAGAGCGATTTGCGCGCGAATTTTGGACTAGGCAGGAGCACTGTTGTGGACTTGGTAGAGATTCGCTGGCCCAGCGGAACCAAACAGGCCTTTCGCGATGTTCCCGCCGATGCGTTCTACCTGATTGACGAAGGAAAGGATGTCCTGAGCCCGCAGAAAATCGTCCGCGACTCACTGCCCCGAGCGCATGCACAAAACGACTACCCGCTTCGTTCGTCATTGAGAATGAAGTGCTACACGTGGGACAACTCGCCGCGGCCAAATGTACATGTGCTGGCGACCGTCGATGAATCGACGTACTCCCTCGACACAACAACGAAAATGAACAGAGACCATCCGGTCATTTGGTGCAACGAGCACGTCAAGGCGCGAAACATGTGCATCTTTATGGGACACCATCCGGAGCTATTCCAGAATCCGGCATTCACGAGAATCTTCAGTAATTCCATTCTCTGGGCGGCGAATCGATGAAGCGACTGGCGATTTTTGTGCTGCTTGGAGTCGCAACTCTAGTCTGCGCCCCTGCGGCATGGTGCGGAACCTCGCGATTCCATGTGCTGGTGTTCCACACGGTGAATGTGGAACCGGATCATCTGCAATTTGCGGAAGACGTGTTGAAGCTACTTGGCAAGTTTGCAGCGAAGGACAATTTTGCTTTCGACTCCGGCACCAGTTGGAACGACTTGAGCGAAGAGAAGTTGCAACACTACCAGTTAGTCGTCTGGTTGAATGATTCGCCAAAGAACCCACAGCAGAGACTGGTCTTCCAGAAGTATATGGAGCACGGTGGCGCCTGGCTCGGTTTTCATTTCGCTGGTTACAACGATCAAGACACGAATTGGCCCTGGTACGTGGATTTTCTGGGAGGAGCTGTTTTCTACACCAACAGCTGGCCGCCTCTGCCGGCAAATGTGGTCGTGGATAATTCGTCGCATCCTGTGACTGCCAATTTGCCCAGTCATTTCACTTCGCCGGTCAATGAATGGTACGTATGGAAACCGAGTCCGCGGCTCAACCCAAATGTAGAAGTCCTGGTGACTTTGGATCCCGCGGACTATCCCCTCGGCTTGAAAGATATCGTGGAGACCGCGGATACGCCGGTCGTGTGGTCCAACAAGAACTACAAGATGGTTTACATGAACATGGGCCATGGAAACAAAATCACCACCAGCGCAGTGCAGAACCGATTGATCGAGAACGCTGTGTTGTCGTTGGGCGGAGGCGCAGCCTTTCCCAATCGAGCTTCGCGAAAGGTGGAACCGCAAGAGGCGGCAGGCCGGCGCGTAAGCCTGAACGCTGTGGTGGTAAATCCGAAGACCGACAAGATCTACGCCGCGAACACGAATAGCGGGACGGTGACGGTCGTTCAAGGTGCCACGCACAACGCTGCGGAAATAAAGGTCGGAGATGCGCCTGCCGCAATCGCGGTAAACCCAGCGACCAACCGGGTGTATGTCGCCAATGCCGGAGGGACCGTCAGTGTGCTGGATGGCGCCACGGACCAAGTCCTCGCCACAGTGGATGCGGGCGCTTTGCCTTATGTGGTGGCCGCTAACTATACAGCGAACAAAATCTACGTATCCAAGACCTTCAGCAACACCATCACTTTGGTGAACGGCGTAACCGATCAGGCCAGCATATTGGATCTGAATGTCCAGGCCGATGCCATCGTTGTGGATCAGCAGAAGAACAAAAGCTATCTGGTTAGCTATCAGGACAGCAATGTGACCATCATCGACGGCGTCACGGATTCCGCAAAAAGGGTACACACGGGCAATCACATTTGGGGAATGGCCATCAATCCCAAGACGCACAAGATTTATTGGGGAGGGACCGGGGGCACGGATCTACGGGTGTTTGACACGGAACACGAAACTGTTGGTCACGTCAAGGTCGGCGAGATCCCTTGCGCTATTGCTGTGGATGAAACGGCGAATCGCGTGTACGTGGCGAACTACCAAAGCAATTCCGTATCGGTGGTGGACGGAGGCGATGATACGGTCCTTGCCACGGTGGATGTAGGAAAGCACCCGCAGGCGATTGCGGATGACCCGGTCGCAAAGAAAGTCTACGTCGCCAACACAGGAAGCAACAGCATCTCGGTGATCAACACCACGAACAACTCTCTCGTGGGGACCGTCGCAGTGCCGTTGTCAGGCCCGTTCGCCATCGCCGTGGATAGCGCGGACAACACCGCTTATGTAAAGGTGCTGGGCACCGAAGACCTCATCGCTATCGATGGTGCGAAGCTAACCGCAAAAGCACTGGCAGCTTCGCGCAAACATTAAACTTGAGTGTGGAGAGATATGAAAAGGCTGCCCAATCTGTATCGTTTCCTTGTTCTTATCGTGATGCTGTTCGCCGGCGTCCGGCCGCTATCTGGGCAATGCAAATGGTCAATGCTAACGCGAACTGAATTCGAGGCTCCATGAAACTCATCTGCGTGATTCTTTTTGTTCTGACTTCCATTCTCGCTGCCGCCCAATCCACGCACATCGATCATCCGATTCTTGCCATCGGCTCCCTTGCCCCCGACTTCTCCCTGCCCGGTGTCGACGGCAAGACGCACTCCCTCTCCGACTACTCCGCTTTTCCCGTACTGGCCGTTATCTTTGCCTGCAACCACTGTCCCATCTCGCAAATGTACGAGCAGCGCATCCAGCAGCTCTACGACGAGTACACCTCCAAGGGCGTCGCGGTGGTCGTCATTCAACCCAACGACCCCAATGCTCTGCGCATCGACGAACTTGACTCCTCCGACACTTCCGACTCCCTCGATGAAATGAAAGTGCGCGCAGCCTGGAAGCATCTCACTTATCCCTACCTTTACGATGGCGATACCCAATCCGTTACGCGCGCCTACGGCCCGCAAGCCACGCCTCACGTCTTCGTGTTCGATTCCAGGCGTTATCTCCGCTACGAAGGCCGCTTTGACAATTCCTACCGCATCGAGCAGGTCAAAACGCAAGATGCTCGCGCGGCCGTTGACGCTCTTCTTGCCCACCAGGATCCACCGGTCACGCACATCGGCACCTTCGGCTGCTCTACCAAATGGGCCGAAAAATCGGCGGACCGTATCGCAGCCATACGCAAACTCGATGACCGAGCCGTCGACGTCGCGCCCGTTTCCGCGGACGACCTCAAAACTCTTCGCGCGAATCCTTCCAGGAAATACACGCTTATCAATTTTTGGGCTACCTGGTGCGGCGCATGCGTCGACGAGCTCCCGGAGCTCGAAGAAACCTTCCGCATGTACAGCGTTCGCGACATCGATTACGTCACCGTTTCCGCCAATCAACCCGACGAACGCGACGGCGTCCTGCGGATGCTCAAGCACTTCCATTCCACCGGTCGCAATCTGTTCTTCGACTCCGCAGACACGGAATCGCTGCAAAAGGCCTTCAATCCCAAGTGGGATTCCGCCGTTCCTTACACCGTTTTTCTCGACCCCGACGGCAAAATCCTCTACGAACAGCTCGGCGCTCTCGACATCCTCAAACTCCGCCGTACCATCCTCGCCGCTCTTCCCTCCGACTACTCTGGCTTCAACCTATATTGGTCCGCGGGGCTGGAGCCACATTGATATCCTCGTCCTGAACTACTCTTCGAACGGAGCCTGTTAGCCTCGGGCACCCTACTAACTGCCGCGTCACCGGCTGAGTTGCTACGAAATCTGGCCACAGCAAGAACATTTCATCTTGAAGAAACCACCCTTGCCGACGTGCAGGCAGCTTATAAGTCTGGCGCGACCACTGCCACTCAGGCATATCTGGAGCGGATATAGGCCTTCGACCAGATGCCGCCACGTCCTCCAGAGTCATTCGCGATTTCGGCCAGTGTCACTTTTCTCCGGGTGAAAACAGCAGCCTGCCCCCGATCTGACCTCCCAGGATCCAGTTCTCCGCCAGATATTCGTTGCGCAACAGCAGTTCTTGATTGACTGCTCCGACAGCTTCGCTGCTGGGTAGGGAATCCGCAAGTAGTGAATGCTATGTATAAGGGGTAAGGTTAGCGGAAGCGCCGAATTAAGAGGTTATGGCGGTCAGAACGATACAGGCCGAGCACATACACTATGACTGCCCCTTTAGTTGAGTAGATTACTTGCCGAATTCTCAGTAATGGTTCTCGCCTCGCTACCTCCAGCAGTTCAGCTGTCCTCGCATCGGCAGCCGTCGCATCTACTTCTTCGTCCGCATAGCCGACCACCACGTCGTAATTCCGCTCCAGAATTTTGAACAGAGAGCTTCGCTCCAACTGAGAGTTGAGGAGACCCTCGAATTGCTTCGCTGAAAAGTAACAGGTTTCAAGCGCAAAGGGCTCACCCGCTGCATGACGGAGACGTTCGAGCTTCAGTACTTTGCTTTTTGGCGGAAGTGAGAGGCGTGCTGTTGCGTCCGGGGCATCATCCACAATTTCAGAAAAAAGCACGGTCGAGCTCGCGGTCAGACTCCGTGCCGACATTTGCTCGGTATAACTCATCAACTTGTTGAAGTGGATCTTGGGCAGCGATACAAACGTGCCGACACCACGCCGTCTCTCGACCACTCCTTCTTTTTCCAAAGTGGCGAGGGCATGTCGCGCCGTCATGAGGCTAACCTCGTGAAGACGGGCCAGCTTCCGTTCTGAAGGCACAGGTTCGCCTGGAAGTAGCCCTCCGGATTCGATATCTTTGCGAATGGCGCCTTGAATTCTCTGATAGGCGGGAATGCCGTTGCGAGATTTTACTGCCATCGGAACCTCCTCAACAGGAGGCCAGGGTCTTGAAAGTACGGTGGATAATTGTGCGCCTCGAATCGTGGAACGAGTCTCGCATCCACACCGATCAAACCGCCTCGTCCGTTGGCCGCATTGATCCTTTGGCGTCGTCCGACCGTGAGTGGTCGCACTGCTATAGTGCACGCGTACCTTCTGTTATAAATTAAAAATTTCTTCTTGACAAGCATTTCTTGGTGCTATATAGCTACACGCAATGAATCAGCTGACTAGCTGATGGGGTGCTTGCTGTTGTTTTCTGTTTGTCACAAGCCGGGGAGATGCTGCTCGTAGACCACGGGCGGTTGAGAGGATCCTTATGAGAAGAGTGCAGTCCCTAGCCTGGGCAGCTTGTTGCCTAGCGCTTGTTGTCCTGTTGTGCGGGGCGACCGCCACGTTCGCCCAGGAAGTCACCGCTACGATCGCTGGGACCGTGACCGATCCAAGCGGTGCCGCAGTGGTTGGTGCTACGGTCACGGCCAAATCGGTGGCACGCGGAATCGATTATGCGGGCACCACCAACGATGCCGGTATTTACCGCATTGCTCAGCTTCAAGTCGGCGATTATGAGCTTCGCGTCGAGAAGACTGGTTTTCAGACCGCCGTCTATCCCACCTTCACTCTTCACGAAAACCAGGTTGCTCGCTTCGATGTCTCCTTAAAGATCGGTGCGGTGAGCCAGACCATCGAAGTCACCGGTGCTGCACCTATCTTGAAGACAGAAACAACGCAGGTCGATACCGTCATCGACTCAGCTACGAACGAAGCTCTTCCGCTTGCAACGCGCAACTACGTTGAGCTGACTCTACTCTCCCCCGGGGCAATTCACCCTGATCCGAGCAGTTTCAATAATGGGGACAACGTGCAAAGTGGTGGCCGCCCATTCATCAACGGCAATCGCGAGCAGGCGAACAACTTCCTTTTGGACGGCCTCGATAATAACCAGGTTTCGGACAATCTGCTGGGTTACACGCCCGCCCCGGACGCGATTCAGGAATTCAACATGATCACTAACAACGCCCCCGCAGAATTTGGTAATTTCATGGGCGGCGTGGTCAGCGCTACGATCAAGTCCGGAACGAACAGCTTTCATGGTGACATCTGGGAATTTTTCCGGAATAACGTACTGAATGCCAACCAATGGGAGAACCAAATCAATCCAGCTGCGCCACCGATTCCTCGCGCTCCGTTACGCTGGAACATGTTCGGCGGAACTCTTGGCGGACCAATTATAAAGAACAAGCTGTTCTTCTTTGTTGACTACCAAGGGCAGCGGTTCGACCATCCACCTGCAGGAAGCTTTATCTCGGTATACACTCCTGCTGAAATGCAGGGCGACTTCTCCGCACTTCTGCAGACCTCAACTCCGATTCAACTCTACAACCCGTGTCAGGGAACCACGGGACAGAATGGTACGCCCTGCGTAGCGCCTGCCACTCGCCAGCCTTTTGTCAACAACCAGATTCCTATCTCTATGATCAGTCCGGTGGCGAAGGCCTTGTTCGCCTCGCCGCTCTACCCCAAAACCATTAACAACAGTCTGACTGCCAATGCCCTTCAGGAAATCTCCAATCAATATAACTCGGACCAGGGCGACATCCGGGTCGACTATAGAATCTCAGATAAGGATCAAGTTTCAGGACGGTTTACGAGGGCTTACCAAAACGATCCACAGACGAATTCGCAGCCGCTCTTGGGAAATGGCTACGCGCATGCACCAATCTGGAGCACGGTCGGTGATTGGACTCGCTCCATCTCCCCAACTCTAGTTAATGACCTGCGCTTTGGATGGAACCACGTGACTCTTGACACGGGGACCACTTGGGATCCGTCGGTTGGGAATTTTGGTCAATCGATTGGAATTCCTAATTCGAACCCTGGGCTTCCTGGCCTCTTGCTTCTCGGTCTGGGCGGAGGCACGCCAACCAGCCCGGGTACCGGCACACTGACCAATATCGGAAACAGCCAGGTAACCCAGCATTTTCCCAGCCAAGTCTACCAGTTTGACGACGGAATCACTTGGACTCGCGGCCGCCACACATTGAAATTTGGGGGACAATATTGGTTCGACATTCTCTCTCCCTTCTACTCAGGAAACAGCGGTTCGATGGGCGGCATGACCTTCGGTCCCAATTTCACGGCCTCAGCTCCGCTAAATCCTGCAAAACACACCGGCGAAGGGATGGCGGACTTCTTCTTGGGTTTGCCCACTGCTTTTGGTCGCGGTTTTCCCCGGGGTGGGTGGACGCAGACCTCCAACATCTACGCGGGATACGCTCAGGACACCTGGCGCGTGAGCGACCACCTGACTCTGAATCTTGGCTTACGTTATGAAGTGCATACTCCTTGGATCGAGCGGAATGATTTGCAATCGAATTACAACATTCAGACGGGCCAGATTGAATTCGCAAATAAGGATGGCAACAGCCGATCCCTCTACAATGGGGTGTATGGTGGCAAGGACTTTCAACCGCGCCTCGGGTTTGCCTACACACCGGGAGGGCGGTTTAACGGCCACACCGTCATTCGCGGAGCTTTTACGATTTCTGATTATTTGGAAGGCACGGGCACCAACTTGCGCCTGCCTCTCAACGCTCCATTTGATAGTGGAAATCCCGGAAGCCCCGAATTCCAGACGCAATATATCCCCACGGGAGGTACCGTCTATCCTCTGCCGCCTACCACAGCATCGGACGGAATCATTCAACCGCCGAACACGGGGCTATCTTGCCCCAACAACTCTTGCTTCAAGGGCGTTATATTCCGACTCTGGGATAAGAACGTCCAGCCTGCGCTTGACGATCAATGGAACCTGACGGTGCAACAACAACTTGGAAGAACCACTACACTTCAGGTTGGCTATGTAGGTCAGGTGGCCTACCACCTTATGGTGCCATTCAGCTATGGGCAACTCGTAGCCGAACCTGCTTCCTCTTGCGGGACGCCCCCGTGCACGGAACCGAGCCTCTTTTTCGCCGCTAATCCGAGTTTAGGAACCACAATCGGTGCAGGTAACGTGTCCGGAACCCAGTCCAACGGCAGAATGATGTATAACGCGCTCCAGGCGGTTCTGCAGAAAACTATGGGAAACGGCTTGCAGTATCAGGTGTCTTACACCTACAGCAAATGCATGTCTAACAACACGGGATACTACGGAACGTGGAGCAACCAAAAGCAGTCCACGACTGCTTCACCTTATTGGCAGAACGTTTACGACCCGGCGGCGGAATGGTCACCGTGTTACTATGATGCCACTAATACCCTCACCGCGTATGCGATCTATGAGTTGCCATTCGGCCAAGGAAAGAAGTTCGGGGCTGACATGAACAAGGCCGCCAATGCGGTTGTAGGCGGATGGACAGTGAGCCCGATCCTTTCGGTCCACAGCGGCTTCCCATTGGCCCTCTATAACAACGGCACTGACCCCACTGGAACAAACTCTCGCGGTTTGCGCCCGGACTGCAACGGCACCAACACCGTTTTCGGACGTCGTAATTTCACCGGCAGCGGTGGCGGCATCCTCTGGTTTGATCCGAGCAACTACACCAACGCCGTTGGCGGCTTCGGGACTTGTGCTCCACAGCTTGGCGGGCTACGCGGACCGGGATATTACGACTGGGACATCAGCCTGCAGAAAAACTTCCAACTCACGGAGCGATTCACACTCCAATTCCGCTCTGACTTCCTGAACGCCTTCAATCACGTTAACCTTGCATCTCCTAACACGACCGTAGCGACATCCACCACGGGTCAGATTAATTTTTCGCAGCCTGCGCGGAACGTGCAATTCGCGTTGAAGCTCTTATTCTAAGCACCACTAGCGTATAATGGGGCAGGCGAACACCCCCGCCTGCCTCATTTCTTTTTTGGAAACACCGACACAGCCCTTTTTGCGTAGATTCCGCCTAGTTAGAATGTTCAGAAAATGTAGCAGCCCTCAGACTCCTTTCTTCGCAGCGCCGCACTTTCGGGGACGGTGCTTCTGGCGCACCTTATCGGGCTCACGCCGCAGCCTCTTCGACTCGGTATTCGTGATGCAATCCTCCGAGGACGGGCCTTTTCTTGATCAAGTTGTCCCGAGGAAATTGATGTCTTTTGCATTTGCGCCTTGCAGTTAACGTTATCGATCACGTGCCGGACCTTGACGTTATCCAGAATTGAGAAAATGAATTGTGCTAATTCTCGACTTTTTGCGGAAGTTCGCTCGTCACCCGGTTGCGCACGAACCTTCCAAGAGCAGGTTGGTGCGGAAAGAAGGATTCTGCGGCTGACTCGTTTAAGACGCACACGTTCAGTTGCCGCTAATCCTTTTCAAACCCGCGTCCTGGCAGGATTATGCCAGGGAAACCAACACGACGAGAACAGGAGCGCGAACCTAGCGGAATCCGTCAGTCGTCGCGGCTGGGTCACTAGACCGTCAGCGAAAATTCTTGATCAGCATGATGTCGGACTCGGAGAATTCGTGCTGAATGTACACGATGGAACGACCATTTTGCGAACCGGCTAATCCCCAACCTACGTCGCGATCAAAATTCCAAACCGGGACAATTTTTCCAGTAGTGAATTCCAGGAACTCGACCCTGCCGTGGGAAGTCTGGTCAAATTTCAGGAAGTAAATACCGTCCCGGGTCATGACCCAATTCGGCCATTCGTACCCTGGGATCTCTCTTAGGACTTCCGTCTCCTCGCCACCCTCCGGCGGTTTGCGCCACAGTCCACCTTGCTCGTACTTCGAATAATAAAGGAAGCGGCCGTCGGGGGATTCGACGGGAGCGATCCCACCGTTTTTCGTGAGTTGAATCGGAGCTCCGCCGTTGGTGAGAATCTTCCAAGCCTGAAAAGGTTCATTGCCCCGCTTCGAGGCGAAATACAACCACCTGCCGTCGTTTGACCAGCTCGGCGACAGATTGTCCGCGCCGGGAATAGTCGGCAGGAGACGCGGAGTTCCGCCCGGCACTTCGACGAGATAAATTTCCCCTCGTTCGTTGGGATGAAATTCAAATGCCAGCGTGTGCCCATCGGGAGACCAGCGTGGGCGTCCGGCAGTTCCGTGCAAGGAAGTGGCTTGGCCGCAATCCGAGCCGTCACTATTGCACGTCCAAATGTCCCAAAATCCCAGGCGGTCCGACTCGAACGCGATTTTCCTTCCGTCAGGTGAGACATCGGGACGCATCTTGTCGCCTTTCTCCGAGATAGCAGAAAGCGGCGGCTTCTCAAGATGCGTGCGATCTTTCAGGTCGAGTCGCCAGATATTGGTGTTTGAGAGCGCCTGTTCATAAACTAACAAGCCTTTCTTCGCTGGGATGGACGGCCATTTTGCCGCGCCGACCGGTCCGGCGACGGGACTCGGGATCCCACCGTTTGCGGGGATTCTCCATAGCGCCGTAGCAGCACCTCGATCGGAGGAGAAAACAATTTCTCGGTCTTCCGCAGTCCAGGCAGGTGGTCCCATAAGAGGACGGTTATCGAACGTAAGGCGTTTAGGTTCGCCGCCCATCGCGGGCATAACAAAGATATCGTTACTTACTCCAGCCACCGTCGAGCGAATAAACGCGATATGAGAGCCATCGTGAGAATACGTGGGATTGCGGTCGAGATAGCCGGGCGGAGGGTCGGTGAGCGCGCGAATACTGAGATCGGAGAGCGAGAGGGCCGAAATCCGCACGCGCGTGGGATTGGTCGGGCTACTCTCCGAAAACACGAGGACTCGTCCGTCGCCTGACCATGTGAGTCCTTCAGCCATGCCCGCCGGACCGTTATACACGCGGTGCTCGGTGCCGCCGAGAGCCGCAACTACATCAATAGAGAACGATTTCTCGGAGTATCGCAGGAAGGCGATCTGGCTGCCATCGGGAGACCAGGTTGGGCAGCAGTCACCGCGGTCTTTCGTGAGCTGCAACGGCTTGTCTCCGCCGATGACTGCTGCGTAGATTCCCGTATTACCCGCGCCATCGCTCTCGCGGAACGCCAGCAAGCTGCCATCTGGTGAAAACGCAGGCGTGGCTTGAAACCCACGCATGGAGGCCACGGGAAGTACTTCGATACGCGACAATTGCGATCCAGGGTCGACTCGATGAGCAGTCCACGCGCCGATGGCACAAAGCAAGCCCAGGCTAAAGGTGATAACGACAGCAACCTTTCGTGTTTCGCCCGAGACCTGAGGTTCAGATGCCGGATTGACAGGGGTCGGACTGGGCGAAGCCACAGTTGCATGATTGGTCAGAGGCGCGACGAATCGATAGCCACGTTTTGCAACGGTCTCAATGTAGCGAGGCTTTTCAGCTGAATCGCCCAGTGCCTCTCGTAGCCTGGCGATGGCGCTGTTCAGACCGTGATCGAAATCAACAAACGTATCCGCAGGCCAGAGCCTCTGGTGCAGATCCTCCCTGGACACTAATTCGCCAGGCCTGCTAAGCAGCAGAGAAAGCACCCGGAAAGGTTGTTCCTGTAACCTGATACGACGACCACCCTTGCGGAGCTCCCCAGTTCGCAGGTCGACCTCGAAGCTATCAAACCTAATGCGGGAATCAATGCTTCCGTCTGGCATATTCTCACCTTCACTTGGACGTGGGACGTCTCAGCGTTGGTAGTGCGGGCCTCGCGGCACCTTAACGCAGCTCGAACTCTTTCCTACAACTTTAGTGGTTTGAGGGCCTTGCCGTGTTATCCACGCGTGTGCCAGAGGTGTTCCTCGTTGCATTGCCAGATGGGCCGTCTCCGCGGAAAGTCGGGCACGAGAACCCGAGCGCCGACCGCTCAGATCGGTTCTCCATTCAGGGTTCCGGCAAGGATAGGTGCGCGACATGCTTAGCTTCCGAGGTCTCCTTCTTCTAATTACGTTAGTGACGTCCATTTGGTTCGATGGTTATTCGGCAATCTGTAAGCAGCGAGACAGAGAACTAGGCTACGCCGGACCTAGACAATTAGATCTAGATTCCCTTCGTCGGGGCGCCACGGCAGGGGACGCACAAATGGCTTACCAACTCGGCCGCTATTACATGCTGGGAATTCGAGTTTCGCAGGATTACAGGGAAGCTGCGAAATGGTATCAGCGAGCAGCATCTTCGGGCTTGTCCGAGGCTCAATTTGCGCTCGGCTATCTGTACGAGCATGGCCGAGGAGTGAGACAGGAGTATAAAAAAGCAGTTTTCTTTTACATGGCGGCCGCCAAGCAAGGCCATGCCACGGCACAAAATAATCTCGCCTCGTTGTACGAGCACGGCCAAGGTGTGCCGCAATCCTTCCCGCAAGCCACCTATTGGTACCAACTGGCAGCGGACCAGGGACAGGTCGTGGCGCAATGCAATTTGGCGACTTTGTACCTTAAGGGGCGAGGTGTTCCGCCGGACAGTTCACGGGCCGTAAAGTGGTTTCGAGTTGCTGCGCAACGGGGCTATGCACCAGCGCAAGGGAACCTCGGATGGATGAATTACACCGGAACAGGAATAGAGGCCAATTATACGGAGGCAGCCAAGTGGACGCGACTGGCCGCCGAACAAGGATACGCTCCCGCGGAAACCAATATGGCTTATATGTATGAACAAGGAAAAGGAGTGCCGCTGGATTACGTTAACGCTTACTTATGGTATCGGGCCGCGTCGGCTACAGGTGACAAACGGGCCGAGGCAAAACTGAAGGAGCTAACGCATCTTATGACGCCACGACAACTCAGCATCGCGACGAACCGCGTCGAACAGATGCCGCAGCGCACCTGGCGGCCGGAACTGAACGGGCAATCAGCCGTGGCCGCCGAGAGTGTACTCTTAAGTCCGGATTGAACGGTATCGGATTTCGATTTACAGAGATGGATCGGAAGCAAGGCTACGCCGATCCAGACGGGCCGGCGGCCACTTCGACGATTCAGGGTGTTGCAGACACAATTTATACTTTGCCGCCCGCGTCGCTGACGGTGTTGCGGGGTAAAATCGCGGCAGCCAATGGAGTCTCGAACGGGCCGGCTCCTGGCGCGACGCTACTTCCACTTCCCTTCTCCTTCAACAATGGTGATGTAGCGATCGATGGGTAGACCAGTGAAACGCTCGATCTTGCCGCAAGGCAGAGGCCACTTAATTTCCAGCCAGTCGAGTTGTTCGCGCACTCCTATGCCGAGAACC
>Ga0126381_100001052_pt1 | contig 29898 bp, 29 predicted proteins | sample PanSoiMetPlot_28_FD_96465 | JGI IMG/M metagenome (GOLD analysis project Ga0126381, IMG submission 96465) | Tropical forest soil microbial communities from Panama - MetaG Plot_28 | ecosystem: Environmental > Terrestrial > Soil > Tropical forest > Bulk soil | place: Panama | collected 2016-02-17
CACGAGCGCAGCTTCGATACCAGCTGCGACCTCTGCCGCAACAAGGTAGAGAACTAGTTCCTCTGCTGCTTCATTTCTCCTTTCTTATTTGCCCCGCACGGCCTAAAATTTCTTTCTTGTTTTGTGTCAAAGAACGATACTCGAGGACCTAATTTGAACCTGGAACTTACCGACGAGCAGCAGCTCCTGCAGAAGAGCGTACGTGAATTTGCGGAGGCGGAAGTGAAGCCTCTGGCGAAGGAAATCGACGAGACCGGGAGATTTCCGCGCGACACGTTCAAAAAAGCGGCAGAGCTGGGGTTGACGGGCGTAGCGCTGCCTGAGAATTACGGCGGCGCGGAAATGGATCACATCAGCTACACAATCGTGATCGAGGAAATAGCGCGTGTGTGCGCTTCGACGAGCGTGATCCTGTCTGTGCAGAATTCGCTGTATTGCGATCCTATTTATCGCTTCGGGACCGAAGAGCAGAAACAGAAATTCCTGGTGCCTTTTGCGCGCGGTGAAAAGATAGGTTGCTACGCGCTTACCGAGCCGCAAACCGGATCGAATGCCGCGGCGCTTCAGACGAAAGCGGTTCGCAAGGGCGATACTTACGTAATCAACGGCACCAAGGCGTGGATCACGAACGGGGGCGCGGCAGATGCGGCGATTGCGTATGTGAACACGCAGCCGGAGAAGGGCGAGAAGGGAATTACAGCGCTGGTGGTCGAGAAAGGCACGCCGGGATTCAGCGTCGGAAAAGAGGAGAAAAAACTCGGAATTCACGGTACAGCGTGCACCGAACTGGTGTTCAGCGATTGCGTCGTACCGGCGTCGAATCGAATCGGGGAGGAAGGCGAGGGTTACAAAGTGGCGCTCTCGACGCTTGATGGTGGACGCATTGGCATCGCAGCTCAGGCTACGGGCATTGCGCAGGGAGCATTCGAAGCGGCGCTTTCCTACGCGCAGCAGCGGCAGGCGTTTGGCCATCCGATCGCAGATTTTCAGGCGATTCAGTTCATGCTGGCAGACATGGCCACGGAAATTGACGCGGCGCGGCTGCTAGCGCGGCGTGCAGCCTGGAAGCAGGATTCAGGCGCGCGCTTTTCGATGGAAGCGGCGATTGCGAAATTATTCGCGAGCGAAATGTCCACGCGCGTGGCGCATAAAGCGATCCAGATTCACGGAGGCTACGGGTACAGCAGCGAGTATCCCGTGGAGCGTGCGTATCGCGATGCGCGCATCACTGAGATTTACGAGGGGACCAGCGAGATTCAGAGGCTCGTGATTGCCGCATGGGTTTTGAAATCGCACTGAAGGCTGCAACTTTCCCGCACTGCCGCCCGGCAGTGTATTCTTTTCTCGATGCTTGAACTTGATTGCGGCCTGGAATTTGAGCCAGGTCACGACGAGATATTTTTCGCAGCGCTTCCCGCGCGTCCTGGCGTTCTGCTGATTGAAATGCGCGAGACTGGCGCGCAACCCTACCTCGCGCGCACCGCTGATATCCGTCGTGCCGCTGAGCGGCTGCTTCGTGAACCCGAAGCGGCTTCTAAACGGCTGAATCTGCGGAGTGTCGCGGCGGGTGTGCGCTACCGCGTAACCGGTTCGAAACTCGAACAGACATTGACCCTGTACGGGTGTGCTCGCAGTCGATTTCCGAAGCGTTATCGGGACCTGGTGCGTTTGCGGCCACCGGCGATGCTGAAGGTAAATCTGAGTAATGAGTATCCGCGCTGTTATGTGACGCGGCGGATTTCCGGGGATGGCGGATTCTATTTTGGTCCGTTCGCTTCGCGGAAAAGCGCGGAGACGTTTGCAGAGGGATTTCTCGATCTCTTCAAAATAAGGCGCTGCCAGATCAAGATTCGGCGCGACCCGGAATTTCCAGGGTGTATTTATTCGGAGATGAAGATGTGTCTGGCACCTTGTTTCGCGGGTTGCACGAAGGAAGAATACGATGTGGAGACAGGGCGCGTCCTTGCGACGCTTGCGACTTCCGGCGAGGCTCTTACCCATGAGCTTGAGCGCGATCGCGAAGCCGCGAGCGAAGCACTCGATTTTGAGCGTGCTGCTACAGTGCATAAGCGGCTCGAAAAGGCCACGGCGGCTCTGCGCGGGCTTCCTGAAGTCGCGCGACGAATCGATGAGCTTGATGCCGTGATCCTGCAACGAGCTGCGGAAGACAAATCGATCATCGTGTTTCCCGTGCTGGCGGGAATTTTGGCCGAGCCGATATTTCTCCGATTTGGAGAATTGTCGAGCGAACCCAGGTCGGTGGAAGCGATCCTGAAGCAGGGACTCGAGCGACCTGGTGGCACGGATGGTCCCGAATTGAAACACAGCGCGCAACAACCAGAGGACGGCGCTCCTGCGGGTGAACTCCATCGTTCTTCGAGTCGGGATTGGCGTTCGGCATATGGGCTACGGGACTCGCCGGCACATCGTTCCGAGCATCTCTCGATTCTTGCGAGGTGGTTTTACTCCAAGCCCCGAGATGGCGAGATTTTCTTCCGGGAGGATGACTGGCCGTTCCGGCGGATCCTCCGCGCTTGTGGGCGGTTACTTGCGCCTCCGTCATCGAACCCCTCCGCACAATCCTCCGCATAATCGAAACCGGCAGAGCTGCGCGGCGTCGTACAATTGAGTGAGATGGCCCCGCACCCGAAACTAAATCACGCAACAGCAAGGCTCGAAGATACCCGCGGTATTCCTCAGATGCTTCGTGCGTTGCGGCATCGGAATTTCCAGTTTTTTTTCAGCGGCCAATTAATTTCCCTGATCGGCACTTGGATGGACAACATTGCGGAGGCGTGGCTCGTCTACCGGCTGACCGGATCATCCCTGCTGCTAGGGACAGTGGCGTTCGCGGGCCAGATTCCGGTGTTTCTTCTTGCTCCGGTTGGCGGAATGGTGGCCGACCGGTGGAATCGGCAGCGTGTAGTGATCGCCACGCAGGCGAGTTCGATGGTGCTGGCAGGAATTCTAGCGGTTCTGACTTTGACCGGCCGCATTGCTGTGTGGGAGGTGGTGGTGCTTGCGGCGCTGATGGGCGCGGTGAACGCTTTCGACATACCTGCAAGGCAGGCGTTTTTGGTGGACATGGTAGGACGCGACGATCTGATGAATGCGATTGCGCTCAATTCTTCAATGTTCAACGGCGCGCGGGTGATTGGTCCTTCGATCGCGGGGATTCTTGTGGCAAGCATTGGCGAAGGATGGTGCTTCGCGGCAAATTCGATCAGCTACATCGCGGTGATCGTGGGGCTCCTTTTGATGCAGGTGAGCCGCGCTCCGGTTGAAACACTGCGCGTTTCGCCATTTGAGCACATCGTAGAAGGATTTCGCTTCGTGTGGAACACGGGCCCGGTACGGGCGCTGCTGTTGCTATTAGGCCTGGTGAGCCTGGTGGCAATGCCGTACTCGGTGTTGATGCCTATTTTTGCGGCTAGAATCTTGCACGGGAATGCGCGGACGCTCGGCGTTCTGATGGGTGCGACGGGCGTGGGCGCGCTGGGCGGCGCTCTGACTCTAGCATCACGCTCCGGAGTCAAGGGGCTGGGGCGCTGGGTGGCGATCGCCTGCGCCAGTTTTGGCACTTTCCTGATCTTATTTTCGCTTTCGCGCTGGTACCTTCTGTCTGTGGCAATGCTGGTTCCGGTAGGATTCTCGATGATGGTGCAGATGGCATCATCGAATACACTGATTCAAGCGATGGTTCCCGACCGGCTTCGCGGCCGGGCGATGGCAGTGTATTCGATGATGTTCATGGGGATGGCGCCAATCGGCTCATTTTTATCAGGCTGGTCCGCAGATCACATCGGGGCGCAATGGACCCTCGCGATTGGAGGAGTAGTTGCAATTATGGGCGCGGCGTTTTTCGCCCGGAATCTGCCCAGAATTCGCTCGGAAGCGCGGGAGTTGATCATCGCGCAGGGCATGGCCGGCGGTGAACCAGCGCAGGAAGTAACCGCGCGCACTGGACCTTAGAATATTGTAAATTCACGGCAGCACAAGGGAACGAATGTCATCTCCGGCAGCGCACGACGGGCGAATCGCCGGTTCGGCCAGCGCGCAGGGAACGCTTCGCTACGCCGCACGGTTCCAGGGGCGATCTGCGGCTGGGCATTTTCGCGAGATCCCAAGCGGCCGCGTACTTTCGTCCATCGGTATCGGAACTTATCTCGGCGAGCCTGACCCCAAAACAGACAATGGTTACGCGCAAGCCGTCGTGGCAGCAGTGGAAGGCGGCATTAACGTGATCGATTCCGCCATCAACTACCGTTTCCAGCGCAGCGAGCGCTCGATCGGCGCGGCATTGCGTGAACTTACGGCGAAAGGATACGCCAGGGACGAAATAGTGCTTTGCACAAAGGCCGGATTCCTGACGCCTGACGGCGAAATGCCCGCAGATCCCAACGAATATTTCGCCCATGAGTTTCTCGATCAAGGCGTTTTTCAACCCGAAGAGGTCGCCGCGGGATGCCATTGTATGGCGCCGAAATATCTGGCGGATCAAATGGAAAGAAGTCTAAGAAACTTTGGCGTCGAGACCATTGATGTTTTCTACCTCCACAACCCCGAAACACAGTTGACCGAAGTGCCGGCTCCGGAATTTCGAAAGAGGATTCGCAACGCCTTCGTATTTCTCGAATCTGCGGTGGCAGAGCGGAAGATCGGCGCGTACGGAATGGCTACCTGGAACGCATTTCGCGAGGATCCTAAATCTCCGGGCTTTCTTTCGCTCGCGGCAATGGCGGAACTTGCCGGTGAGGCCGGGGGCGCGCAGCACCATTTCCGGTTCGTGCAGCTGCCGTTTAATCTCGCGATGCCGGAAGCGCTCACGCGCCCCAATCAGACTGTTGCTGGAAAGACGATTCCGATGGTGCAGGCGGCACGCAACTTGGGAATCAGCCTCGTCACAAGCGCTGCGCTATTGCAAGGGCAACTGACAAAGAACCTGCCTCCCTTTGTTCATTCCGCCTTAAACCTCAAGAAAGAATCCGAACTCGCCTTGCAATTTGCGCGCTCGGTGCCAGGGCTTACCACAGCCCTTATCGGAATGAGTCGCGTCGAACACGTCCAAGCGAATCTTGCTCTCGTAGGAGTTGAACCAGCATCGCGGGAGCAGTTCATGATGCTGTTCGGATCGAAGGGGTAAGTCGCACCTCAGGATGGCTTCGAATCAAGCACCGCAATGCGATCGGGGTAACGCTCATCCAGCCAGGCGCCGATTGCCCCTGTCATCTGGTCGAGTTTTCCGGTGAAAAAATGATCGGCACCTTCGACGATCACCAGCTTCTTCGGTTCCGGCAATGAGTCAAATAGCTCGTTCATGCTTTGTTGCGAGCCAAACTGGTCGCTCCCTCCCTGTACAAATAGCTTGGGCTTGCGGCATTCGTGCAGATAGGAAAGACTCACTGAATTCACAGGAATCCCGAGGCCAATCAGGTCGCGAACGCGCTCGTCCTCGCAGCCCACGGCGAGCCCAACCCACGAGCCGAAACTGAATCCCGCGAGCAGAATCGGCCGTCCTGGAAATTCGGCAGCTAGAAAATCGAGGGCCGCGCGAACGTCGTCTCGTTCGCCACGCCCTTTGTCGTGCTCGCCCTCGCTCTGGCCGGTGCCGCGAAAGTTAAATCGCAGGACAGGAATTCCACGCCGGTGCAGCGCTTTCGCCGCCTGAAAGACGACCTTGTTGTGCATCGTACCGCCGAAAAGCGGGTGAGGATGGCAGACGACGGCAGCGAGATCGCTGTTGGCGGATGCAGGAGTCCACAGCATGGCTTCGAGACGGCCTGCCGGCCCGTGCAGGAAGACGCAGCGGTGAAACACTTCAGCCATGGAAATCCTTTTGAAGTGTGGTGCGAATCAAGTCTAGCCGAGAGTGATTGTGCTGGAAAGTGTCGGCTTGAAATCTGATTGTTCGTATGCTTTGGGATTTTGGCTGGAGCGCCACTCGGATCCGATGAGGATACTTTGAAGTCTTTAGTACTAATTCCGAGTAGTGAATTCGCCTATGTTTCGTGTCTGTAATCCACAGTGTGCCGGTAAATTTGATTGCACAAGGATTAGAGCGGTGTTAGTTTTGGCGCAGATGAGCGAATCGGCGGGAGGAGCGATGAGCGAAGCTGTCGAGCGGCGCGCCGCGCGACGCTTCTCGATGATGCTGCCCCTCAAGGTGCGATTCACAACCGGCGACAGCGTCATGGAGAAGGATGGGGAAACCCGCGACGTGAGCTTTCGCGGTCTTTATTTCCTGATCGAACCCGCTACACCCGATACCGGCAGCTCGATCGAATTTGTCCTGACGCTCCCGCAGCAAATCACGCTTGCCGGTGACGTGCATATCCGCTGCTACGCACGCGTGCTGCGTGTCGAGCCGCACAATGGCCGCCGGGGTGTGGCGGCGCGTATCGAACGCTACGAATTCCTACCCGCCCCCGCCTGAGCGAAGCCATTCCTCAGCGGCCTCACTGCATCAAAATAATTCGGAGTAGAATGCTGTATTGCATTATGTTCTGACCGGACGGAGAAATTTATGTACCACTACGATCCAAATACTGCCCTAGACGAACTGCGCGACGACGCGTTGCTGCCTCACCCCGTGCACTTGCGGGATATGATCTTGCGGACGAAACTCGACCCCACAACTGCGCTCGATTTGAACCGCGAGTTTCAGGACTACCTAACGCGTTTCGGCGAACTGCAAAAAGTAGCGCGTGAAATTCTTGAACGTATCGCGGCGGGCGCAAGAAAGGCCGCGGCGCACTAGAATCTCAGCCGTGACTGTGAAGCTGCTCGGCGGGGTGCTATTGTGATTTTGCTTCAGCGCGCGAAAGAATCGGAGAAATAGCTGGATGGCACGAAACACGCTGCTGATAGACGCGGACGATACACTGTGGGAAAACAATATTTTTTTTGAAAAGACGATCGAACATTTCATCACTCAGCTCGAACATCTTGGCTACACCCGCGAATACATCCGGCACATCCTCAACGAAACCGAGCGCCGCAATATCCGCCAGCATGGCTACGGAGTGCGTAGCTTCCGGCGTTCGCTGGAAGACACGTACCTGAAACTGGCCGGGAACGCGGCTCGGCGTGAAATTGTGCAGGAAATCGAGCGCATGGCTGTGGAACTGGAAGCTACTCCGCCGCACATCCTCGAGGGCGTTCCTGAAACTCTGGCCTATCTCGCCAAGCATCACCGGCTTATTCTGCTGACCAAAGGAGAACCGGCCGAGCAAGCGGGTAAAGTGGAGCGGTCAGGGTTGCAATCGTATTTCGATGCTATCGAAATAGTGCTCGAAAAAGACGCCGGAACCTATGCGCGGATGATCGAGCGGTTCAAAATCGTAAAAACGCACGGTTGGATGGTGGGCAATAGTCCGAGGAGCGACATCAATCCCGCACTGCATGCCGGTTTGAGCGCCGTCTTTATTCCTCACGCGGCCACCTGGGAACTTGAGAAGTGCGAACTTGAAAGCGGCGGCGGAAAGCTTCTGATCCTCACCAGTTTTCGCGAATTGCGCACCCACTTTTAACTGAATCTTTCCCAGGAGATATTTTCTGGCAAGCGACCTTTCCGATATACGCGTGGCGGTGATGGGGGCTGGAGCGGTCGGCTCCTATTTTGGCGGTATTTTGGCGCGTGCAGGGGCGCGCGTGACTTTGGTTGGGCGTCCAAAGCACGTGGAAGCGATTCGCAAGGATGGGCTGTTGCTGGACACCGTTACGTTCAAAGAGCACGTCGCGATGAATGCCTCGATAGATCCGGCCGATGTGTGCGACGCGCAATTCGTTCTTTTTTGTGTGAAGACGCTCGACACAGAAACCGTCGCACGAGCGATCGCACCGCATCTCTCGAAGGATGCGATCGTCATCAGCCTCCAGAATGGCGTGGACAATATTGCTCGAATTCACGCCTCTCCGGGATCCACGCCTTACCTGCGGTTGTATATGTGGCTGCGGCGTTGCCTGGACCCGGGCACGTGAAGCATTTCGGGCGCGGGGAATGGATCATTGGCGAATATGCCGGCACAACCGCTTCGGCCACCGGCGCACAAAGCGGGCCTTATCGAGTAGCTGAAATGTGCACAGCTGCGGGCGTGCCCTGCCGCGTCTCTCAGAATATCGAAGCGGATCAGTGGACAAAAATGGTGATGAATTGCGCGGGGAATGCCGTGACAGCGATTGCGCAAACCAGCTTCGCTCATGTGGCGCGCAACCTCGACACGCGGGAAGTGTTGCGAACCGTCATCAATGAATGCGTTGCGGTGGCGCGCGCAGCCGGCGTTGCGCTACCCGATATCGACTGGACCGAGAAGGGCTTGAAGAACGCTGAAACACTCGGTGAAGCCACTTCATCTACGGCGCAGGACATAGCGCGCGGCAAGCTTACAGAAATCGATTCGCTCAATGGCTACATTGTGCGCCGGGGCAAGGAGTTGGGTGTGCCCACGCCGGTTAATTTGACCCTGTTCGCGCTCATCAAGTTGATCGAGGAGAGTTCTGCGAGACGCCGCGGCCAGACTGAAAGCGCAAGTTAAGATTTGCTCGTACCCTCGTCCGTGCGGTCCTTTGAATTCCAGTTATTGATCGTTGGGATTGCGGAAGCGGAACGGAATATGGACTACCATCTCGACGTCGACCGGCACGCCGTCACGCGTCCCCGGCCGGAATTTCCAGTGCGCCAACGCTTCGATTGAGTTCTTGTCAAGCTGAGGATCGAGCTTCCGCATTAACTGGATGCCGTCTACCGATCCGTCTTTGCGGACAATTGCGTAGAGAACCACTTCGCCATCCACATGCTGTTCGATAATTGCTTGCGGATATTTCGGGTCGACTTTATCAAGTGGCGCAGGGCCTGAGAAAGCCCCAGGAGCCCGGTAACCCGCACTATCGCCTTCGTCGAGTTGCGCGCAATTCAACACCCAACTTCCTGTGATACTCGTGAGATTTGGCATGTTCACGTGCACCGGGTAGACTTCTTTCCCTGACAGTATTTTTTCCGGCGGCAGGCTTGGATCAAGGTAAGTTACGTCGATCGGGGCGCGATGTGAGGATTGCGCGGGTTCGGCCGAAGGCGCGAGTTTCAGATTCAATTTTCCGCCAGGACGCGAACTCGCGGAACCAATGCCGCCTCCACTTGTGCCATTATTCGACCCGCCGGTGATGCTTATAGCTGCAGGGAGCGAATTTGCATCTCCGTTGCCTCCGCCTCCGCTACCATGAGTCGCGCCGCCCGCGCCATTCGTTCCGCCCACCGAGTCCGGATGCCCTGTGCCGCCGTTGCCCGCGACGCCATGCTCTGAGCCTCCCGGTACGCCGGGCTGTTTGCCGTCGGGTGAAATGGCAATCCGAGCGGCAGCATTTCCCTGAGGCACGGTCACTTCCGCAGCGGGAGGAGCTGGCGCGGCCGAAAGTGCGATCACGCGATGCAAATCCGCGTCACCGGACGCGGCTGCGCCGACTTCCGGTGCCGCGCCTGCATCTTGCTTTGACGGGCGTGTATTCGTTGGTGTCGCAGCTGCCGCCATCTCGCTCAGCGGCATACGAGGCTGTTCGTTCACAAGGGGGGTTGCGGCGACATTGAGCGGGCCGGGAGTTTTTTCATTGTTTGCGATCTCTGGGGCTGTGACATCGTGAGCGGTTCGCTGTTGAACGCGCGGCGCTGCGTTGGAAGCTGAAAATTGAATCTGGGGTTTCGGAGGCGCGGGGGAAGCCCATTGCACCATATTCGGCATCGGCGCATCGATTTTCGGTGCGGCCGCCGGGGCGTTCGGCTGAATCAAGGTTTGGTGCGGGTGCGTCACGTTCACGGGCATCGAAAGTATTGTTTGCCGGGGATGATAAGCGTCGGCGCCAAGCGGTGGCAAAGGCTTTGCGGGATCGCCCGCCGGGCTCGGCTTCGATGGCGGCCCGGGCAGCGAGATCGGCGGCAAATCCTGCATGGGCAAATATGTCAGCTCGATGCGAAGCGGAGCGAGAGTATGTTGGGTTGCTGGCAGGAAACCCCAAATCGGAAGAATGAGCAGCACGACGACGGCAACATGCCATAGGGACGATGCTGTAAACGCCCAGACGGATATTTTTCCGCGCACCCACTCGACGCGAAAAGCGTGGTTGCCGCCGACTTTGCCGCCTTTGGGCGCGCGCGGTCCTGTGAAAAAATCACGCACGCTGCTGCGAAATTCGCGCCAGGGAGATTCCCAATCCACTCCAAGATCGAGCCTCGGAAGGCGCGAATGCTGGGAGAGTTCGATAAGCTGGATTTCTTCGTTCAGAGAGCGTCCCGTTAATGTCGGCATTTTCCCGGTCATTATACCTACGAAATAAAATACGCCTGCGGAAATACTGAACCAAAGCTGGGTGCCAAATGAGATGCGCCGGGCTATGCTGCGGCTGCCAAGCGATAAAAACTTAATGAGGCGTCACCTTGCTCGAGGATGCGGAAGCATTCCAGCCGGTCGAAACGCTCTGGCAGCTCCATCGAATTGCGGTGCTCGGCAATCACAAGTCCACGGGGCGCGATTAAGTGTGACGTGTCGAGAAACTCGAGAACGCGAACGTAGTCCTCTTCGTTTTCGTATGGCGGATCGAGAAAAATAAAGTCGGCGGCCAGCCGCTGCGCCGATAGGGTTTCAAGTCCACGCACGGCATCGGCTTCGATCACCTCAGCGCCGGCGTGAATACCGAGAGACTCGAGATTGCGGCGGATAAGCCCCACTCCGGCAGCATGCGATTCAATAAAAACCACTTCGCGCGCGCCGCGGCTGATTGCCTCGATGCCAACAGCCCCGGTTCCGGCAAAGAGGTCAACGAAAAGAGAATCTTCAACCAACGCGCCGAGGACATTAAAGAGCGTCTCGCGGAGGCGATCGGTCGTTGGTCGCAGGCGCAGTTTCAGTGCACTCTTCAAAACCCGGCTGCGATATTTGCCTGCAATCACGCGCATGTGTCGTTACACGAGCTTGAACGTTGAGCTTAACCGACAGCCGCCAGCTGATACCGTTTTTGCCACGCTGGGCTTATGGATTCTACCTTGTCAACCACCTCTTTTGCCGCCGCCGGATCTGCCGCAATCGTGAACGCTTCGCGTCGCGCAAGCTCCAAAAGTTCGTGATCGCGCAACGGTTGGGCCACTGAGAACGCTGCATCGCCGTGCTGCCGCGTGCCAAAAAATTCGCCTGGGCCGCGCTGCTTCAAATCCCGCTCTGCGATCTCGAATCCATTGGAGGTTGCGACCATGGCTTCGATGCGGTCGCGTGCGTCGCCGGTAATCGATTTCGGCGCGACGAGAATGCAGTAAGATTTTTCCGCCCCTCGGCCAATTCGTCCGCGCAATTGATGTAGCTGAGCGAGGCCAAAACGATCGGCATGCTCGATCACCATGATGGTGGCGTTGGGCACATCCACTCCTACCTCGATCACGGTGGTAGCCACAAGAATCTGCAGCGCACCGCGACGGAACTCCTCCATCACCGCATCCTTGTCCTCATTCTTCAGCCTGCCGTGCAGTAAGCCTACGCGAATGCCGGGAAAGACGCTCTTGGCTAGCCTTTCATACTCCGCCGTGGCCGCCTTCAGTTCTTGTTTTGATTCTTCGATCACCGGATAGAGAACGAAGCCCTGCCGCCCGCGCGTGATTTCGCGCCGCATGAATTCCCACACGCCTTTCAGAGACGCTTCGTCGCTCCAGCGCGTTTCAACTGGCGTGCGGCCGGGCGGCATCTCGTGAATCACGGAAAGATCGAGGTCGCCATAGAGAGTCAGAGCGAGTGTGCGAGGAATCGGAGTAGCCGTCATGACTAGCACATGGGGCGACACGCCCTTTTCAATAAGCCGCTTGCGTTGCAGAACGCCGAAACGGTGCTGCTCGTCTACGATTACCAGTCCGAGCCGCTTAAATCGCACGGGATTCTCAATCAGCGCATGCGTGCCGACGACGAATTGTGCTGCGCCGCTTTCCACGCGTGCGAAAGCGTCGCTCCTCTCGAGACGCTTCTGGCCGCTAACAATCAATTCCACCTGGTACCCCGCTCCGCGCGCCGGCCCATCGCGATGAAATATCCGTCGAGCAGAAAGGTAATGTTGGGCGGCGAGAATTTCCGTCGGCGCCATCAGGGCCACCTGATAACCGTTCTCAATTGCGATCGTGGCTGCTTCGAATGCCACAATCGTCTTTCCGCTTCCGACATCACCTTCGAGCAACCGATGCATCGGATAAGGCAGCTCCAGATCGGATGCGATTTCGGCCAGCACCCGCTTCTGTGCAGCTGTCGGCTTGAACGGCAAGATTCGCTTCAATGCTTCGCGGATTTTGTCCTCGCGGACGCGCATCGCGATTCCGGCACGGCGGTGTTCCTGCTGGCGTCGCAAGGCGAGAGCGAGTTGATAATAGAAGAACTCTTCGAAGATCAGACGAATCTGCGCGGGGCTGCGCCAGCTGTTCAGCAGCTCCAGGTTTTCGTTCTTCGGCGGAAAATGCGCGTAAAGCAACGCCTCGCGGCGCGTCGGGAACTTGTAACGTTCGCGAATCGCGGCGGGCAGCGGGTCAGGAACATTGGCATCGAAATCCTTTAGGACGGAATAGATAATTCGACGCAGCATTCGCGAACTGATCGCGCCGATAGCTTCGTAGATTGGAACGATCCGGCCCACCTCCGTAGAATCCGCAGGCGCTCCGTCCGTGTTTCCAATCAGTTCCATCTGCGGGTTTACCATCTCAAGTCGGCCAGGACGATAAGGGTCGGCGTCGACTTTTCCGTGCAGCACAAGCCGTTGGCCCTGCTTAAATTTTCCTTCGAGGTATGAGCCATGAAAAAAGCGGGCATAGAGCGTCCCTGATCCGTCGCGCACCGCAATATGAAAAACGCCGCCTCGTCCACGGGCGAAGCGAATCGTGCCGCCAGCGTTAGCTACTTCGACCAGAATAGTGTGCGGCTGCCCGGGAATGATCTCGGCGATCGGCGTGAATCGAATGCGATCTTCATAACGAAACGGCAAGTAAGCAAGCAGGTCTGCAACGGTAAAAATTCCACGCTCTTCCAGCAAAGCAGCACGATGCGGTCCGACGCCGCGCAAGTATTTCACCGGATTGGAGAGGGCGATACTCACGAGGGTGAGTCGTGCAAGCGGCAAGCATTGGTGCGCCGCAGCGCAACTCACGTTTATATCATCGCTCATACCAAAAACACGGAATCCAAAACAGAGAGGGGGGAGGGGCTGCCGGTGGTCGGGCGGCAACCCCTTTTTCGGCAGAGAGGGACGCTTTACCTAGCTGAAAAATCCCAAAACAGCTTTTCGATCGTACTCAATCTGTCGAGTTCGGCAACAACACTCTGCCACTAACGATAGCCGCAGGCGACGCCGGGCTACCATCAGGCCGAGCCCGTAGATTGGCGGAAAGAACGCTTTAGGGTTGCGCCGGCTCAATTCGCACCACAGAAGCTAAGCGTGGAATTGATTGCCGCTTACTCGCCGTGTTGGCTATCGAGATGGTCGGCGATTTTGGCTGAGTGGCGCACCTCGTGCATTATTTCCTATTCGTATCGTTCCGTGTCTATGTAACAAGCGGCTTGGAAAGTTTCTCGATCCAACTAACCCAAGCTGTTACAACAGGATGCACCGTACTTGCATCCAACAGAGAGGCAGCACAGTGGGTCAGCTGTCCGATAGTGGGAAATCCGCGTTCTCGGATGCTCACCAACGGCCACTCAGGCCGTCTATGCATTCGGAACCTGCAGAAAGGGCAGAGGCCGGAACAAGCGGCAATCGCCAAGCTGATCCGATGGATCAGCGCCCAGGCGACGCGAAACCGGCCGTAAAACCGATGTGTATGAGCGTCGCACTCGACGGAGATGCGCGCCAGTCAGCGGCCGCGAGGGTTGCGGAAGAGCAGGCTCTTGTGCGCAACGCACAGGCGGGCGATCGTCTGGCATTCGAGGAGTTGGTGCACCGCTATGACCGGGAAGTTCTGCGGCTGGCTCTCAATCTGGTTCATCGCTCCGAAGATGCCCGGGACATCTACCAAGAGAGTTTTCTGCGAGTTTACAAGAATCTGCACCGGTTCCGGTTTGAGTGCAGCTTCTACACTTGGCTCTACCGGATTGTCACCAACGTGGCGCTCGATCACTTGCGGCGTCGAACCAGCCGGCGAGAAGATCAAGCGCCGGTTCCGGATGAAGCCGAAGGCGGCACCAGAGATTTCTTTGACCGCCAACCCGAAGTTAGAGCCGCCGCCAACCCCGAACGCAGTCTTCTGGGGCAGGAGCTGGGGCAGCACATTTCCGCTGCGCTCAAAAGGCTGTCACCGCGCGAGCGAATGGTTTTCGAGATGAAGCACTATCAAGGGTTGAAACTTAGGGCGATTGGCGACATGCTCGGTACCTCGGAAGAAACGGTAAAGAATTCGTTGTTTCGGGCGACGCGGAAATTGCGTGCAAGCCTGGACTGCATGCGCTAACGAGCAACACTGATTGGATGGAAAGAATGCGGCAGGAAGACAACAACGAAATTTTGAATTCGGAAGCTTGCGAGGAGTTTGATTCGCGCCTGATGCTTCTCGCAGCCAGGGAATTAACGCCGGACGAGGAAGCGGATGTCGCCGACCACTTGAAACACTGTGTGCGCTGCGCCGAAGCTCTCGAAAAAGAGCGCGAGATGGTGGAATGTTTCGAGGCAAGCCGAATCGAGCCGGATGCCGCTCTTCTGGCGAGCTGCCGGTCCAGTCTCGAAGACGCGCTCGATCGTCAGGAAGAGCGCGGCTGGTGGCGTCGCGTCGCAAACGTATTCCTCCCCGCAGGCGGGCTGGCTCCGCGTCCCGCCTGGAGCGCCGCACTGCTGCTGCTGGTAGGATTTTCCGTTGGGATGCTGGGGCCGCGTTTCTTTCAGCGAACAGTCCCTGTCTCTGGCGACTCGGATACCGCGGTCTCGAGTGACGCAGCTGGCTCTCCCAATCTCACTTCGCAATATCCCAGCAGTGCTCCGAGCGGAACCACGATCGACATGCACAGCGCCCAGGTGGCCGGTATTCGCGTGATGCCTTCGGGTGGCGGTCAGCCTCCTCAAGTGGAATTGCAGATGAAGGCGCAACAGCCCTTCCGCGTGCAGGGCACGGTCAATAACCCGAATGTCAAAAGCGTCCTTTTGAATATTCTCAAAAACAACGATCGCTTCGATCCCGATGTTCGGCTCGATGCTGTGGACCTTCTCCGTGCGAAGAACGACGATCCCGAAGTGCGCGACGTGCTTTGCCACGCCGTGCATACCGATCCAAACGCAGCGGTGCGGCTGAAGGCTCTCGAAGCGCTCAATGGAGCTGAGCCCCAGGATCTGGTTCGAAAGACGCTCCTCGACGCCCTCGTTGACGATCGTAATCCCGGAGTTCGAGTGGAAGCGATCAATGCGCTGCGCAATATGGCGGCACAAGGCAAAGTGGCTTCCGACGACCATATGATCGCGGTGTTGCGCGATCGCATGCAGAAAGATCCCAATACGTACATTCGGCTACAGAGCGCGGCCGCAATTCGTGACCTCGGTCCGCGCGAGAAATTTTAGGTCATGCGCGTTCACGTGCCGGGCTTTCGTCTCTCGCGATACTGGACTATCGCCCTTAATGGTTTGATCTGCGCTCTTCCTCTGTTTCATCCACATACCGGGATTGCCCGCGAAAATCAGCCGGCCGATTCCGCAAAGTCCGGTCCGCGCGTCACGTCGCAATTGAGCGGTTCTATTCCCACGAGAGATGGTCAGCGCCTTCATCTCGTAATCGATCTCGGCAACGTGGTGGTTCACACGCAAGAAACGAACCAGGTTAACTACAGAGTGCGTCTTGAGACGGACTCCTCCCAAAAAGATGCGAAGCTCCTTCTCAAAAGGTTCTCGATGAACGCGCGCCAGACCGCCGATGGCGCGTACCTTCGCGGGCAGACAGCCGGGTGCCAATGCCGCGGCCGCTTGTGGGTAACGCTGGAAGTGAACGTTCCTAAGAATTACAACGTGGACCTCTCCACCGGCGGGGGGGACGTTGAGACCGAAGACATCAACGGGCGGCTTGGAATCTCTACCGCGGGTGGCAACATCCATGTAGGAAATGTTGGCGGACCCGCCCGATTGAACACCGATGGCGGACACATCACCGTCAAGAATGTTTCCGGTGATCTCGTCGCGACGACCGGCGGCGGGCACATCACCACCGGAGCAATCGCCGGCAACGCGACACTGCACACAGTTGGCGGACACATCCGGGTGGCATCGGTTGAAAATCTCGCGCGGCTCGATACGGGCGGGGGCAATGTAACGCTCGAACACTCGGGCGGAGAACTGGTTGCCTCTACGGGCGGTGGCCAGATTGACGTTGGTGAAGCCGCGGGACTGGTGAAAGCGAAGACTGCGGGCGGCGGTATTCGCGTGGTGCGCGTATCTGGCCCCACCAATCTTGAAACTGGCGGCGGAAGCATTTACTTGACGGAAGTGGATGGCGCTGTAAAGGCTTCGACAGGGGCAGGTGGAATTACTGCTTGGTTCGTGTCCACTGCGAAGCCCGGCACTTGCGATTTTCAATCGAGCGACGGCGACATCGTCGTTTACCTGCCGCGCAAACTTCCGGTCACGATCGACGCTCAGATTCAAGACGGCGATGATCATCGCGTGATTTTTGACCCAGCTTTTCCGGTGAGGATCAGTTATGACGACTCGGCCAACGGCACGCGCCGGCTCCGCGCTGCGGGCGAATTGAATGGCGGCGGTGAGGTGCTGCGATTGCGAACCGTGGCGGGAAATATCCGCTTGATGCTCAGCGACGCGGATAAACAACTTGTGATGTACAAACAGCAGATGGAACAACTGGAGCAGAATCTGCGAATGCAGATGCGCTTGCTGGAACAATCCATGGCGGCTGACAGCCGCCCCTGAAGCGCTCAGGATTTTTTCAGTTCGTTGGAGGGAATGCAGTCGAGGGGGCGTACCGTGAACAAGAAAATGCGGGAAACTCGGCTCCGGTCTCAAAGTCTGCGGCCTTTCGGGGTTGCAGGCTGTCCTGTCCTGTTGTTGTTGGTTTGCGTTGCACTTTTCGCGACGCCTGGCTTCGGTTCGGTCGTTAATCGTCAGACTTTCGAACACAGCTATCCATTGGCGCCGGGCGGCAGTTTTCTGCTCGAAAACGTGAATGGGTCCGTGCAGGTGGAAGGCTGGGATCGCGACGAAGTGGAAGTGGAAGCGGTGAAGACTGCCGACACGGACGGCCAAGACCTGGAGCGCGTCAAGATCGATGTGGATAGCGCGCCTGGCCAGGTTTCGGTTCACACCCGGTATCCCAAGGGTGAGGGCGTCGAGGTAGCTGTCGAGTATCACGTTCACGTTCCGTACCGCGTCCTGCTCGGAAGCATTGGCACCGTGAATGGCAGCGTGCTGGTTCGTGGCGTGGATGGCGGCGGCGATCTGCGCTCGGTCAACGGCAACGTCGAGGTCTTGAACAGCGCCGGCCGCTTCAGCGCAAAAACCACCAACGGAGATTTGCGTCTCGAACTGCACGAAGTGCTCGACGGAGCGCCGATGAATCTTGAAACCGTGAACGGCTCTGTAATACTTGGACTTCCCTGCAATGCGAAAGCGAATCTGAAGGTTCTGAGCATGAACGGTGAGTTTCACTCCGAGTTGCCGGTAACGTCGACTGCAGGCGAGCCGGAACCGCGAGCATTCCGCGGGAAGATTGGCACTGGCGGCGGCGAAATTTCAGTGCGCACCATCAATGGTGGCGTACGCCTGATCCTGCAGCGTCCAGGCGTCTAGCGCCAGGAATTGTAAAGTAGCCACGACCTCGCATCTTCGTCGTGAGGGGTTGAATTTCCGATTTTACGGGGCGTAATCCAACTACGAGGATGAAACCCATGAGGCACTTCGCCTACCCGCCTCTTGCGGGCGCGGAAATTCTCCTGCTGCTCGTAGGAGCTGTCCAGTCTGCATCCGGCCACCCACAACAAGTCATCCAACCTCAGCAAGCCACCTCTGACGCTGCATCCTCGCCATCGGACGAGAAGTGTCAGGATTTCGACCGCTGTATGAAACAAATGGAGGCCCACGTTCGTAACATCGAGAAAGAGATCGAAGCCAGGCTCCCCGAGCTGGAGCGCGCAGCCAAGGAGGTGGAGATGAGCTCGCCCGAACTGAGCAAACTGAGCAGCCTCTCTGCCAGGCTGCAGGCCAGAAGCCATGAACTCGCGGCGCATTCAGCAGAAATGGGCGCGAGTGCGAAAGCATTCGCTCAGCAAGCCCAGAAGGACGCCGAACAACGGGTCCAGCAGGACCTGGATCAAGTCGAGGAAAATACCGCTCGCGTTTTCGGCATGTCGTCCGGCTCCATGACCCCAGCGGACGAAGGCGGCTGGCTTGGAATCGAGATCGGTGAAGTTACCGCCGAAAAAGCGAAGGATTTGAAGCTCTCTACCGTGCGTGGCGTGATTGTGGACGACGTCGAACCGGACAGCCCCGCGGCGAAGGCCGGCATAAGAGAAAAAGATGTGATCACCCAATACGATAGGCAATCCGTCGAAGGCACCGTGCAATTCCGCCGTCTGATCCGCGAAACACCGCCCGGTCGCTCGGTCACGCTGGAGATATCACGAGGTGGTTCACCGCAAACCATTTCCGTACAGCTTGGCGATCGTTCGGCGTACTTCGAAAAGAAAATGAAAGGGAAGATGCGCGACTTCGGTGGCGCGTATTCATTCTCGATGCCGAAGCTGGAGGAGTTCCCTGACATGCCGGATTTCATGGACCCGCGCGCTCCCGTTCTGGGGATCAACGCGGAAGATCTCACGGGCCAGCTCGGTTCCTATTTCGGTGCGCCCAACAACGCCGGTGTACTCGTTCGCGAAGTTCGCCCCGGCACGCCCGCTGATAGAGCCGGCTTGAGAGCCGGAGACGTGATTACAAAAGTCGAGGGCAAAGAAGTCCGCACGCTGGCTGAGCTTCGCGCCCAGCTACGCGAGCGAAGCAATCAAGCTTCGGTGAGCATGGACGTGCTTCGCAAGGGTTCGGAACTCGTAGTTACAGTCCCCATCGAAAAACCGCGCCCGGCGGAGCAAATGCACTCCGTCCATCGCGCTCAGCTATAAACTTCACCTCGGCCAATCCATCAGGCACCTCGTAGCTGATTTGCGGTATGTCGGCTCTTCAGGCATCGCTGTAACCTGAATTGTCCAGCCGCCGAGGTGCCTGATGGAATCAATTGCAGGTGCTTTTCAATCGCGTGTCGCAGCAGAGGAAGGCTTAGCCGAGCTTTTGCCGCTCGGCATTCCGAAAGACAGAATCACTATCCTCACTCCCGAGGCCACCGAGAAGGAACTCTCCGCAGTCCCGACAGTCGAAGCGGAACAGCCGGGGATGGGAAAGGCCCTCGGTGCCGCTGTGGGCGGAGCCGTTGGCTTGGCTAGCGGTATAGGTGCTGCAGGTGCGGTGATGAGCGCCATTGTTCCCGGTGTGGGACCCGTGCTTGCGGTGGGTCTGGCGGGGGCGGCTTTGCTGGGCACGATCGGTGCTGCTGCGGGAGGCGCCATCGAAAAATCTCTCTCCGACGGATTGCCCGCCGACACACTATTTGTCTGCGAGGACGCATTCAGGAAAAAGTAGACGGTCGTGATCGCCATCGCCGAAAATAGCAAACAAGCGGAAGCAGCACGCGGAGCGCTCGAGAACGCCGGAGAGCATAGACCGTGCGTGAGAGATGTGGGTGGCTCGGCGTGCGAGATGTGGAGAAGGAAAAGTACGAATCAGTTGACAGCGATTTTGAGAAGGACGAACGCGATTTTCGTCGTGGTTTTGAAGCCGCTTTGCATGCGGAAAACCGCAATCAGCCTTACGAGAGTTGTTTAGATAAGCTGCGCGATCGGTATCCTCACAATCATCAGAGTAACGCCTTCAGACGCGGCTATGAGCGGGGTGGTGCCTATTACGAAGCCGTCAAAAAACGCCGCAGCTGAACGCCGCTCGACGAGTTAGAAAACGGCGTCTCCAAAGTCTCTGCCATGTTGGTTGATTCCTGGGCGCCGGGGCCCTCGTCATCCGAATTTTTCTCTCACACGCGCTAGCCCTGCAAGACTACAATAGTGACCTTTCAAGGCCATTCCAGAAGCCGGAGGTCCGCATGCCGCCAGCACCAGCAATCACTTCGAAAGGCTTTGGCCCGCCGGTGTTCGTCACTGCTGCAGAAGAGCGCATGCATCGCAAGCGAATGCTAGCCGCGGCGTTCCGGCTTTTCTCGCGTTTCGGATTCGACGAGGGTGTCGCTGGCCATATCACGGCTCGCGACCCAGAAAAGCTCGATCATTTTTGGGTCAACCCGTTCGGGATGCACTTCGGGCAGATTCGCGCGTCGGATTTGATTCTTGTGAATCATCAGGGAGAGGTCATCGAAGGAAGATACCCGGTGAATGGAGCGGCTTTCGCGATTCATTCCCGTGTGCACAGCGCACGTCCCGACGTAATTGCCGCAGCGCACGCTCATTCCATGTACGGAAAAGCCTGGGCGTCGCTGGGACGTCCGCTCGCTCCCATCACACAGGACGCCTGCGCATTCTATGAAGATCATGCGGTTTTCGCCGATTTCACCGGCGTCGTCTATGAAACGTCAGAAGGCGAGCGCATCGCGCAAGCCCTCGGCCAGCGCAAAGCCGCGATCCTGCAAAATCATGGCCTGCTCACAGTAGGACAGTGCGTGGAGGAAGCAGCCTGGTGGTTCATCACCATGGATCGCAGTTGCCAGGCACAATTGCTGGCCGAATCAATTGGCACCCCCAAAGAGATCGATCACGCCACCGCCGTTGCCACCAGAGAACAAGTAGGAAATCACATGGCGGGGTGGTTCCAATTCCAACCGCTTCTCGCTCGCATCACGCGCGAAGAACCCGACTTCCTTGAATAGTTCTCGGACTGTACGTTCTGCACAGACGTGTAGCGCATTCTGACCACGAACCCGAGGTAGCCTTCGCGCCGCTTGCGTTGGTATACTCCCGCATCTGCAAAGAGAAGTCGCGAGTTCAGTCCGCCGGTGCTCATCTCGGGTTTACACCGGGTTGACATCCACATCGATTCGGGCTGAAACTAAGCGGGTGGTCAGTGCTATAGATTTCCTCTTAACGCCCCGTCGGAAACCTCAGCTTTCCGCGAAACGAGACCCCTCTACTGGAAAGGTACCGAAACATGCCTGGTAGCCAAGACTATTTCGGTGGCATCACCGATTCACGCGACCGCCGAAGTCACTCACGGCAGATCACCACGCTCAACTACATAAAGCTGGGCGAAAGCAATGGGGGCATACTTCTTAACATCAGCGAAGACGGATTAGCTTTCACCGCTGCCGAGCCCCTCGTAGGGGAATTCATTCCTCGATTGCGCTTTCAACTCGAAGAGAAAGCAGAATGGATCGAGGCCAGCGGACGAATCGTGTGGCTCAACGATTCCAAGAAGGGCGCCGGCGTCCAATTCCTTGAGATTTCCGATGCAGATCGGGAGCAAATCAGGCGCTGGATCGAATCCAAAGACCTGTCCGAAATTCAAGATGCGGAGAGGACCCATCGAAGGATTCGCAAAGAAGCCGAAGTGACGACCTTCCCAGCACCCAAAAGCAACGCCCGTAACATCGAAAAGCAGTACGAAATTCTCGAACCCCACCTACGGAAGATGTTTCCGTCTGAAAGCGTCCTAGGAGTTGAAGCCGCGCATCCAGCTTCGCCGCAACAGGATGAGGCATTCAATAAAACTCAGTCCGCGGGCTCTGACTACTTTCCCTCCGAAAATGAGACACGCCGTGAGGTACCGATAGCCCCGGAACCTGAAGTTGAAATCCATTCACCAAGTGCAGGGCCGCTCTCTGAGGACGTCGCACACGTCCGCGCCGCGCAGACCCGTGTTGCCCAGGCTGTGGAAGTCGAAACGCTGGCTGAAACAGAGACTCACCACAAGGAAAAAGAATCCCCACCCGAAAGAGCTCCCTTGCTTGAGCGTTCAGAATCGGTTCCTGAGCGCAGATCTGATTCCACCGCCGATATGAATCAGTTTTTGCCAAGCGCTCTGGCTGGCCGGTCAGCTCGAGTACCTAACTTCGGTTATCAATCCACCTCCACTCATAATTTGGAGCAGGCAGAAGACTGGACCAAATGGGTTGATCCCGCGGCCAGCACCCATCGGAGTAAGCTGGGCTTCGTCGTGGTGGGGGTTCTGCTTGTTGTCGCTGCCTTCGCCATCGGTTTAGCGTTCGGGCACGGATCTCTTGAAGGATTCATAGACAGCATCAGAGAGTATGTGCCGGACAAATTCCGGCAAGATTCGACGGCGAGCGTTTCTGCTGTGGAATCTGCCCCACCTGCCCCAAAGGTGGAAAAAACCAGAACCGATACCGAAACTCCTGCACAAGCCAATAACGACAATTCGGCCAGCCAGGCATCCCAAGCGCCAGGCACTTCAAGCCCGGTGATGCCCTCCAGTGAGCCGGTTGCATCACATGCTGACAAACAGCAGACTCCTGCCAGCGCAACTTCACGTCCACCCGATACCGATTCCGCTCGTGAGACCGGGAAGCCGGCGGCGACGGAAGGAGATACCACACCGGTCTTGGTATCTGTTGCAAGTTCTGGAAGCGGGCCGTTTCGTCTCATGACCCCGGAGAATGCTGTCAGCGCCACTTCCTCCGTTGCGGTCAGTTCTCAAGCCACCATACTTGTGCCGCGCGAGGTGGGCGTGGACGCGGCTCAGGAGGCAAAGCGATTGCAGTTGGGCACTCTTGTTTTCCGCGTCGATCCTCAATATCCAAAGAAGATCGGCCGCAGTGAAGTCGAGATCGTCAAGCTGATGGCCACCGTGGGAGAGAATGGGCAAGTTACCGATGTGCAGCGGCTGAGCGGCTCCCCGCCGTTTGCCACGGCCGCCATCAGCGCCATCCGCGAATGGAAATATTCGCCGACCTTGTTCGACGGACGCCCGGTGAAGACCGAGGAAAAAATCACCATTGCGTTTCGGTCACACTGAACTACCAGTGATAAGTCGCGAAATCGTGAGCTGATTCTTAATCTACGGTAGCGCGATTACGATTTCGCATAAATCATAGAAAACAAGGGGCGTGGCAGATTCTAATAGGCATAGAAACGGTTTGTGAGGTTTATGTCAGCACTCTTTTTGCGCTCGTAATCACAACAAAAGGAACCGAGAAAACCTATTCGCGGATGATTTCGGCGTTCGCGCTGGGCGAGACGATTCGGACGAGTCGTTCTCCATCGAGGAATAAGTTGATCTCGATGTCTTCGGTCTTCACGCGAAGCTGTTCGAGTTTCGCGCCGCTGCCGGTGTCCTGTTTGCCGAGCGATTCGACCGTGACGCTGCCCGGCGTCATTTCCTGTGGGACGATTACCGAGAAAGTCTGTGCGCCTTTCTTGCCCCAATCGTAGAGGCGGGTGAGAATTGCATACTGGTCGTACATGTTGTTGTCGAGCACGACGACACGATCTGAATTGAACGTGAATTGCTGGGTATAAGGCCGCGCACCCTCCATGCGAAGTTCCACATTAGCGGTAGCGCCATTGAAGACGATCGTTGATGCGGCTTTCTTCGCCCCTTGCATATTCCACTCGTAGCGCACCGGAGCGCCGTCAGGCCGAAGCTCCAAATTGCCTGTCACACGCGCCGCGCCCTGCGGGGTTTGAATTTCAGCGTTCCCATGCGCCGTCCAGTTGCCTCCGTTCGCGCTGAGTGAAAATTCTTCCGTGCCGGCCGCTTGACCGTTGACGAGAATCTTGAATTTTCCCTTGTCGGGCGCGAAAGCAAAAGCTGCAGCGATCGTGGCAGCACCAAGCGTGCACACCAGAAGAAGACATGCACAAATGTCAAAGCGCAGAATGGACCTGCGCATTGCGGAATGCCTCGTCATGCGGTCACCTTTGGAAAGATGCCGAGCGCGAGAATCTGTTCGACCACGCGCAGGGGCTCGATGTTGGTTTCGACGCGGAAGTCAGCCATCTCATAAGATGGCAGGCGCTCCTGGTAGAGACGGCGAAAGCTTGCTTCGTCGCGAAAAAGCGGACGATTGGTGATGTGCGCGCAGCGCGAGAGGAGCTCTTCGACGGGGCAGTGCAGCCAGACAAGCGCGGCACCGCCCTCGCGAAGCAGCGTGACATTGTCCGGCTGCGTGGTGGTGCCGCCGCCCAGGGAAATAATGCGGGGCCTTTGAAGTGCGAGAGCTTCGCGCAGCGTCTTGGCGAGTTGCTCGTGCTCGATTTTGCGGAATGCAGGTTCGCCAAGCTTGGCAAAAATCTCGGGAATGGTGGCGCTCGTGGCTTCGGCAATCAACTTATCAAGATCCACGTACTGCCAGCCGATCTGGCGAGCCAGAAGCCGAGCAACAGTGGATTTGCCGCTGCCCATGAACCCTGTCAAACCTATGATACGGCGCGGACGAATGTCGTTCTTCATGAATGGGATATCGCTGCTGGATGCCGGTTTTGCAATCGCGAATCGGTTCGATCAATAGCCTTAAATCAACCTCACGAGCGCTACTCTCGCTTCAGGATGTTGATTGTACCATCGAACGAACTGAGTTCGACTTTCGCGTGCCCGGCATTGAACGTGCCCAGTATTGCATTCCCGAATTTCGAGACAGGATGCGCATGAGCGGGAGGAATTAGACTGGCCTGGCTGTTGACTTTGCCCTTGAGGGATGTAGCGCTCAGATCAAACGAATCGCCCGGAGAAAAATGGACTTCGATCACGCCGCTGTAATTCTTGAGCCGGTAAATGCCATTGGGAAGAAATTCGCCGTCCAACAGAATGTTCCCTTTGGACGTTTGCGCGTGAACGTGATAGCTGCGCAGGCTGAGTAGTTTGAAGCTTCCACTGATCGACGAAACTTCCAGCCGCCCGGCGCAGCGTATGCACTGGAATGAACCACCTACGGTGCGCACCGTGAGATAGCCAGCGGCATCTTCCAGATCGACGCCCGCTCCAACCGTTTCCACGTTCATATCACCGAGGACATTCGCAACGGAAACTTCACCGGAGTCGTCGTGAATCTGTAGCTCCGCGTCTTCCGGGACATTAATTTGATAGTCAGCCCGCAAATCTTCGGGGGAAATCGAATTGGAGATCTGATGGGTCATCACGTCCACGCGATTGCCGGTCTGTTCAGCATCTACTTCCACCTTATCGCTGGTGTGCGTGGCAATTACCATCACTTCGGATTTCGTCCAGGCCTTCACAACTACTTTCCCGCTGGGATTGTGAATCGTCACGACACTGCGAGGCTCAACTTTGAAATGTTTTTCGATATTGTGAGCGAACACTGCGGTGGAAGTGACAAGCAGCAGGCCGGGGGCAAGAAGGCCCGTCTTCCAATTAAAACGAAGCGGTAGGAATTGAGCGGTACTCATTGGGCTGGCGCCTCCGGACTCGGTTGTGAATCGTTCCTCGCTCTCATCGATCATTCAACTGGGCGAGTAAATCGGCTTTCTGCTGATACGCTTCGTAGAGATACTCACGCGCGAGTTCGTTCTCGGGATCTTCGCGCACGCTGTTTTCACACAAAGAAATATAGTTGTCAACGATCTCAAGGTTCTGATGGAGGGAAGCAGTCACGGGTGTTTCAGATGCCGGCCAGGAAGAGAAAGAAGCCTTCTCCGCCGACATCAGCTGCGCACTCAACGGCTCCGTCGACGACTGGGTTCCGTCCAGCCAGCGCTGCCGGTTAATCCGGGAGTTGATCGGGCCGCTAAGCCCGAAGGCAATAGCCAGGAGCGCAGCCAGGTATCCGCCAGCAAGAACTGGCCGAGGCAAGACGCTGAATTTCCCGCTGAAAAGCTCCGCCAGCCATGACTTCGAAGGAACCTCGGAAGGGGTGTCGCGGATAAGTCCTTCTTTTTCGAGTTCCGCTCGCAACGCAAACCAAATCCGGGCCGGCGGTTCCGGGTCCGAGGCGGCAAGCTGTGCCCCGGCTGCACGGATCTTCCCAAGGTCCTCGACGAAGCTTCGGCAGGAAGGACAATGGCGAAGATGCGCCTGCACGCTTAGATCGGCCGGGGAACCATTGCGCGGGGAATCGGACGAATCAAACCGATCCAGGAAATCCCTACAAGCTACTGTCGTCATTGCATTTAGTCCTCACCACCAGCATTGCCGGCGGCTTTCCGATCTTCGCGGGCCCTATCCCGCAAGGATTCGTGGAGCAATTCGCGCAGCCGCATCCGCGCTTTATGAAGCTGCGATTTCGAATTTCCGATTGAACAGTCCATGATCTCAGCAATCTCGTTGTGCTCGTAACCCTGCACATCGTGGAGCACGAAAACCGCCTTGTAACCGGGCGGCAAATGATCCACGGCTCGCTGGAGGTTGACGCGATCTATCGAGCCGCTCAACCTCAGGTCCGCCATGCCGAAATCGCGCCGTGGCCCTCCGGATTCCTCATCCGGCTCCGTCATCTCGTCCAAGGAGGACTCGGTGGCCGATTTCTTTCTCAGGCGCATCAGCACCACATTTACCGCCAGCCGATGCAGCCAGGTCGAAAAAGCCGATTCACCGCGGAAGGTAGCAATCTTTCGGAAGAGCTGGAGGAAGGCTTCCTGAGTCAAATCCTCCGCTTCGGCCGTATTCCCAACCATCCGCAGACACAGCGAATACACGCGGCGGTTGTGTAACCGGTACAAGCGCTCGAAGGCCGCCGCATTTCCCGCCTGGGCCAACCGGATCGCCTCCGCTTCGGGCAACTCACCAGGCGTTTCGATTCGTCTCACGCGGGCCACGCTACCCGCTGGGACGCATCACCCATTGCGATGCGCCACCATGTCTGAAAGTTGTCTTAGTGGTTCTTTTCACGCAATTATCCAATTCGGCACTCCGAAATATAACCTTCAAAGAGTGCCCAAGTGCCTGTTCGATGCTGCTGTGAGGATAAAGGCATCGGTATTCTCGCTGCAACTGTGTTAGACGTCCAGTCAGGTTCCAAATCTAATTTTTTTCTTCCATTTATAGGAGCACATGACGCTTCCCACGAGCTCAACCGGTTAGGGAATGACCAACAATGACCAACTCTGTCCCAAATGGCTAGGCGGAAACGCGGGCAGCACGCGGCACTAGACGCAGCTTCGTGACTGTGCGGGGCCTGTTCAGCGCTGTATCGAATCCGGTCAGGCGCTCCGCAGGAAGTGCGTGAAGGAACGATTTGAGGATCACCTCCGACTCACGGAGGCAGGTACTGAGGTCGTAGTAAAGCGAATCGAACTGTTTCCAACTGGCGGCGGGCTTAACGGACAACCCGGCGGCAATATCGTAGGCAATTTGTTCGAATTCCGCACCAAGATGCTCGACGGTGTTCGAGAGGATCCGCAGCTTATGGAAAAAGCGTGACCGCTCGCCGAGCAGTACATTGTGGAGAAGACTGTTCCAGGATGCTGCGCTTTGTCCGGTGTCTCCTCGGAAGAATTCCGAGTGCAATGGTTGGACGAGCGGGAGATTACTTACGTCTTTCCCGCTTTCCGAAACCACAGCGCATGCATTGATCAGCATGGAAGTGAGACGGAGCAGAAGATCGGAGGTAATCGCCACCTGCTGCTGGGCGCTGACCAACTCTCCACGAGCGGGCTGAGCAAGCGCCTCATCTAGTGAAACGCTCAGCATCGCGTAGGAGCATTCCCAGTCGCGAACGGTACTCTCGAAAACCTGATTTTTCTTCCGTGGGAGCCCAGCTAGCCAGTCGTCGGACGCGCTACGCCGGACGGGGGAGGGGACCCGCCTTCGCTTGAACACCACGTGTCTCCGAAAGTGCAGCGCATTATAGCACCAGTTTCAAATGGAAGAGGTTTTTCGACCAGGAAGCCATGCCAAGCCCACGTTGTCTGACCCATTGTCATGACTTGTCTGAAAAAGAGCGGCGTTCGTTCTGGACCTAGCGCGGGCGGCGAACGAAGAACGCACCGGAATGCATACTGCGGATGGTTCCCGCGTACTGAGGCGTTTTCTTGACGCTTCTCGAAGCCGACCGCTATACTGCCGGACGACTCCCGAAAGGACTCTTCGTTGGAATTTGAGCCGCTCGACCAGTTTCAACAACGCCGCAAAAAACTGACCGAAATTGAGGCGCTGGGACACGCTTCTTACCCGCACAAGTTCGAATGGACACACACGGCCAGGGAAGTAGGCGAGAAATTCCGCGAGCGAACTGGCGAACAATTAGCCGCGGTGCACGTGGACGTGCGAGTGGCGGGTCGCATCGTCGCGCTTCGGCCGCACGGAAAGGCCGCTTTCGGGCACATCTTGGGTGACGGCGCGCGGCTGCAGTTCTACGTCAAGCTCGACGTGCTTGGCGCGGAGCAGTTCAAGCTGTTTCAGCTGCTTGATTTAGGCGACATCATCGGCGTGAGCGGACATCTATTCCGCACGAAAACGAATGAGCTGACCGTGTGGGTGACGAAGCTTAAACTTCTCAGCAAGGCATTGCTGCCGCTGCCGGAAAAATGGCACGGGCTTGCGGACATCGAGCAGCGTTACCGGCGGCGTTATCTCGATCTGATAGTTAACGACCGGCCGCGGGAAATTTTTATTGCGCGCGCGAAAATCATCCGGGAAATTCGCAACTTCTTCAACGAACGCGGCTACTTGGAAGTGGAAACGCCGATGATGCATCCGATTTTGGGCGGGGCTACGGCGCGCCCTTTCATCACCCACCACAATACTTTCGACATGGATTTGTACCTGCGTATCGCACCGGAGCTTTATTTGAAGCGGCTCGTTGTGGGCGGGCTCGATCGCGTTTACGAGATCAATCGCAATTTTCGCAATGAGGGCATTGACGCGATCCACATGCCTGAATTCACGATGCTCGAGTTTTATCAGGCATACAGCGATTTTTCCGAGCTGATGAATCTTACCGAGGAACTATTTCGCGGAATCGCGGAGGAGATTGCAGGGGCGACGAAGTTTCCTTTCGGCGATATCGAAATTGATTTCGGCAAATTTCAGCGGCTCACGATGCGCGAGGCGATCGCGAAATACTGGATCGCTCCGGCGGAGGCGGGCAGCCTCGTCGCCGAGTTGGGCGCCGAACAAGGACCAAAGGCCGTAGCAGCGCGATACAACGCATACGCGCGAACGCACAGTGCGGATATGATCGCAAATATCGAGAAGCTGTCACCCGGCGAGTTGATTGGCGAGATCTTTGAAGCAGTGGCTGAAGCCCATTTAGTCCAACCGACCTTCATATACGATTTCCCAACGGCCGTTTCACCGCTCTCGAAGTCGCGCGCGGATAATCCGGAGATCGCAGAACGGTTCGAACTCTTCATTGCCGGAATGGAACTGGCCAATGGATTCTCTGAGCTAAATGACCCGTTCGATCAAGAGAGCCGCTTCGCCGCACAAGCGGCGAAGGGCGGACAAGAAGTTCCGAAGGAAGTGGACACCGATTATATTCGCGCGCTCAGCCATGGCCTGCCCCCCACGGCCGGCGAAGGCGTTGGAATCGATCGTCTGGTGATGCTGCTCACGAACTCGCGAACGATCCGCGAGGTGGTACTGTTCCCGCTTCTGCGTACTGAATCGGCGGAGCCCGACGCGGGACCGGAATCTCAATCCGCTTCGGGCGGGCAGTCCTGATATGGCTGCAAGCGCGCTTCGACACACCGCAAAATGAAGTTTGAATCGTTTGTTGCGCTGCGGTACCTGCGGTCGCCAAACCGTCCCGCAGTGCTGCGGCTCGTCACGCTGCTGGCCGTGATCGGCGTGGCGGCCGGCGTCACGACGCTCGTGATTGCCCTTGCCATGAACACAGGGTTTCGCCAGGCGATTCGCGACCGCCTGCTCACCGTCACCGCGCATGTAAACCTCAAGCCGGTTGGCTCCGAAGGCATTCGAAATTATCGTGAATTGATGGCGCGGCTC
>Ga0126381_100001053_pt1 | contig 29870 bp, 29 predicted proteins | sample PanSoiMetPlot_28_FD_96465 | JGI IMG/M metagenome (GOLD analysis project Ga0126381, IMG submission 96465) | Tropical forest soil microbial communities from Panama - MetaG Plot_28 | ecosystem: Environmental > Terrestrial > Soil > Tropical forest > Bulk soil | place: Panama | collected 2016-02-17
GAGACTATCCCGGCATCGGTGCGCGTCAAAACGGCACTCCTCCTGGCCGGTCTCGGCCTTGCAGCGTCTGCGGCAAGCTCTACAATTGGCATGAGTTAGGGTGGGTGGCCTTTGGCCATATAGGCGCGTGAGACGCCGCGACTTGATCACGATGCTGGTCGGCTCGGCGGCGGTTTGGCCGTTCCTTTCTACTGCGGCGCCTCAGACCATCCCGGTGATTGGCTATCTCGGCAGCCAATCTCCCGATCGCGAGTTGTTGGCGCGCTTTCATCGGGGGCTGAATGAGTTTGGCTATTTCGAAGGCCCAAACGTCAAGATCGAGTATCGCTGGGCCTTTGGCCAGTACAAGAAGCTTCCCGCTCTGGCGGGCGAGCTGGTTCAGCGCCAGGTGGCCTTGATCGTGACCAGCGGAGGGTCGGTTGCTGCCAAGGCAGCAAGGGAAGCCACCTCGACGATTCCTATTCTGTTCATCAGCGGCCTCGATCCCATTCGTGAGCATCTTGTAACGAGCCTGAGTCGACCGGGCGGAAATGCCACTGGTTTGAGACATTACACCGTGGAGCTGATGTCAAAACGACTGGAGTTGCTGAAGGGTTTGCTCCCTAATGACGCGCCCCACCAAACTCGAAGGATCGGTTGCCTCATCAACGATGACTCGACGGGTCTAGAAGACCTGGCACAGATCCAAGAGATTAAAGATATGGCGGGCAAGCTCGGGCTTCAACGTTATTTTGCCCGCACCGATAAGCAGATCGAGGTTGAGTTTGCATCGATGGCCAGAGAACAAATCAGTGCGTTGCTTGTTGAACCGGACCCGTTGTTCAATCGCCAGCGCGCCCTGATCGTGGGGCTCGCGGCCCGCTATGCTATTCCAACGGGCTATCGGAACAGGGAATTCGTTCAGGCAGGCGGCTTGATGAGCTACGGCCCCAACCTTTCCGAGTCCTGGCAACAAATTGGGGAATACGCCGGCCGAATCCTCGATGGCGCCCGCCCGGAAGATTTGCCGGTGATGCTGCCAATGAAATACGAGCTCGTTATCAACAAAAAAACCGCAAAGGCGCTCGGACTCAACCTCAAGCGAACTCTGGCCGACGAGATTATTGACTAGGCTGTAAACGCAGCGATAGGGGACCTAAGCTCGTGAGTTCCAGCGCGGACGATTCGACCAGCGGTTCGGGTAGTGCGATCCTCCCGACTCTGCGCAGCCGGCTGTTTCGCAAATACGCGGCCGTTCTGGCGCTCACCGTCGGCATCACATTGATCGCGGGCGGGTTGGTCGAGGTCGGGATCTCCTACCGGGACCAAAGCGCATGGCTGGTCCGCACCCAGCACGTGCAGGCGGAGGCAGCCGCCGGCACGATCGGTCAGTTCATCGAGCAGATCGAGGCGCAAATCGCCTGGACCACTCAATTCGCCTGGACGGAAGAGCCGTTGGAGGAACAGCAGGCCGATGCCTTGCGTCTCCTGCACCTGGTCCCGGCCATCACGGAGCTGTCGCGGCTCGATCCGGACGGCCATGAGCAGCTGCATGTGTCGCGCTTGACCGCGACCGATCTGCGCAGCGGCGTCGATTTCTCGCATGACCCGAAATTCATCAAGGCGATGGCCAGCGAGGTCTATCGTGGGCCGGTCTATTTTCGCCAGGGGACGGAGCCCTACATGACCCTGGCGATTGGCAACCCGGCGGCGGGGGCGACGATCGCGGAGATCAATCTTGGATACATCTGGGACGTTGTCGCTGGCATTAAGGTCGGAAAGCGGGGCGTGGCCTATGTCGTAGATTTTGACGGCAAGCTGATCGCGCATCCGGACCTCGCCCTGGTGCTGCGCAACACGGATTTCTCCAAGCTCGCCCAGGTGCAGGCTGCGCGCACTCTCGGCCCATCCGAGGAGCTCCCTTCCCAGGCCAAGGACATTACGGGACAGCGGGTCTTCAGCGCCAGCGCGCCGATCGCGCGCCTGGGCTGGCTGGTGTTTGCCGAGCTGCCCGCAGCGGAGGCCTACGAGCCTATTCTGGCGTCGGTGCGCGTCAAAATCGCGCTGCTGCTGGTTGGGCTCGGTGTTGCGATGGTCTTCAGCCTCTTCCTTGCCCGCAGGATGGTGCAACCCATCCAGGCTCTTCAGATGGGCGCCGCGCGGATCGGCGCCGGCAGGCTCGATCAGCGCATCGAGATCGAGACCGGTGACGAGCTGGAAGCGGTGGGGGATCAGTTCAACCGCATGGCGGGGCGGTTGCAGGAATTCTATGCGACGCTCGAGGGCAAGGTCGTCGAGCGCACCCGCCAGCTCGAGCTTGCGAACCTCGCCAAGACCCGTTTCCTGGCAGCGGCGAGCCACGACTTGAGTCAGCCGCTGCATGCGCTCGGGGTGCTGCTGGGCCAGCTCGACGCCGACGTAACGCGCCCGCAAAGGCGCCGCACGATCGGGCAGATCGGACAGGCGTACGCGGCGATGAGCGAGCTGTTCACTGCATTGCTCGACTTCTCGAAGCTTGACGCCGGCGGGGTCAGCCCCAAGGTCAGCGCGTTTGCGATCGATCCGCTGCTGCGCAGGATCGAGACGATGTTCGCCACCCTTTCATGCAACAGGTCGCTGCGCTTGCGTGTATTGCCAAGCAGCGCTTGGGTGCTCAGCGATCCTGTCCTGATCGAGCGAATTCTGCTCAATCTGGTTTCCAATGCAGTTCGCTATACCGAGCGCGGCGGCATTCTTGTCGCGTGCCGCCGCCGCGGAAACGCGCTGCGGATCGAGGTGTGGGACACCGGCATCGGTATCCCGGAAGATCAACGCCAGAGCATCTTCGGCGAATTCTACCAGGTCGCCGGCAGCCGGGCAGACCAGGGCGGGCTCGGGCTCGGGCTCGCCATCGTCGATCGTTTCTGCCGCCTTCTCAGGCATCCGCTCGACCTCGCCTCGACCCCCGGAAAGGGCTCGAGGTTTGCAATCACGGTGCCACAGGCGCCCGCGGGGATCGACCGGCGCAAATCGGCAGATCCACTGGACGCCGCGATCCGGCCCTTTGCGGGCAAACTCGTGCTCGTGATCGACGATGACCGGCTGGTGCTTGAGGGGATGGACGGCCTGCTTCGCACCTGGGGGTGCCGCGTCTCCGGCTGGACTTCGGCAGGGGCTAGCCTGGTCGAAGTGCTCGCGTTGCACGATAAGCCGGATCTCATCATCTGCGACTATCATCTCGATCAAGGCGAGAGCGGCTTCGCGGTGATCCAGCGCTTGCGTGAAATCTTTCACGCGCCGATCCCCGCGCTTCTCGTCAGCGGCGATACCTCGCCGGAATTCAAGCTGAAGGCTGAGGCTGGCGGGTTTGAGGTGCTGCACAAGCCGGTTCCACCGGCGACCCTGCGCGCAACCATGCAGGCGGTGCTGCGATTCGGCACGCGCAAAGAACCTGATGCTCCGCAGGCAAAGGAGCCGGTGATAGGTTGAGCGCGTCAGTGGCCGGCCTGAATCGACCGTCCGCGCCGCCGCGCGGCTTTAGAAACCTTCCTCGGCGCGGCGGCCGGTCTAAGGGACCAAATCGTCCTCGGTGAGCGAGCGCTCCAACCCCAGTTCGCGCGCTTTGACGACTGCTTCGGTGCGGTTACTCGCCTTAAGCGACCTGAGGATGGCGCTGACGTGGTTTCTCACCGTCGGCTCCGCCAGACCGAGGGTGCGGCAAATGACCTTGTTGCTTTTCCCTTGCATCATCAAGCCAAGCACGTCGATCTGGCGCGCCGTCAAGCCGAGATCACCCCCGGCGAAGGGGGTTTGGCAATGGGCAAGCATCACGGGCGGAATATAGATGCCGCCGGAAAGGATCAAGCCCAGGGCGCCGAGCATGACCTTGCGCTCGCCCGATTTCGGGATGAAGCCGACTGCGCCGAGATCGAGAGCCTTCATGACATTGTCACGGTCGCACTGGGCCGACAGGATGACGACCGGAATTTTTGGGTGGCGCTGGCGAGTTTCCGCAAGGGCCGCCAAGCCATCCTGATCGGGCAGCACCAGATCGAGCAGGACGAGGCCGGCGTCCGGGGCTTCATCGATCAATCGGCTGCCATCCCGCCAGCATGACGCTTCGACGATCGTCGCGCTGGCATCGACCTCTTGCAGAATGCCGCGCAGAGCCTCTCGAATCAGGAAATGATCGTCCACCAGCACGAATTTCATCGGAACAATGTCTCGGACTGACCCCAATGCCAGTACTTTTGTACCAGGAGAGCCTATCATGCGCTCAGGCGCCGACAAGGCCGTAAATGCTGGCCGGCTGACACCTCGCTGACATCCCTCCCAATACATTTGTCCGATTTACCGGCCACCGCATCAGCACTGATACTGAATAAGCGGCCCTTCTGCTTGACAACGGCAAGAAAGCTCAGGCGAAGCATCGCCGCACAGGGCGTACAAACCAAACAATCAGCGGCCCGATCAAATCGGTCACTGCAAGAGTGGTGGGGGGCTATGAACACCCAGAACGGAACGACACAGAACGGAACGATCCAGAACGGAACCGCAAAGGAAGTCACAAAGGCTCGAAGCCGGGCCGACGTGATCACCTATCTCAGTTATGCGCTCGACGATGTCGGCGCTCTCAGCCCGGCCGCCGTCCATCTCCTGGAGATGGCGATCGCGATCCTGGCCGAGGACCCGCGGCCCGAAAGCAGGCTCCCCGAAACCCCGGGGAGGAAGCCGTCTTGATGCGCGGGCGATAAACGGCACGCATTTCCCAAAAGGAAAGCCGCCGGGGGTTGCCCGGCGGCTCCCATGCGTCAGCGGTCGTGTCGGGGGGCTGGGGGTACGACCGCCGCGCTATCGGCTATATAAGTACTAAAGGTTCAGTTCGCCGCCCTGCGGCGTAAAGTCCGTCCGCCGCGGGAAAAACTCGCCTCGGCGGGGGCCGCTTCCGTCGCGGCCGTCACGCCCGCGGAATTCCGGGCCGCCCTGTCGCGGCGCCAACATCCTCTCCAATATGGCGAATCGGCGTTTCTGGCTGTCAGTGAGACTCCTGTAGAGGGGGTCGGTGGCGTCGGCGAGCTTCTTGAGCGCGGCCCCGGTTTCCGTCATGGCAGCCGCGCGTTGATGCATACGATCGGCCGGATCGTCGGACTGCGGCCCTCTGTCGCGGACGGCGCTGAACCGGTCGAGACGCAGCTTGGCAAGCTCGTGCGAGGCCTGGTCGAACGCCGGCCAATTCTTCTCCTGGTCAGGCGTCAAGCCGAGGCCCGCGTGCAAGGCCGCAAGCCTTGCATCGACGAACAGGCGCATGTCCTCCAGGTTCGGCCGCCGCGGCTCGAACGCGCCCGGTCGCCCCCGCTGCTGCGCATAGACCAGCGAAGAGCCGATGATCGCAAGAGCGGCTGCTCCCGCGAAAGCCACTTTCCACATGGATTCCTCCAGAGAAGGGATGTGACGCGAAGTAGAATTCGGCGCGTGTTGGCGGGCAAGTTAAAGTTTGTTTAGCCCGCAATGCAGGAGATTACCGGGCTGTAATATTTGCAGCTGCGAATACGACTTCAAAACAAACGCGACCTCGCTCCGGCCGTCGTCGCCGCATCATAGTCCAAGATAGGCTTGGCGAATCTCCGGCATCGCTGCAATCCGCGCGCTCGGCCCGTCAGCGAACGGCCGGCCTTCAGCGATCACATAGGCGTAGCGGCTCAGCGAAAGCGCCAAGTGAACGTTCTGCTCGACCAGCAGAATCGTCAGGCCAGTCTGCTTGAGGGCCTCAAGCTTGCTCACCACCAGCTGGATCATCACCGGCGCCAGCCCTTGCGACAACTCATCGATGATGAGCAGCTTGGGATCGGACATCAGGCCGCGGCCAATGGCCAGCATCTGCTGCTCGCCGCCCGAGAAGGTGCCGGCCTTCTGGCGCCGCCGTTCCTTGAGCCGGGGAAACAGCGAGTAGACCTGCTCCAGGCGCTCGGCGAAGCGCATCCGCGCGCGGGCGGAGAAAGCGCCCATTTCGAGATTTTCCTCCACGCTCATCTCGGCAAACAATTGGCGTCCTTCGGGCACCAGGACGAGCCCACGCGCCGTCTTGGCGTGCGGCGACAGGGCAGTCACCTCCTCGCCCGCAAACTCGATGCGTCCGCCAAAGCGCGCAATGCTGCCCATGATCGCACGCAGCGCGGTCGTCTTGCCGGCGCCATTGGCGCCAAGGAGGGTAGTGACGGCGCCTTGCGCGACGGCGAGCGAGATGCCCCAGAGCACCTGCACGTCGCCGTAGCCGGCCTCAAGCGATTCCACCCGCAGCAGCGTCTCGCTCATGGCGGTCCCGCCGCAGCCAGCAGCTTGGGGTTGCCCAGATAGGCTTCGATGACCGCCGGATTATTTGCAATGTCCTGCGGCGCCCCCTCCGCCAGGTGGCGGCCGAGGTTGAGCACCACGATGCGGTCCGAGAGCTGCATGATCGCGCGCATCACGTGCTCCACCAGGAGGATCGCAACTCCGCCGGCTCGGATGCGCAGGATGACCTCGACCATGCGGTCGACCTCGGCCGGATTGAGGCCGGCCAGCACCTCGTCGAGCAGCAACAGGCGCGGGCGGCCGCACAGCGCGCGCGCAAGCTCGAGCCGCTTCTTCCCCGCCGTGGTGAGCTGGCCAGCCGGGACATCGAGGCGATCGCCAAGCCCGACCATTGAGGCGACCTCCCGCACTACCGCGCGGCCCGCGGAGAGCGACAGGTCGTCGTGTCCATAACATGCCCCCACCAGGCAATTGTCGAGAACGCTCATGTCCGTCAGCGGCTGAACGATCTGGTGGGCGCGCGCGATGCCCTGATGCGCGATCGCGTATGGCGGCTTGCCGGTGATGTCGGTCCCCGCGAGGATAATCCGGCCTGAATCCGGCTTGTCGACGCCGCTGATCAGGCTGAACACAGTTGATTTGCCGGCGCCGTTAGGCCCGATGAGCCCCAAAATCTCGTCCTTTTCGATCTTGAAAGACAGATCGGCGACCGCCTGCACGCCGCCGAAATGTTTGCTCAAGCCGCTGACCTCGAGCAACGCGCTCATTGGAGAAACTTCCGCATCCGCGGCCAGCGCTGGTTGATCGCGCCGACTAGCCCGCCAGGCGCGAACAGGACGATGCCCAGGAGCACAAGCCCGGCAATGACGAGCTGCAGCTGGGAAACCGTCGCGGACGTGAGCAACAGCCCGCGCAGCTCCTCGTAGAGAAACGCACCGATCAGCGGCCCGGTGACGGTGCCGCTTCCGCCGAGCATGATCATCACGATCGCCTCGATCGACAGCGTCAGGTCGAAAGCGCCAGTGGGCTCGATGATTCCGCTCTTGAAAAAATACAGCCCTCCCGCGACCGCCGGCAGGAACGCGGAGGCGCAGTAGGCCAGCGCCTTGTGGCGCGGCGTGCGCACCCCCAGCACCGCGGCCGCATCCTCGTTCTGACCGATCGCCAGGAGGCCGAGGCCGAACTTCGAGGTCTTGATCGCGTAGCTCCCCAGCAACGAGAGCGTCATGACCGCGATCAGCAGAAAGTAGACGGTCCACAACGCCATCATGGGGCCGCCCAGCGGCTCGTAGGCGTCGAAGGTCAGATAGATGCCGGTCGCGCCGCCCCACGGCTCGAAGTTGGTGACGAATTGCCGTACCGCCTCGTTGACTCCGATGGTGGCGAGCGCAAAGAAGGCGCCGCGCAGCCGCAGGATTCCAGAGCCGAAGGCGAGCGCCAGCAGGCTGACCGCCGTCCCCCCGGCAAGCGCGGCCGCGATCAGCGGCCACTGCCATCGGGTCACCAGATCGACGCAGATGTAGCCGCCAAGCCCGAAAAAGACGATGTTGCCGAAGTTGATGTAGCCGGCATATCCGATCATCACATTCAGGCTGCTCGCAAGCGTAATGTACACGGCCGCGAGCAGGAAGCTCTCGCGCAGCCCCACATCGTCCATTCCATATGGGGCGATCGCCATCAGCGCACCGAGCGCGACGATCACTCCCGGAAAGAAAAATCGCGACGTGGCGATCCCGACTGCGAGCTCGGTCGCCTGCTGGAGGGCTTGCCGACCATCGATTCCTGCCGAGGCGCGCATTCGATAAAGATCTCGGAATCTTCTAGGCGCGTGACAGCGCGAATATGCCGCGCGGGAAAGCCACCAGCACGACGACGAACAGGGCAAATTCGATGATCGGCGTCCAGCTCACCGGCATGAACGGGGTCGCCAGCCCCTCGACCAGGCCGAGCGCAATGCCGCCCAGCAGGGCGCCGGCCGGATTGCCGAGCCCACCCAGCACGGTCACCACGAAACTCTTGAGCTGATAGTTTGCCCCCGACAGGACCGTGAACGGAAACAGGGTGGCGATCAGGCCGCCAGCCGCGCAGGCGAGCGCTACCCCCAGCCCGAAGGTCACCGCCAGCATCTGCCGGGTCGGAATGCCGGAGAGCTCTGCCGCTTCCCGATTGCTGGCCACAGCGCGGATCGCCTTGCCGTAACGGGTGTGATTGAGGAACAGGTAGAGCAGCCCTGCAATCAGCCCAGCGCAAACGGCCGCCATCATATGGGTGCCGGTGAAGGTGTAGCCTTGCCAGCTGATCCCGGGCAGCGAAACCCCTACGTTGTAGGGACTCGTGGTCCATAACGCGGTGCCGACGCCGATCAGGACCATGTTGCACGCGAAGGTCGCGAGCAGGCTGATCAGGATCGGACGGCCAATGACGCGGTCCACGGCGATCCAAAAGAGCAGAACTCCCGCCGCGAAGGCGACGACAACCACGATCGGCAGGCCTTCATACGGCGACAGGCCCGCCCACGCCGCCAGGAAATAGACGATGAACATGCCCAGCACGATCATTGCGCCATGCGTGAGGTTGATCACGCGCATGACGCCCCAGATCAAGGTCAGTCCCATGGCGGCAAGGCCGTAGACCGAGCCGACGAGCACGCCGTCGATCACCGAAGCCAGGACGCCAATCATTGCGCGCGCCGTGCCGCTTGGGTCGGATCAAACCCGCTCGTCATCCCTGCCCCCGGCCGCGCCCCAACGACCCGCTCAAGCGTCATCAAACCCGATGCTCGATCTCAATAGAGAGTGTCCGCCGTCTTCGCCTCATGCGGCCAAATCACCTCCTTGACCAGCTGGCCACCCTTCTTTTGCCATTGGCCGAGCACCATGGCGTGCGCGATCTGCAGGCCGTGCTCCTTGGGGTCGGTCGAGAATTTGGTGCGGCCAAACAGGGTGGTGACGTCGGTCTTGTTGAGGACGGCGGCGACCTTGGCCTGGTCGATCGACCCGGATTCCTCGATGGCATGCTGGAGAATGAGTCCCGCCGCATAGCCGCCGGCCGCGTGATAGCCGGGAGCAATCTTATATTTGTCATTGAAGCGCGCGGCGAACTCCTTCGCGGTCGGGCCAAAATCGGGCTTGAAGGTGACCTGCGGCATCCATTGCGAGGGAACCGATACCCCGACCGCCGCATCGCCGAGCTCCGCGAACTTCGGCGTGTCGGGCGCCACCAGCAGCGTCACCCACTTGAGCCCGGCCTTCTGGTCGTGCAGCTGGCGCGCCAGCGTCGAGCCATCCGGGTAATGCCCGCCGCCCATCAGGGCATCCGCCTTGGCGGAGATCACCTTGTTGATGATCGGCCCGAAATCGGTGGTTGAGGGGCTGTAGGATTCGTCGAGCACGACCGAGACGCCTTGCTGCTTGGCGAGGTCGCGCGTGACTTGCGCCACCGCCTTCGAGAACGGATCGTCCTCGTACACGAACGCGACCTGCGCCTTCGAGTTGATCTCCTTCAGCGCCTGAACCGCCCCGGCCAGATACTGCCCGGCCGGCGAGTAGAGCTGGAACAGATTCTTGTTGCCGAGCCGGTAGGTCTTCTCCTCGGCGCCGCCGGTGGTCAGCATGACCCGGCCGTATTGCTCGGAGATGATCGCCGAGGTCGCCACCAGGCCGGAGGAATAGGGGCTGAACAGGAACTGCGCCTTATCCTGAGTGATCAGGCGCGTGTAGAGCTGCTGAACCCGCACGTTCTGGGATTCGTCGTCGTAGCTCACCAGGCTGATCTTGTATTGCTTGCCGCCAGCTTTGATGCCGCCGGCGGCATTGACCTCGTCGCGCCACAGCTCGAAACCACGCATCTGCGCGACCGAATCGTTGTTGAGCGGACCCGTCTGGGAGGCCGTGAACCCGATTGTGATAGCGTCGTCGGCAAGCGCCGGCGCGCAAACGATCATCGCGGCGGCCGCGACGACGTACAGCCTTCTGGTCATGGACTTCCTCCCGGGGGGAAATTGCACGATACCTTGCCCATCCGGTTCTCCGATGGCAATGCGTGCCGATTACCGGCACGATGGCAAAGTATAACAATACCTGTCAACGCTTCAGGCGGTGCATTGGCACAATAGGGCGTTGAGGAACCAATGAGATTTTCATTGGTTCCTCAAGCCGCGCGAAAATGCCGCGCAGCATCGTCTGGTTGCGCCGTACCAATTTGGCCAACGCCGCCAATTCTTTGCCCATGATTACCACTGCCGAGGAACGGCCCAGGTCAGATGGCGTCGGTCGAATGCAGGCGGCGTTCGCCCACCATCGCCTCCGGCCTTCCCTTCTGGCGCTTGACCATCAGCTTGTTGAGCGCCCCGAGATAGGCCTTCGCGGAAGCCACCAGGGTGTCCGGATCGGCGCCTTTGGCGGTGACCGACTTGCCGTTCTCCGACAGGCGCACCGATACCTCGGCCTGCGCGTCCGTGCCCTGCGTGACGGCGTGCACCTGGTAGAGCTCGAGCAGAGTCTCATTGGGCACCAGCGCCTTGATGCAGTTGAAGGTGGCGTCGACCGGACCGTTCCCGGTCGATTGCACGGTGTGGTGTCGGCCCTCGATGTCGAGCGTCAGCGTCGCCGATTGCGGCCCCATGGTGCCGGCGATCACGGTCAGCGAGACAAGCCTGATGCGGTCCTGGGCGGTGGCGATCTCCTCGTCGACCAGCGCCTCGATGTCCTCGTCATAGACGTGCTTCTTGCGGTCGGCCAGCGCCTTGAATCGCACGAAGGCGTCTTCCAGCTGGTTGCCGGCCAGCTGATAGCCGAGCTCCTCGAGCTTGTGCACGAATGCGTGCCGGCCCGAATGCTTACCCATGACCAGCGAGGTCTGCTTCACCCCCACGCTCTCCGGGGTCATGATCTCGTAGGTCTGGGTGTGCTTGAGCATGCCGTCCTGGTGAATGCCGGATTCGTGCGCGAAGGCGTTCCGGCCGACGATCGCCTTGTTGTACTGCACCGGAAACGAGGTTACGGCGGAGACGAGCTTGGAGGCGCGAGTGAGCATCGTCGCGTCGATGCCGGTCCAGTACGGCAGCACGTCGTTGCGCACCTTCATGGCCATCACGACCTCCTCGAGCGAGGCGTTGCCGGCCCGCTCGCCGATGCCGTTGACGGTGCATTCGATCTGGCGGATGCCGGCGCGCACGCCGGCGAGCGAGTTCGCCACCGCCATGCCGAGGTCGTCATGGCAATGCGCCGAGAAGCGCGCCTGGTCGGAATTGGGAACCCGCTCGCGCACCATTCGGATCAGCGAGAAATACTCTTCCGGGACCGTATAGCCGACGGTGTCCGGGATATTGATGGTGGTGGCGCCGGCCTTGATCGCGGCCTCGATGCAGCGGCAGAGGAAATCGTGCTCGGTGCGGGTGCCGTCCTCGCAGCTCCATTCGACATCGTCGGTGAAGCTGCGCGCCCGGGTGACCGACGAGATCACCATCTCGTAGACCGTTTGCGGCTCCATCTGCAGCTTCCACTTCATGTGCACCGGCGAGGTAGAGATGAACGTGTGGATGCGCCCGCGTCTGGCCGGCTTGATCGCCTCGCCGGCGCGGTCGATGTCCTTCTGGCCGGCCCGCGCGAGCCCGCAGACGACCGCGTTCTTTGCGCGCTTGGCGATCTCGTGGACGGCGTGAAAGTCGCCCTCGGAGGCGATCGGAAAGCCCGCCTCGATGATGTCGACGCCCATGGCATCGAGCACCTCGGCAACCTCGAGCTTCTCCTCGTGCGTCATGGTGGCGCCGGGCGACTGCTCGCCATCGCGCAAGGTGGTGTCGAAGATGACGACCCGATCCTTCTCGGATTGAGCTGGTGTGGTCATGGAAAGGTCCTTCTCCTGGTCCGCGCCCGCGCTTGGCTGGGCGCTCTTGGGTTCCGTCGCTCGACCCCTGAGTGCCCAGGCGCAGATGCCCGGTCGGCCCTCAGGGGCTGATAAGGAGCAGGAGCCCGCCAAGAATGAGGACGGCGCCGGGCAGCGCCTCATAGGCCCCCCGGCTGATCGCGCGGCTGTTGCGGCGCGTCATCATGATTTTCGCTCGCGTCCTCGTCGTGCCCACGTAGCGTCGCGGATCAGGGTTAATCCGGAGTTAACCAGCATGTGGGACCAGCCATCTTCTAGCGGAAGTGCACCGGGGCAGGCAAGGCGGCTCAGCGCGCCTTGCCGGGCACCTCCGCCTCGAGGGCTTGGCGCACCTTGCGCAAGTCCTTGAGCGCCCTCCCCTCGATCCGCGGGAAATCGAGATCGAGGCGGTCGAGCGCCTCGATCACCGCAGCCGCCACCAGCAGCCGCGCGAACCACTTGTGGTGCGCCGGCACCACATACCAGGGCGCCGCCGGGCGACTGGTGAACTTGATCGCGTCCTCATAGGCGGCCTGGTATGCGTTCCAGCGTCGCCGCTCGGTCACGTCGTTCATCGAGAACTTCCAGCGCTTGGCGGGATCGTCGAGCCGGTCGAGGAAGCGCTGGCGCTGCTCCTCCTTGGAGATGTGGAGAAAGAATTTCAGCACCACGGTCCCGTCGCGCACGAGATGGCGTTCGAACGCGCGGATATCCTGACAGCGCTCCTTCCAGACCGATTTGCCGACAAGCCCGGCGGGAACCTTCTCGCGTTGGAGCGCCTCCGGATGCACGCGCACCACCAGCACTTCCTCGTAATAGGACCGGTTGAAGATGCCGATGCGCCCGCGCGCGGGCAGCCGCAGCGTCGTGCGCCACAGGAAGTCATGGGCGAGCTCCTCGGCCGTCGGCACCTTGAAGGAATGCACGTCGCAGCCTTGAGGGTTCACGCCCGACATGACGTGGGCGACCACGCCGTCCTTGCCGCTCGCGTCCATGCCCTGCAGGACGATCAGGACCGCCCACTGCTCCTGGGCATAGAGGCGCTTCTGCATCTCGGCGAGCCGCTCGATGTCGTCGGCCAGCATCTTGTGGGCTTTGTCCTTGTCGATCCCGCCGGTATCGGCACAGTCGAGCTGCTTCAGGTCGAAGCCTTCCGGGTCGTCCACGCGAAAGCGCTTGAGAAACGCAGCAGTTTTCATGCCGGAACGGGCTCCATGTGCAACGGATGCCGTTACAAAAAGGGCTTATAGACCCTTGATCAGGCCGGCGTCGATCAGGAGCCGATTGAAACGGCGCGCCTCCGCCCCACCCGAGCAGGCATAGAACGTTCCATTGCAACGCTGAAATATCTTCTTTTGTTCGGCAAACGACGCATCGAGCGGCACCCCGGCAAGGTCCTGGATGACGAGCGGCAGGTATGGCCCCTCGATCGTGTCGATCGCCGACGACATTTTGACAGGTTTGTAATTGATCGGATCGATCGCGTAGTAGGTGGTGAAATAGCGTGGATCAAAGCTCGCGAGGCGCTGCGCGATCGCGCTCTCGTCGAGGGACGGCTCAAGGATGAAGGAGGCGAAATCCGGCTGATGGTCGCCGTAGCGAACCAGCAGGAAGGAGTCGTCCGGGAAATCCCGCCTGAGGCGATCCGTGAAGTCGTTGTAGTCGCTCTCGCTCAAGGCTTGGCGGCGGAGATATTCGTCAACCGGCGGCGGGTTCCCCAGGTCCTTCCATTTGGGCAGCAGATCCGGCCGCCAGCGGTAGTCCCAGGGATAATGGTTCTGCGCAAGATAGACGAACATGAAGAGCGGCCCATCGCCGCGCTCGCGCTCGATCATGTGGCGTGCCGCATCGTAATAGAACTGGTCGCGCTCGACCCCGCTGCTGCCCAGCGCTTTCTGATCGTAGAACTTCTGCACGCCGGTGCTGGCCTGGAAGCTCCTCGCGCTCATGAAGGCGCCGAGCGCGGGGTAGATCGAGAGCGTGTGATAGCCGCAGCGGCGCAGCGCCGTCGGGAGCCCCCGCTCGACCCGCCCGGCCGCGATACGCGTCACGTAATAGGAAAATTTCCCGAACGAGCGCGCCGAGAGTCCGGCGAGCACATTGTACTCGGTGTACCAGCTCGGCCCGCCGGCGCCTTCGACGACGAAATGGCGTGCCTTGCCGTCGAATGAAACGAAGTGCGAGCCGTAGCCCGGCGGCACCTTGATGCCGGGGGCGACGCGGATATCGAAGCTCGACTCGTCATGAACCAGGAGAATGTGCGGCGGCTTGCCGGCTGGCACGCAGGCCGCTTCCGGCAGGAGTCGGAGGCGATCGGTCACGGCCGCGTCGGAATCGAGATACCCGTGCCACATCAGCTCGGAAAGCTCGGTCACGGCGGAACGCGCGAACTTGGAAACATAGCCGCCGCCCAGGAACGTTTCCCAATCCTCCTGCGGCTCCGCAAGCGACAGGCCCACAAGGCCCACGACGCAAGCCGACAGGCCCAAAAGCGCGCTCGACGCGCGCACCCGGAACGAATCGAAGCGCCAGAGCAGCACCATGACCGGCAGCGCCAACGCCAGCGACACCAACACATTCCGGTACAGACCCGGCATGATGCCGAGCAGGAAGCTGATCGTATCCCTGTCGATGATCATCACGTCGAGAAAGTTCGCGGTCATCCAGATGATGTCGTACTTGAGCCGCGACACCAGGATCAGGATCGCCAGGAAGGCGAGCGACAGCGCGGCCGATATGAGCGGCCGGCGGGTCAGGCAGAGCCACGAGAAGTTCAGGATCCCCCAGGTCAACAGGAATGCGAGCCGCGCGACGACATCGTCCTCGGTGAGCACCAGGATCGCGAGCGCGCAGACATGAAGCGCAGCGATGGACGCCAGCCGCGAGCGGTCGCGCCCGGCAAACGTGCCCGTTGCGCCGATACGGTCCGCAATAAAGGAGATGGCGGGAGGCATGGCCGAGCGACCGTGCCCGGCAATGAATTCACGCTAACTTCCGGCACACGCTGCACCGTCATAAAACTTTAAAATTATTGTCATGGCAAGGTCACAAATCGGTAAAAGCCCTATGGGGACCAAGCGCTTGCTCAACTCAGGTTGATGCTGCGCCGCAGCAAACACGATTCCTGAACAAACTTGCAGCAACGACTGCGCAACTTCACGCGGTGGCGCCGAAAAAAAGGGGTTGCTGCGGTTTGCAGCAACCCCTTCAGGCGACCGGCGTACAATGCCGGCAGACGCGAAGACCAGGTCAGTTCGGCTTCACGAACAGGCCGACGATCCCGGCCGACCCCTTGCCATGATTGGTGCTGCCCGCAATGATCTTGGGGATCAGCTCCTCCCGGGTCAGGCCGGGAGCAAGTTCCATCGGCTCCAAATCGGTCGCGATCAGCGTAAACGTATAGTGGTGGGGTTGCACGTTGGCAGGCGTGCAGGGGCCGTTGTAGATGCCGGTACCCTGGGTGGCCTTGCCGCCGACGAACTTGTCGGACGGCTTGCTGAGCTCGCCTTCGGCAAACCCGGTCACCTTGGCATCGATGCCGTAGGTGACCATATGATGCACGCCGGCGGGGGCGCGCCCTTCCGGATCCTCCATGAGCAGCACGAAGCTCTTGGTCCCGGCCGGCGGGTTGACCCAGGACAGCTCGGGCGACACGTTCTCGCCGACGCAGTTGGGGTTGTTTCCGGCATTCTTGTTGGAAGCGGCCTTGGGCAGCATGGTGCCGTCCTTGAAGGTCTTCGACGAGATCGTGAACACGTCAGCCGCCGAGGCCTGCGCGGCGCACAGCGATGCCAGCGCGATGCCGCCGGCAAGGACCACCATCGACTTAACAAGCATAACAAACCTCCCTCTAAGCTGTAGCAGAGACGATGAGTGAAGTGGGCGGCCGGGAGTGTAGCGGGTGCGCCTGCCAGATCAAGGCGGCAAATGCCCAAATCGTCGGCGCCGATTCCGACCCTGAAATGGCGCGCGCGGAGCGCCTCGCCGATAAGCCTGCGTGGTTCCCGGATCAATTTCGGCTGCGATCAACCAGCGCGCGCTGCTTGATCCACGGCATCATGCCGCGCAGCTTGGCGCCGACCTCCTCGATCGGGTGGGCCGCCATCTTGCTCCGCATGGCCTTGAACGAGGTCTGGTTCACCCGGTTCTCCAGCATCCAGTCCTTGACGAATTTTCCCGACTGGATGTCGGCGAGAATGCGCTTCATCTCGGCGCGGGTCGCATCGTTGACGACGCGCGGGCCGGAGACATATTCGCCGTACTCGGCCGTGTTGGAAACCGAGTAGTTCATGGTGGCGATGCCGCCTTCGTAGATCAGGTCCACGATCAGCTTTACCTCGTGCACGCACTCGAAATAGGCCATCTCGGGTGCGTAGCCGGCGTCGACCAGCGTCTCGTAACCGGCCTTCATCAGCTCCACCAGGCCGCCGCAAAGCACCGACTGCTCGCCGAACAGGTCGGTCTCGCATTCCTCGCGGAACGTCGTCTCGATGATGCCGGCGCGGCCGCCGCCGATCGCCGAGCCATAGGAGAGCGTGAGATCATGGGCATTGCCGGAGGCGTCGCGATGGACCGCCATCAGCATCGGCACGCCGGCGCCGCGCTGGTACTCGGCCCGCACCGTGTGGCCGGGCCCTTTCGGGGCAATCATCATCACGTCGAGATCGGCGCGCGGCTCGATCAGGTTAAAATGGATGTTGAGCCCGTGCGCGAACATCAGCGCCGCACCCTGTTTCATGTTGGGGGCGAGGTGGTCGCGATAGATTTCGTGCTGCAGCTCGTCCGGCGTGAGCATCATCATCACGTCCGCCCATTTGGCGGCTTCGGCGACCTCCAGGACCTTGAGCTTCTCGCCTTCGGCCTTCTTGACGCCGGCGGAGCCCTTGCGCAGCGCCACCGCCACCTCCTTGACGCCGGAATCGCGTAGATTGAGGGCGTGGGCATGGCCCTGACTGCCATAGCCGATGATCACGACCTTCTTGCCCTTGATGAGGTTCAGGTCGGCGTCGCGGTCGTAGTAAACGCGCATGGTGTCGGGTCCCCTGGTGATGGCCGGAAAAGCAACGAAAATTGCGCACTGTCGGCCGGCAGAAACGGCAATCGGCGCCGAAAATCAAGTCGCCTGGCGGGCGCTACATCCCCTCCGGGCCGCGCGCGATGGCGACCACCCCGGTGCGCGAAACCTCGATCAGGCCAAGCGGCAGCATCAGCGCGATAAAGCTCTCGATCTTGTCGGTCGCGCCGGTGATCTCGAAGACGAAACTCTCGGTCGAGGCATCGATCACGCGCGCCCGGAAGGCGTCGGCAAGCCGCAGCGCCTCGACCCGATTCTCGCCCTTGCCGCGCACCTTCACCATGGCGAGCTCGCGCTGGATCGAAGGCCCTCCCGCCGACAGGTCGATGACGCGGTGCACCGGAACAAGCCGGTCGAGCTGATTCTTGATCTGCTCGATCACCATCGGGGTGCCGCGGGTCACGATGGTGATGCGCGACAGGTGCTTCTCGTGCTCGGTCTCCGACACGGTCAGCGAATCGATGTTGTAGCCGCGGCCCGAGAACAGGCCGATGACGCGCGCCAGCACCCCGGGCTCGTTGTCGACGATGACCGAGAGGGTGCGCTGCTCGATCGTCTGGCTCGCCGGCGCAGCCGGGTAATGGCTGGTGCTGCTCACGGATGGATGTCCTTCCGGCACGATCCGCAGTCCGCATGGAGGGCAGCGTAATGCGGGGACCACCCTCCCGGATTGCGCCATGTCCCGTCGAAGACGGGCGTAAACGCCCTTGAGCCCCCAACCGGGCTACAGAATTTCTGCATCACACCATCACCTTGCCTTCCTCCGTGACCGCGTCCGCGATCCTCACCGCGGCGTCGCCCAGCAGCATCTCGTTATGAGCGCGGCCGGACGGGATCATCGGGAAGCAGTTCTCGGCCGGATCGACCACGCAGTCGAAGATCACCGGCTTGTTCACGGAAATCATCTCGCGAATCGCCGCGTCGAGCTCGGAGGGCTTCTCGCAGCGGATGCCGACCGCGTGATAGGCCTCTGCCAGCTTCACGAAATCCGGCAGCGCATCCATGTAGCTCTCGGAATAGCGCCCGCCGTGCAGCAATTCCTGCCATTGCCGCACCATGCCCATGTACTTGTTGTTGAGGATGAAGACCTTGATCGGCAGCCGATGCTGCACCGCGGTCGACATTTCCTGCATGGTCATCAGCACCGATGCCTCGCCCGCGATGTCGATGACGAGCGAGTTGGGATGAGCGAGCTGCACGCCTACCGCCGACGGCAGGCCATACCCCATGGTGCCGAGCCCGCCCGAGGTCATCCAGCGGTTGGGCTCCTCGAACTTGAAGAACTGCGCGGCCCACATCTGATGCTGGCCGACCTCGGTGGTGACGTAGACGTCACGATCGCGGGTCAGCGCGTAGAGCCGCTCGATGGCGTATTGCGGCTTGATGAGCTCGCTGGAATTCGTATAAGCGAGCGACTTCCTGGCGCGCCACTTCTCGATCTGCGCCCACCATTTCGCCAGCGTCGGCTTGTCGGGAGCCGCCTTTTCCGCGCCCCAGGCATCAATCATATCCGCAAGCACATGGGCACAGTCCCCGATGATCGGCAGATCGACCTTGACGTTCTTGTTGATGGACGATGGATCGATGTCGACGTGAATCTTCGTCGAGCCAGGAGAGAAAGCGTCAAGACGGCCCGTGATCCGATCGTCGAAGCGCGCCCCGATGCAGATCATCAGGTCGCAATCGTGCATGGCCCAGTTGGCCTCCCAGGTGCCGTGCATGCCCAGCATGCCGAGCCATTGCGGATCGGAGGCCGCATAGGCGCCGAGCCCCATCAGGGTCGAGGTGATCGGAAACCCGGTGAGCTTGACGAGCTCGCGCAGCAGCTGGCTCGCCCGCGGGCCCGAATTGATCACGCCGCCGCCGGTGTAGAAGACCGGCCGCCTGGCCCGGCGCATCAACTCGACCGCACGGGCAACGGCTGCCGGGTCGGGTTTGACCCTGGGCTTGTAGGTCTTGTGCTCGATGTTGCCCGGGCCTTGATAAACCCCTTTGGCGAACTGGATGTCCTTGGGGATATCGACCACCACCGGCCCCGGCCGCCCATGTGCCGCGACGTAGAAGGCCTCGTGCAGGACGCGCGAAAGGTCGGCGACGTTCTTCACCAGGTAATTGTGCTTGGTGCAGGGGCGCGTGATGCCCACAGTGTCGCACTCCTGGAAGGCGTCATTGCCGATGAGATGGGTGGGCACCTGCCCGGTGATGACGACCAGCGGAATCGAATCCATCAGCGCATCGGTGAGGCCGGTGACCGCATTGGTGGCGCCAGGCCCCGATGTCACCAGCACGCAGCCGACCTTGCCGGTCGAGCGGGCATAACCCTCCGCCGCGTGGACCGCGCCCTGCTCGTGCCGCACCAGGATGTGACGCAGCTTGTTCTGCTGGAACAGCGCGTCATAGATCGGCAGCACCGCGCCGCCCGGATAGCCGAAGATGTCCTGCACGCCCTGATCGGTGAGGGCTTCGATCACCATCTCGGCGCCGGTCATTTCCCTCGTCATCGCCTTCTCCTCACACACCCTCTTCCGCCGGCGTAAGGCCGGAATCAAAAAGGGGCCCGAGAGCCCCTGCGCATCGCCGTCTCCTGGGGCAACTTCAGCTGCCCCCGGCGATGCGCCTTTGCACGACCACAAGAGCAATAAAATTGCGCATTTCAGCGATCTTTCGCCATTTCCTTGCGCGTCTTTATAATGCTCACCACCCCGCAGGTCAAGCCGGAATCCGGGAAATCTCGCTCACAATCTGGCTTTCTGCGGCTTCAGGAGCGCTCCAAGGCCAATCGGACATCCGGTTGCGAAACCAAGTGGCCTGTCGCTTGGTGTAGCGCCACGTGTCCCGCACGCCGCCCTCCGCCGCCTCCGCCAGTGCGATCTCGCCGTTGAGGTGCCGAATGAGCCACGGCACGCCATGGGCCTTCATGGCCGGAAGCGCCGGGTCAAGTCCGCGCGCGGCGAGCGCGCGGACTTCATCGAGCGCGCCCATTTCGAGCATCCCGGTGAAGCGCGCTTCGATCCGCTGGCGCAGCTGCGCACGGTCGGAGGCGAGAAAAACCTTGATCGTGCCCGCGGGATCGAGGGCGGACGGCATTCCCTCCCGCTGCCATTCGGCAAGCGAGCGGCCGGTTGCGGTGACAACCTCAAGCGCGCGCGCAACCCGGGCGCGGTCCCGCGGCATCAGTCGCTTCGCCATGGCGGGATCGCGGAGCGCAAGCTCGGCATGAAGCGCAGCCGCGCCCTCAGCGCCAAGGCGCTGGCGTATCGCTGCACGCACGGTCTCGGGGACCGGCGGCACCGCGGCAAGCCCCTTGGTCAGGGCCTCAAAATAGAGCCCGGTGCCCCCGGCCACAATGACCGGCTGCCCCGCACGCCTCGCTTGTGCCAGTGCCGCGCCGGCGTCGAGGCACCAGCGCCCGACCGAATAATTTTCGGCCGCATCCACGTGCCCATACAGCAGGTGCGGCACGCGGGCCTCCTCGGCCGGCGTCGGCCGCGCCGTGATGACTCGCAGGTCGCGGTACACCTGCATGGAATCGGCATTGATGACGGTGCCGCCAAGCCGCTCCGCAAGCCGCAGCGCCAGCGCCGATTTACCGCTCGCGGTCGGTCCGGCGATGAGGATGACGCCTTGTTTGTGCGATCGGGAACCCATGGAAAGAGCATTGCACGTTCATCGGCGCATATTGAACCTTTCGGCGGCGCCCATTAGACCACGCCCTTCCACAGCTTAATGCGGAGCCAGCGTTTGACCCTCATCCAACCCTTCCGCGCCCTGCGGCCGGCGCCCGGCCGCGCTGCCGAGGTCCTGGCGCCGCCCTATGACGTGCTCTCCAGTGCGGAGGCCCGCGAGCGCGCCAAGGGCAAGCCCTGGAGCTTTTTGCATGTCTCCAAACCGGAGATCGATCTCGATCCCGCCCTCGATCCGCATGATCGCGCGGTCTATGCCAAGGCGGCCGAGAACCTCGACCGCGCCGTCAAGGCCGGCGTTCTCATCCGCGACCCGATGCCCTGCTACTACGTCTATCGGCTCACTTGGCGCGACCGGGCGCAGACCGGGCTCGCGGCCGTCGCCTCGCTCGCTGACTATGCCAGCAACCGGATCCGCAAGCATGAGCTCACCACCCCGGTCAAGGAAGACGACCGTGTGCACCAGATCGCAGCCGTGAATGCACAGACCGGTCCGGTGATGATCGCTTATCCGGCCGCGCCCGAGATCGACGCCGCGCTGGCTGCCGCAGCCAGCCCCGATGCCGAGGTCGACGTCGCCGCCGACGATGGCGTGCGCCATCAGCTTTGGCCGATCACCGACGCGCAGTTGATCGGCCGCCTCACCCGGGCGGTCGACGCGCTGCCGGCGCTCTATATCGCGGACGGGCATCATCGATCGGCGGCGGCCGCGCGGGTGGCACGGGCCCGCGGCAACGGTGCCGGCTCCCATTGCTATTTTCTATCGGTGCTGTTTCCCCACCATGAGATGACCATCCTTGATTACAATCGCCTGCTGCGGGATTTGAACGGCCACACGCCGGAAGCGCTCCTGACGGACCTCGGGCGGTCCTTCTCGGTCGCCCCTGCCGGGCAGCCGGTCCGGCCAGGCGCGGCGGGCGAGTTCGGCATGTATGTCGGCGGCCGCTGGCACCGGCTCGCGATCAGGCCCGATCTTGTGCCAAAGGACGATCCGATCGGGCGGCTGCCGATTACGCTCCTGACCCGCAACGTGATCGAGCCCTTCTTCGGTATCACCGACCCCAGAACAGACCGGCGCATCGACTTTGTCGGCGGCGCGCGCGGCCTGGGCGAGCTCGAGCGAAGGGTGGCAGCGGGCGAGATGGCGGCGGCGTTCGCGCTCTATCCTACACAGATGCCTGATCTGATGGCGGTTGCCGATGCCGGCGGCATCATGCCACCAAAATCCACCTGGTTCGAGCCCAAGCTCGCTGACGGCATGGTCAGCCACGTGCTCGACTGAGCCGCCCCCCAAAACGCGACGGGCGGCTTTCCGCCGCCCGCCAGTCTTACAGACTGTTTCAACGCCTATTCCAGCGACAGCGCCACGATCCGGGTGTCGCCGTCCGGCTTTGCGATCATCAGCGTTACGACCTTTCGGCCGTCCCGCTTCATCTGGTCGAGGCGGGATTGCAGCGCGTCGGACGTGGTCACCGCCTCGCCCTGGACCTCGGTCACCACGTCGCCCGCCGACAATTGCTTGCTCCCGGCCGGCGAACTCGGGTCGACGCCGACGATCACGACGCCCTCGACGCTGTCCTTGATCTTGTATTTGCCGCGCAGCGCTCCGTCGAGATTGGCAAGGTCGAGGCCGAGCGCCCGCTTGACCACTGACTTGGGCTCCGGCGGGGCGTCGGGCTTTGCCTCCGCCATCTGCTTCTCGCCGTCCTCGAGCCGGCCGAGCGTGACGGTCTTGATCTCCTCCTGGCCCTTGCGGATGATCACCACCTCGACGGCCTTGCCGACCGCGGTGTCGGCTACGACCCGCGGCAGGTCGCGCATTTCGTGGATGTCCTTGCCGTCGAACCTGACGATGACGTCGCCGGTTTCGATTCCGGCGGGCTTGGCGGGTCCCTTGTCGTCGATGCCGGCCACCAGCGCGCCATGCGGCGGCTTGATGTTCAGGCTCTCCGCGATCTCGTCGGTCACCAGCTGGATCCGCACGCCGAGCCAGCCCCGGCGGGTCTCGCCGAACTGCTTGAGCTGATCGATGACCGGGACCGCGCTCTTGGAGGGCACCGAGAAGCCGATGCCGATCGAGCCGCCCGACGGCGAGATGATCGCGGTGTTGATGCCCACGACCTCGCCTTCGAGATTGAACAAGGGTCCGCCCGAATTGCCACGGTTGATGGCGGCGTCGGTCTGGATGTAGTTGTCGTAGGGACCCGAGTTGATGTCCCGGTTCCGCGCGGAGACGATGCCGGCCGTCACCGTTCCGCCTAGGCTGAACGGGTTGCCGATGGCGATGACCCACTCGCCCAGCCGCAGCCTGTCGGAATCGCCGAATTTCACCGCCTTCAGCGGATGCTCGGTCGTCACCTTCAGCACCGCGAGATCGACCTTGGTGTCCTTGCCCAGAAGTTTGGCCTTCAGCCGCGTGCCGTCATTGAGGATGACGGTGATCTCGTCGGCGTCCGCGATCACGTGGTTGTTCGTGACCACGATCCCGGAGGGATCGATGATGAATCCGGAGCCGAGCGAGTTGACCCGTCGGGGGGCCTGCTGGCGGTTCTGGTCGCCCTGATTGCCCTGCCCGCGGCGGTTGAAGAAATCCCGAAACAGCTCATCGAGCTGCGGATCGTTCGGCATCTGCGGCGGCGGCCCGACATGCGATTCCACATTCTGGGACGTCGAAATATTGACTACAGCGTCAATAACCTGCTCGGCAACGTCAGCGATGTTGTCGGGTCCGCGCGCAAACGAGGGGGTGATGTAGGCTGGGACGGCCATCGCCGTGGCGGCAACCGCGGCCAAGGCCGGACGCCGCACCTGCCTGGCAAGTTGGGCGAGAGTGCCGAGCATGGAAATCTGAGCTCCTGAGGAATGATACCGTTAGAGTGCTCCTCTCCGGCCCTGGAAGCAAGGGAAGTCTCGGGATAGCGGGGCTGCGCGGGCCGATTAGGGCGGAATCGCGACCGATGCGCGCCGGGTCCCGGCCGGAATCGGGCTTTCGCGGTGGGCTCATTCGGAAAGTGGGTTCGGTCACGTACCCTTTGCTGATTCTACCCGCGCACCAGCCAGATCAGCACGAGCCCGGTCACGGCGGACGCAATGCCGGCTATGCGGAGCGACGTTTCCGGGCTTTCAAGCGCACTCGCCGCCAGACGCTTTGCAGCATTTGGAAAGCCAGCGAACACGATCCCCTCAATGACCAGCACCAAACCGATGGCCACAAGGAATTGGGACATGGTTCACCGCCCAACGGGCAGCCGAAGTGCGCACTATTTCGGAGCCGGAGCCGGTGCTGGCGCCGCCTCCCGGGCCTTTCCCGAGGGATTGCCGAAATAGCGGAAGAAATCCGAATCGGGCCGCAGCAGCATCCGGGTGTCGCCGGCTTTCAGGCCCGCCTCATAGGCCTGCATCGAGCGGTAGAAGGCGAAGAAATCCGGATCGCGCCCGAACGCGTCGGCGAAGATGCGGTTGCGTTCGGCATCGCCCTCGCCGCGCAGCTGCTCGGCCTTCTGATTGGCCTCAGCCTTGATCACGGTCACGTCGCGATCCGCCTTGGCCTGGATTTCCTGCTTTTTCTGAGCGCCTTGTGCGCGGAACTCTGCGGCCTGTCGTTCCCGCTCGGTCTGCATGCGCTTGTACACCGCCTGGCTGTTCTGCTCCGGCAGGTCGGCGCGCCGGATCCGCGCGTCCACCACCTCGATGCCGAACGCCTTTGCCTCCTCACCGAGCTGGGTGCGCACGTCCGCCATCAGCTGGGCGCGTTTGTCGCGCACGATCTCGATCTTGCGGTTCGAGCCAAGCACCCGGCGCAGCGACGAATTGAGCAATGGCGACAGCCGCGCATTGGCGCTCTCGATCGCCCCGATGGTTTGGTAGAACTTGAGCGGGTCGCTGACCCGGTAGCGCGCGAAAGCATCGACCACCAGTCGCTCGCCGTCGGAGGCGATCACCTCCTGGGCCGGGTTTTCAAGGTCGAGGATGCGCTTGTCGATTGAGATCACGCTTTGGACGACCGGCCACTTGAAATGCAGGCCGGGTTCGGTCACGACGCGGATCGGCTGGCCCAACTGCACCACGATCGCCTGATCGGTCTGATAGACCGTAAATGTCGAGCCGTAGACCACGACCAGGCCAATCAAAACCAGTACGGCCAGGAGACCGCCGAGGATATTGAGCTTCATCGGTTGGCTCCCGTCTGCGGGCTTGGGGGCGAGCCCGGCGGCCGCTGTGCCGGCGGCCGCGTCAGCCCGTCGAGCGGCAGGTACGGCACCACGCCGGAGCCCTGGCCGCCGGAATCCAGGATGATCTTGTCGGTGCCGCCGAACAGGCGTTCCATCGTCTCCAGGTACATGCGCTCGCGGGTCACGTCGGGTGCCTTCTTGTACTCCTCGTAAACCTGCAGAAAGCGCGCAGTCTGCCCCTTCGCCTCCGCGACGGTCTGCGACTTGTAGGCCTCGGCCGCCTGGGTGATCCTGGCCGCATCGCCGCGCGCCTCGGGCACCTTCTGGTTGGCATAGGTCTGCGCCTCGTTCTGGGCGCGCTCGGCATCCGAGGTCGCGGCCTGCACGTCGCGGAACGCGTCGATGACCTGGTTTGGCGGGTCGACCTTCTGCAGCTGCACCTGGGTGATCTGGATGCCGGCGCCGTAATGATCGAGCGTCTTCTGCATCAAGTCCTGAACCGCGGCCTCGATGGTCTGGCGCGCCCCGGTGAGGATCGGCTGAATCTCCGAGCGGCCAACCACCTCGCGCATCGCGCTTTCGGCCACCGCCTTCACAGTGCCCTCGGGCTGCTGGATGTTGAAGAGATACTCGCTGGCGCCGTCGGGCTTGATCTGCCAGAAAACCGAGAAATCGACGTCGACGATGTTCTCGTCGCCGGTGAGCATCAGGCTCTCTTCCAGGAGGTCGCGGCTCGACGCGGTGCGGCGCAGATCGTCGGTGCGAATGCCGATATCGATCTTGTTGACGCGGGTCACCTTCGGGGTCAGCACCGATTCGACCGGATAGGGCAGATGATAATTGAGGCCCGGCTTGGCGTCGCGAACGTACTGGCCGAAGCGCAGCACCACGCCGAGCTCGTCCGGATTGACCGTGAAAAATCCGGTGACGCACCAGATGGCCAGCGCCACGCCCGCGATGATGACGATCCCCTTGCCGCCGAGACCGCCTCCCGGCAACACGGTGCGCAGCCGGTCCTGGCTGCGGCGCAGAAATTCCTCGAGGTCCGGCGGGGTCGGGCCGGACTGCTGCGGCCCCGAACCCCATGGCCCCTTGCCCCCTGATCCCCATGGCCCACCGCCGCCCTGATTGCTCCACGGCATCGAATGTCTCCTGGATCGCCGGCCGCACCAGCGGCGGGCGTGCTTAAATGCTCAAATCTTGGGCGGTTTATAGGGGACGCGTCTGCAGGTTACAAACGCGTTCTGGCCCATGGTGCCCGGCACATTCATGACAATTCGTCACTGCCCCCGCGCCGGAGGAGATGGGGGGCGTGGCGCCGGTAGACAAGGCGTGAGTAGGGAGCATCGTCCCCCTCGCTGGCTGCGTGCTCGCTGCGCTCCATCTCCTTCCAAAGCTCCTGATCGATCGTCGGGAAGATGGTGTCCCCCTCCGGATCAAGGTGAACCTTCGTGATCACCAGCCGATCAGCCGCCGCAATCGTCTCTCGATAGAGGTCGGCACCCCCGATAACCGCGACCGCGTCGGCCGCGCGCCGCAACGCGTCGCCGCGTGCGACTGTAAGCGCGCTCTCGATGCTGGTCGTCGCAATGACGCCGGGTGCGGTGAAGGTCGGATTCCGGCTGACCACGATATTGGTGCGGCCGGCGAGCGGCTTGCCGATCGACAGAAATGTCTTGCGGCCCATCACCACCGGTTTGCCCATCGTGACTGCGCGAAAGTACCGCAGGTCGGATTTCAGTCTCCACGGCAGGGCGCCGCTGCGCCCGATCACCCCGTTATCGGCGACCGCGGCGACAAGGATGAGCGCGGGCCCCCTGCCCGCCCCTTCAACGCGGCTCACACCGCCACCTTGGCCTTGATGTGCGGATGCGGGTCATAGCCTTCGAGCGCAAAATCTTCGTAACAGAACGCAAAAATGTCCGTGACCGCCGGGTTGATGATCATGCGCGGCAGGGGGCGCGGCGGCCGCGCGAGCTGCAGCCGCGCCTGCTCCAGATGATTGCGATAGAGATGCGCATCGCCAAGCGTGTGGATGAACTCGCCGTGGGCGAGACCGGTCACCTGCGCCACCATCATGGTCAGGAGCGCATAGGACGCAATGTTGAACGGAACGCCGAGGAAGACGTCGGCGGAACGCTGATAGAGCTGACAGGAGAGCCGGCCGCTCGCGACATAGAACTGGAACAAGCAGTGGCAGGGGGGCAGCGCCATCTTGTCCACGTCCGCGGGATTCCAGGCGGTGACAATGAGGCGGCGCGAGTCAGGATTGCGGCGGATCGCCCTGACCACGTCGGCGATCTGGTCAATGGCGGAGCCATCCGGCGCCGGCCATGAGCGCCATTGCCGGCCATAGACCGGGCCGAGATCGCCATTCTCGTCGGCCCATTCGTCCCAGATCGTCACCCCGTGATCGTTCAGGTATTTCACGTTGGTGTCGCCAGCGAGAAACCAGAGCAGCTCGTGGATGATCGATTTGACATGCAGCTTCTTGGTGGTGACGAGCGGAAATCCCTCGGCGAGATCGAAGCGCATCTGATGGCCGAACACCGACAGCGTGCCTGTGCCGGTGCGGTCCTGCTTCTCGACCCCGTCGGCGAGAATCCGCTCCATCAGGTCATGATACTGGCGCATAAAGCCTCGTTCGCAGCCCCGACTCGGTGGCAGCGCGAGATTAGCGCCGCGGATCGCTGAGAAAAAGCGCGTGGGACGAGCTCCGAGTCTGGCGCATCCTGGCGGCAACATCACGGGATTCTCCTACTTGGAGTCCACGATCGGGGCCAAATGGGTCGAACTGCTGAAGGAGATTGCGGCACCACTCGCTCAGGTCGCGCTCGTGTTCAATCCGGAGTCGAGCCCGTATTCGAGGCTGTTTCTGCAATCGATCGAAGCGGCGGCGCCGAGCCTCGCCGTGAAAGCGATCGCGGCACCGGTTCGCGAGCCTGCCGACCTCGAGCAGGCCGTTGCCCGCCTTGTGCGCGAGCCGGGGAGCGGCGCCATTTTTTCGGCGGACGGCTTCATCTACACGAATCGCAAGCTGATCATCGAGCTGGCGGCACGTTACCGGCTGCCCGCAATCTACGGCATCCCGGGCACGGCAGCCGAGGGTGGCTTGATCTATTACTGTGTGGATACGGTCGATTCGTATCGGAAGGCCGCGGTTTACGTCGACCGCATCCTGCGCGGCGAGAAGCCCGGCGATCTTCCGGTTCAGCAGCCGACCCAGTTCCAGCTCAGCGTCAACCGCAAGACCGCGGGACGCTCGGACTTGCGGTGCCGAGCACGTTGCTGGTCGCCGCCGACGAGATCGTCGATTGACCCCGTCGCTCAGATCCATCCGCCGAGACCAAGCAGCGCCGCGGCGGCAAATATCCACAGTGGATTGAGGCGCATCCGATAGGTCACCAGGGCGGTGACGGCGGTGATCATCAAGGCGGTCCGGCTTTGCGCCGCCGCCTGCGTCACCACAAGTGCGCTCGAGCCGATCAGCCCGATCGAGATCGGCACCAGGGCGGACTGGATCGCCGAGCGCCAAGGCGCATCCTTGAAGCGCTCCCAGACGCGGCCGATGAAAAAGGCAAACAGGCAGGTCGGGCCGCACATCGCGAGCGTCGCCACGACCGCGCCGCCCAGGCCAGCGACATGGTAGCCGATCAGCGTCACCAGGATCACATTGGGCCCGGGCGTCACCTGCGCGATCGCAAACATGTCGGCGAACTGCCGATCGCTCATCCAGTGCTCGACCTCGACCGCCAAGCGATGCATCTCAGGCAGCGCCGCATTGGCGCCGCCGATCGCAAACAGCGAGAGCAGCGAGAAATACCCCGCCAGCGTCAGCAAGGTCGAATTCCCGTCCGTCATCGGCGCATCCACCACATCAGCGCGATACTCCCCGGAACGAGCGCGCCAAGCACCCAATAAATCGGCCACCGCACGATGCCGACCGCGACGAAGGCCGCGATCGCGACGACATGGCCGAGGCCCGGCCGCTGCCGGATGAGCGGCTCCGCCATCTTCACGCCGGTGCTGATCGCAAGGCCGGCGGCCGCCGCGGCAACCCCGGCCAGCAGGCGCTGCAGAGCCGCGATGTCGCCATAGCGCCCGTACAGCACGCCGAAGATCATCACCAGCAGGAACGGCGGACCTATGAGCCCGGCAAGCGCCACGAGCGCGCCGACGGTGCCGGCGACCTGGCGACCGAACACGACCGAGAAGTTCACGATATTGGGGCCGGGCAGGAAATTGCAGAGCGCATAGGCCTCGTTGAAGGCTTCCGGGCTCATCCATTTCCGCTCGTCCACCATCATGCGCCGCGACCAGTAGAGCACGCCGCCGAAGCCGTAGAGCGAGATGAGCGCAAACGCGACGAAGAGTTCCGGCAGCCTCGGACGAGCCGGCGGCGCTGACGATGGCTGGGACATGGTCCGTGGTTTAGACCGGCTTGGCCGGGCGAACCATCGGTTTATCAACGGCTTCGCGGGTTGACCCCGGTCTTTCTTTATCAACCTTCCGCGCCTATATTGGTGGCGCCGGTCACAAGCCGGCTATGGCGATAAATGGCCGTCGCAATAAACCTTTCGGACCCGGGGGCAGTACCCGGCGCCTCCACCAGGGATCAGGTATCAGCAATAAGGCATCAGGTCGTCCGTTTTTGATCGCTGACTGCTGATACCTGATCCCTGATACGGGGGCGAAATAGGATCGACGAGGGCGTAAAGGGCGTGCTTTTGCTCGGCATGGTTCCGCCGTTATCGGGCCAAACTCATAGTTGCCAACGACAACTATGCTCCGGTTGCTCTGGCCGCGTAATGCGGCTTGAAAGACCGA
>Ga0126381_100001054_pt1 | contig 29854 bp, 10 predicted proteins | sample PanSoiMetPlot_28_FD_96465 | JGI IMG/M metagenome (GOLD analysis project Ga0126381, IMG submission 96465) | Tropical forest soil microbial communities from Panama - MetaG Plot_28 | ecosystem: Environmental > Terrestrial > Soil > Tropical forest > Bulk soil | place: Panama | collected 2016-02-17
CCGCAGCCAGACGGCCCGAGGAGCGACAGGAACTCTCCCTTGCGAACCTTCAGGCTTACCCCGTTCACCGCGATGAGCGAGCCGAAGCGCTTGGTCACCGCGCGGAACTCCACGTCGTAGGCTTCGTCGCCACCAGCGGAACTCACGCCAGGCCACCCCCCAAGACGATCATTTAGCGGCAAATGTTAGATCATGGGCGACCGGGAGTCCATGGGGCGTAATGAACGCTATATGCCTTTTTGGGCTCTCTGTTACTTGTGGGTTTGGACAGTGCATCGAGATGGAGCACTTTGTCTCATGTCGTGGAAGTGACAGAACGGCGAGACAAACGTCGGTCTCATGCCCTCGTCGACATCGGGTGCGTCCTCCTCGCCGAGGATGGGTCACCATCGTTTCCCCGCTGCCTCTGCGCGTCGGCACACCCACCGGGATCACTCCAGACGTCGAGCTCTGCCGTATCAACATGGGATCGCCTATTTATTGTGTTTTCTGCAACTTTGACATAGATTCTTAACGGTATCAATAACTTTATGCTGTTTCTTTTGCCCAATGCGATTGGAGACGGACATGTCGGTGGATCTGACGACCACGAGCGCGACCGCTCCCGCGCCGGGAGACGTGCGGCTGTTCATCGACGGTGAGTACGTCGCGTCCTCGGGTGAGCGGTTCGAGGTCGTTTCGCCTGTGACAGGTGCGGCCATCGGGACCGTTCCGGTGCCTGGCGCGGGCGAGGTCGATGCGGCGGTAGCCGCGGCGCGCGCGGCCCAGCGGGCGTGGGCACGCGTGAACGTGTGGGAACGGGCGAAGGTCTGCCACGCGATCGGGGACGGGATCACAGCCCGCCGCGAGGAATTGGCCCGCCTGCAGACCCTCGAGCAGGGCAAGCCGCTCGCCGAGTCGTTCGCCGATGTCGGCGAGGCGGCCACCCTCTTCCACCTGCACGCCGAGGACGCGGTACGGCTGACAGGGGAGACGATCTCCTCGACCGACTCCGCCAAGCGGATGTGGACCTTCTACAAGCCGGTCGGCACCTGGGCAATCATCACGCCGTGGAACTTCCCGTTGCTGATGTTCGCCGAGTTCGCCGCGCCCGGCCTGGCCACCGGCAACGCGCACGTGGTCAAGCCCCCGGCGCACACCGCGTTCACGGTGCTCGCCGCCATGGAGATCTTGCAGGAGGCGGGAGTCCCGGCCGGCCTCGTCAATATCCTGCCGGGCGAGGGCCCGGTCGGGCAGATGCTGGTCGAACACCCGGGCACCGACGCGGTCGGATTCATCGGCTCTTCCGCCACGGGAGCGAAGATCCAGGCCAGCGCAGGGCTCAAGCGCTCGCTGATGGAGTGCTCCGGCAACGGGCCCCTGGTCGTCCTCGACGACGCGGACCTCGAGGCCGCCGCGCGCGCCGCGGTCTACGGCGCGTACCTGTGCGCCGGGCAGGTGTGCTGCGCGACCGAGCGGGTGCTTGTCCACGAGCGTGTCCACGACGCCTTCGTCGAGGCGGTGCTCGCCGAGTCCGACGCCGTGGTGCGCCTCGGCGACCCGTTCGCCCCCGAGACGAACCTCGGGCCCCTCAACAACCAGGGCGTGGCCGCGAAGATGGACACCCAACTCGCCAACGCCCGCGCGCGCGGCGCCCGGGTGCTGCGCGGAGGAGTCCGCGCGCAAGGATACCCGACGGACCTTTACTACGCGTTCACCGTCGTGGACGACGTGCCCGTCGACAGCATGCTCTCCAAGTTGGAGTCATTCGGTCCCGTGGTACCGGTCATCACCGGCCGCGACGACGATGAACTGCTCGAGATCGCCAACTCCGACGCGCTCGGGCTGCAGGGCGCGGTATTCACGAACAACCTCGCGCGCGCCTACCGGTTCGTAGAGGAACTGGCCACCGGCCAGGTCGTGGTCAACGACAGCACCTGCTGGTGGGACATCAACATGCCGTTCGGCGGGGCCGGCGGGCGCAACACCGGCTGGGGCCGAATCGGCGGCAAGCACACCCTGCTGGGCATGACCGATTTGCGCACCGGCGCTATCTCCCTGTGAAGACAGCACCCATGGAAGGCAGACATGCAGGCCATCGGATTCGACAGTGTCGACCTGAAGGTCATCGCGATCCTCCAGGCCGACGGTCGACGCTCCTACACCGCGATCGCAGAGGAACTTGACCTGCCCGCGTCCTCGGTGCGCTACCGCGTCCAGCGGCTGATCGACTCCGGCTTCCTGCAGATCGTCGGCATCGCCGACCCGCTGGCCATAGGCTTCGAGCACCTCGCCATGATCGGCATCCGCACCCAGCCGGCCACCGCCCGCGCGGTGTGCCGCGCGCTGAAGGAACTGCCAGAGACCAGCTACGTCATCATGACGGCCGGCCATTACGACGTGATGGCCGAGGTCATCTGCCGCGACGTGCGCCACTTCAGCGAGTTGATGGCCGAGCGGCTGCAGACGATCCCCGGGATCGTCTCCACCGAGTCCTTCTTCGCCCTCGAGGTGCACAAGCTCGCCTATGGGTGGGGTGTGGGCAACGTCGAAACCGCCTTCCCCGAACGCCGAGCACGCGAATCCGCGACCACCACCCAGGAAGCGGACGGATAGCAAGCGGCTGTATCTGGTGTGACCACGGAATGACCATTCGGTATGATTAAGGTATGACCAAGAAGATCGGCATCTCGCTTAAGGACGAACTGTACGAATGGGCGTCCCGCGAGGTGGAGGAGGGCCGCGCGGAATCGGTGTCGGCGCTGATCGCCGAGGGCCTGGCGGTTCTTGAGGCCAGGTCCCGGCTAGAGGCGCTGGTTACGGATCTTCGCGCGGAGGCTGGTGAACCGGACGAGGAGACGAAGGGGCGCATCGAAGAGGCGCTCCGCGCTGCCGACGAGGCCTACCGCAAGCACCTCGCGGCCGGGGCAGCGAGCGCCGCGTGAGGGGCTTCGTCTTCGACGCTGGGGCGTTCATCGCCTTGGAACGGAGGTCCCCGTTCATGATCGGCATCTTGAACGAGGCCCTGCACGGAGCGATCGAGGTTGTCCTGCCTCGGACGGTGATCGCTCAAGTGTGGCGCGAAACGCCGCGGCAAGCCAACGTAGGCCGCCTGGTGAGCGCGGGCCTGCGGCGGGGCAGTCCTGTCGTTATCGACGAGCTTACGGCCGAGCGGGCCAGGGAGATCGGCATCAGGATCGGCCAGACGTCCCATCCGGACATCGTCGATGTGCATGTGGCGCTGGCTGCCGCAGAACGCGGGCATGCGGTACTCACGTCAGACGACGCGGACATCGCAAGAATCAACCGGGATCTGATACTGGTTCACGTATAAGGCCCGCTACCGGCTCGGAAGACGGCGAGCGCCACGCGGGTCGCGCATCAGTGCTCGCCTGCGAATTTGCTGAGCTTCCCCACCGTCGTCGACGTGCGGCGCAGGCAGATGGGCACATGGATGCTGAGCCAACCGCGGAAATTGCCCCCGACCTGGAGGAACGAGCGGCCGTGGCCGATGAACGGAAGTTCGCGGATGTCGACACCTTGCGGCCAGTGGTCCGGGCGGCATTCGGGAGCAGGCGCCGCTTGAAAAGGGCAGAGCGTCTTGCTGGCGGTTCGAAGAAGGGTGCCTACCGCCTGACGATGGACGATGGGGGCACGACTCTTGTCTATGCCTGGGATGATTCAGAGGACTACTGGCAGGGTGTACTCCCGGAAGGTGCCGACAACCCGGCCGACCCGTTCTCGCACGCGTCCGGTCTCGGACTGTTCGAGGCTGCCGCGCGCCGCCTGGGATCGGTAGGGGTTCGATGCCCTGAGATCGTGTTCACCGACCGGTCCAGGGGACTGTATCCGGCGGATGTGGCGGTAGTCGAGGACGTTACGGGCGGCAGCCTGGAGGCCCTGCTTGACAAGGATCCCGCGGCGGCGGACAGGCCCCTGTCGGTGCTGGCCGACTGGCTGGCTGCCATGGCTGCCGTCCGGTCTGGCTCGCTCGGGAAAGTGGCGTTCGTCGATGCGGGTGGTAGTTCTGCTTGGACATCATGCGAGAGCGCCACCCTGGGCCGGGCGCTGGCCGAACTGTCGGAGGTCGCCGGGCGTGACCGGCGCGTGGCCGCCGCGCAAAGCCGTCTTGAGGAGGTGCTGTACTCACTCGCCAGACCCATCGAGCCGCGCCAGGCCTGGGGGCTCGTGCATGGCGAGCTCGGCCCGGACCACGTGCTGCTCGACCATCGCGGTGACCCGGTGCTGATCGATATCGAGGGTGCGAAGTATTTCGACGTCGAAACGGAGCACGTATGGACGCGGATGAGGTTCGGCGAGCATTACGGGAAGCTGAGCCGAGGCGGCATGGACGAGGACCGCCTGCGGTTCTACCAGCTATGCATGCACCTTAATCTGGTCGCCGGACCTCTGCGGATCGCGGACACCACTCACCCAGAGCGCGAGTGGTTCCGCGGGGTGGCCGAGTATCACCTCAAAGAAGTCTTGCGGGTCCTGGCCTGACGCCACACGGGCCGCGCTGGTCTACCTGCATTCGGCCAGCGAGCGGCAGCGACCCGCAGGGTCTGCGGATATCCTGCCTCGCAACATGGAGTAGATCAGCGGCAGATCGCCCGGCTCTGGACCGGGAGGGCGCAGGTTCGAGTCCTGCCTCCATGTCTGCTTCCGATTCGGCGTTCCGAATGGTGAGGTGAGCAGGTGCCGGACGAGCCGCCGACGAGCACGTCGCCGTTGTACGCGATGGGCCAGTTGCAGCGCGCGATCGACAGCCTGGCAGCTGCGCAGACGCCGGACGAGCGGGCGAGGCTGGCGTCGAAGGTCTCTCGGTGGCGTTCGGTCCTGCAGGGTATGGCGGACGGAACTCTCGCGGTAGGGTCCCGGACGCCGGTAAGAGACACGCCCGCGTGGGTGACGCTGGATGTCACGCACGGGGGATTCGCCTCTGGCTCGTACCTGGCTGAGCTGCCTCCCCGGACCGAGGAGCTGGCGGTTGTCGCGGGTCAAGGCCACGACGTGCCGGGCTCTACCGATCGCGAGCGTGTCAACCTGTGGTACCTGACGGATGCTGGCCTGGCGTCGCTGAGGCAGGCGCAGGCCCAGGGAAGTTGCCGGGTCGAATTGCCTGAGGATGCTGCGCTGCCGGTCGTCGCGTGGCTCCTGGATCATGGCCACTACGAGTCCGCGCTCAATCTGGTTAGCGAGCTGCGGCCGTGGATGCACCGGCTGCGATTCGCCGCCCTGCCCGGGCCGCCGGTGCCGCCGCCAGTGACCCCGCCGGGCGCGCTCGTGCGCGTCCGGACCGCTGGCCAGGTCGCAGCCACGCTGCGGGGCAGGCAGGCTCAGCCCCAGGTCGCCGCGATGACCGAGACACTGCGGGTCTGGTTGCCGCTGTTCGACCGGCTGGTGAGCCTGTGGTGCGACACCGTCGAAGGTGAGGTCCCGCGCTTGACGCCGCTGCCGCGAGGAGGTGCCGCGGTAACCGGCGGCTGGCCATGCCGCCGATGGCCTGCTGACTGGGCCGAGCGCAGGTCGGCGTGGCTGTCGGATTACGCGGCCGCCGCGCGTAACCACGGGCTGGCCGGGCAGCACCGAGCGCCGAAGAGCAACTTCTCGCGACTTCGCAGTGCCCTGGAACGCTGCGACACCGGCAGCGCGAGCCTGACCGGCCGGGACGTCGGCTGGATCCGCCGCGCGCTGGCGAACACGGTAACGCGGCACGGGGAACCGGGTTCGGACGCACGGACCGCCGTGCGCGTGACCCAAGCGCATATCGCCAGCCAGCCCGTGCATTCTCACCTTGCTGACATCCTGGCCGATCGGCTGGATGGCTATCCGGCAAGCGGGGGGATCCCGGCCGTGGAAACGATCGCCGGCGATGTCTTGCCGGATGAATCGGCCACGGTGCCGCCGGGGAACCCGATGCCGGCATACCTGGTCGGTAAGGCGGCACGCGCTCTGGAAGCACCCGCGCAGGAGCTGATTGAGCGCGGGATCATCAGCTCCGCCGATGTGCTGGCTACAGTGTTGCCCCAGATCACCGCTGAGGTCATCGCCGCCGGATTCGGCGACCCGGACCTGCGGACGCTGCACGCCCAGGCTTATGCCGCGTTCCGACGGCGGCGCAGCCTGCTCCTGCTCAACCTGGAGCAGCAGGTACGGTTCGGCGAACTGCCCTGGATCGCCGCCATCCAGCCCTACGCCACCAACAGCGCGGGTGCAAGGCTGGCCGCCCGCACCACGCTAGAGCAGGTCACGTTGCTGGCGCTTCGCGGCTTCCCGCATGCGATCCTGCCCAATCCGCTCGTTGCCGAGATGACCGCTCTGGCCCGGCAGGCGGACCTGGCGGTGCCGCTGGTCGAGGAAGTCGCCGCCGACATCTTCACGGGAACCTTCACCGACAAATGGCGGCAGGCCGGCGCAGTCGCGAGCGGATCGCTTGCCGGGACGTTGTACGCGCGGTACTACGACCTTCCTGTACCAGGCTCGTGGGCGCTGTCGGCGGCGACCACGGCAGAGCGGGAGAGCCGACGGCGGGGCAGGAAGACCGCGGACGGCTTCGCCGCGCTGTGCGCGACCCGAGCGGCCGAGGCCCAGCCGCGAGCGGACGCATCAGGGACAGGCGTCAGCCGCGTGAGCGTCAACGGCGCCATCCTTGAGCAGGCTCAGATCCTGACGACACACAATCTCGCCGCACTCGTCGACGTCCTGGATCTTCGCGAGCAGATGACGGCCCTGGCGCCGGAGCTCGCGGACCGTGCCTTCGCATGGGTCCTGAGCAGGCTCGCGCGGCCAGCGGATAGCTGGCACTCCGGTTTGCTAGCAGTGAAGAACGCCGCATCCGCCTGGCGGCAAGGCATCTACTACCTGAGCTTGTGCGATCCGATCGCCCAGAAGCAAGCAGTGGTGCGCCTCCGCGGCCAGCTGCGCACCATGGACGGCGACCTTCGAGGCCGGTTCGCTCCGGCTGTTGAAGGACTGGATTACGTCCTCGCCGGAGGACACTTCGACGCGTCAGGCCTCGCCCAGGGGCCATCCGCAGGCAAGCGGTTCCTGGGCTGGACTACCGCACCGCACTGGGTCCTGGGCCAGCGCGCGCCTATCGTGACGGTCCCAAACCCGTTCTCGAATTTATCCTTGATCTGCTGTCGCAGCACTGTAGCTCGCGTCCGCGTCGGTAGTCTGGCGGTGCAGGCGTCCGAAGGGATGAACGGTGGATCCGCAGCCAGCCCCGGGCATGGGTCATGAACACCATTCAACGTCCGCATCGCACGGCTACGATCTGAGGCCGTCCCCGACTGGGCACCAGCCCGAGCAGCCTAAGCCCGGCCGTCCTGGTCGCCGCCGGAGGATCGCGGCCATCGCCGCCGCGGGGGTCGTGCTGGCTGCCGCGGGGACCAGCGCCGGGATCCTGGCCACGCGCCAAACCGTGACCCTAGCGCACCCCAAGCCCATCGCCGTGCTGACCGACCCCGGGCGAGACGCCCCGTTTTCTGTCGCGTTCAGCCCCGACGGCGAGACGCTGGCGGCGGTCGGCCTAAACGGCTTCTACGTGTGGCGTACCGCCACCCACACTATGGTGGCTGCCTTGACTGACCCCGGCGCAAGGAAGGGATATCTGGGCACGGCGGCGTTCAGCCCGGACGGCAAAACGCTGGCGGTCTCCAACGGCTACAACGGCGTATCCCTGTGGAGCACTGCCACTGACAGCCTCATCACCACACTGACCGACCCCAACGCCCACGTTGTGATCTCGGTCGCGTTCAGCCCCGACGGCAAGATACTGGCTACCGCCGACGCCAGGGGTCGCCTGTACCTGTGGAGCACAGCCACCGACACCATCACCGCCATCCTGACCGATCCAGGCAAAAGCCTTGGGGTCGCCACGGTCGTGTACAGTCCGGATGGCCGGACGCTTGCGGCCGCGGACAGCAACGGCCGCATATACCTGTGGAGCACAGCTTCCCACACCGTGTCCGCTGTCCTAACGGATCCCACCAGAAGCCGATTTGCTTCCTCGGTCGCGTTCAGCCCGGATGGCGCGACGCTGGCTGCCGCCTCCACATCCGACGGCGTCATCGTGTGGAGCACTGCGACCCACGCCATCACTGCCACCGTGACGCGTCATCCTTGGGGTCCGAGCAACCTTCTCTTCAGCCCAGACGGCAGGACGCTGGCTATCGAGTCCGGCTCCCTTTTCCTGTGGAATACGGCCGCAAGGCAGTTCAGCGCCATCCTGTCCGACCCCGACCCAAACGGCGCAGTCGACACCGCTGCGATCAGCCCGGACAGCAAGACCATTGCCACCGGTGACATAGACGGGCGCATCTACCTGTGGCGGACTACCTGATATCTGCGCCGACGACGGCGATCCACTCCCCGAGTCTCACCTCATCCAGGTCTGACCCGCCCCGTCCGGCCGTCACGCTCACGCGCACGCATGACTTCTTCGACCAGGACGAAAAGGACGAAGATGAGGCCTAAGACTAACGCCTTGCTAGACAGCTACACGGGCCTGTGACAAGACAGAAACCGCAGTGCGCCAGGCAGGATTCGAACCCGCGACCCGCTGCTTAGAAGGCACCACCGACGGATGGCAGCGCGTCGCTGAGTATCGCTCACTGGGCGGTTGACCTGCCTTGATCGTAGGCGATCATTGCCTGACGTCGCCTGACGGCTGTCACGGTTGGCTCCCAGTTTGGCTCCCAAGTTTCGCCCGCCTCTTTGGCGCGATTTCCGCCTTCGAGCCGGCAGCAAGTCTGCCGCGCAATGAGGTAGAGGAAGCAATAGAAGAGACGGGAGGCAGCGGAGAGGAGGCGCAGGAACCCTGCCACAGTTCGTGGTCCACATCTCCCCCGCGTCTGCGCAGCGCTACCCCTGCCTCTGGGGGCCTTTGATCCGCCCACAAGAGAAGAGAAATAACGCGATATGTACACCTTTGGCGATAATCCAGCGCTGGGTTGAGAGACGTGAACCTCGGACTCGAGAATGTGAGCGCCATGGGGCGTCGGCCTTCCTTGAAACCAACGTCCGAAGAAGCTTTACTTGAGTGACTGGGATCATTAGATTACGAAGCGCGGCACGGGCAGCCGATTCTTAGCTTTCCGGTAGCGATTGAAACCACGTATGGCCAAGGAGGGCAACCGTGAGCCGAGAGGTATGGGGCACATTTTCTGTAAAAGATCATTGCAAGCAGCGAGCATTCGTAGCTGAAGTTCTTCTCTACGACCGCCTGGTCATCCCGTATCCGCCTGATGAGCATGAGCGCCAGCGTTGGGCTGACCAAGGGTGGGACCCGCAGAAACTGGATCACATACTCAAGATCCTAGACGAGCGCTGGGACAAAGATAATTTGTGGGCAGTACTTGATCCACCGGGGCTCGTACGGCCAGTACCGTGGGACCATTCGCGTCGGCAGCAATGGGCAGCGCGCCAAACCGCAGCCGCCGAAACCACGGATGAGACCGCCACCGGCCTCGAGTTCAGGCGGCGGAACGGTTACTATAACACTGGCGCCGTGCTTGCTGTCGGTCTACCTCGATATGTTACAGGTGTGATTGGCGTCGCGGACTATTCATCCTTCGAAGATGCGCAAGCTGACTTGGGCCTAGCATCCATCGACCCGACCGTTGACGAGCCGACCCTGCCGCTTATGCCAGCGCCGCTGCCTGGAGGTGCAATATGTACCGTTATTGGCCGTGAGTTCTTGGTGCCAGATGATGATTCTATGAGCGATGAGGATCTGCTGAGGGCTGCTGTAGAGGTTGCCCGTGACGGCGACTTTCGTAGGAAGCGCTCCAACTTCCAGCGCTGGCAAAGGGAGTTCACGTCTGAAGGGCTCACGGATCAGGAGTCTCTCGAGCGCGCCGTCGCAGAGATGCATGAATTGCTCGAGGAGGAGCATGCGGCTGTCCGGAATACTCGTGTTCGTACTGGCATATCCATGGCATGCCTTATCGGAGCTACAAGCATAGGGCTCTTGGGGCCGTTCGGTGTTCCAGTTGCAGCTGCCGTCGCGGCTGGTGGAGCATTCCTTTCAGTTGGCCAGTTTGTCGCAGACCATTGGCCGTCATCGACAGGCGAGAATGAACGCGAGATTTATGCGATGTTCCGCACAGCGCAGAAGCGTCTTGGTTGGAACGCGGCCGCTCATCGATAGTATTGTGACGCTTATTGCCAGGCGAGCAGGCCACGGGGACTTGCCCTGGCGAAGGAAGGCGGTCGTCCAAGATAGGCACCGTTCCTCATCGACCGTCTGCTGCCGACGCCTGCTAAGGGCGCGCGCAGTCGGGCGGCCTTAATGTTCCCCGGACGCGCGTCGCCACTTCGGCTCAAAATAAGCGAGTGCCGCGCGGTTCCCCGTGCCGAAGCTTCGGCTCAAGTGCTCGACATAGGGGCTCCGTCCCACTCAAGGGTCGTCGGCCACGACGCACTCGTGTTTGGAGACGGCTATGGTCTGGAAGACGTGAAGGCGGAAGGGTGCGCTCAACTGGATAGTGGCGGAGAGGACATAGTCTCCAACGCCCCGTGCGCTCTGTCGTCACAGGCTACCGGCCATCTCGAGATCCTTGCGAAAATCACGTCGCGAAGAGTCCGAGGCATTACAGGAGTAGAAGCTCTCGCATCCGATCAAAACCGCGCAATTCGCACCGTCATGTGAGCGCGATAAAGTTGTCATGTGTCATTGTTCTGCCCCATTTATCCCTCTCGTCAACGGTTCGTCACTGTCTGGTAATGCGCCTGTCGCGCGGTAAGTGATCGTGAGGTTCACGAGCGAACACAATCAATACGCAGACTAGCACCTAGATTAATGCGATCGATTCGTGGATGATGTTGTGAACAAGGGGGGTGAGGGTATAGAGCGTCTGCCGTTGAGAGCGGGCACTGCAGCGCGTATGGATAGTCAACGTGCCATTTCATCGTTGTACGGCCATTGGCTAGACAGCAATGGGTTTGGCCGGTACCGAACGTCTTGCGGCACTCCACCGGCCACCGGCGCAATCGTCTGCCGTTCGCTCGGTCAAGTACTGCGCGTCTTGCCTGGGCAATGCCTCTGAACTCTGATGACTTCAATCCGCGTAGACCAGCGGACGCGGCTTCCGCGATGCGCAGTGCTGGCCCCGACGCGGGTAAGTCAGCCGATCTTGGCACGTCTTCGACCGTGGGCAAGGGAGTGCCGGAGCTGCCGCGGATTTCACTCCCGGTTGGCGGCGGAGCGATCAGGGGGATAGACGAGAAACTGACCACGGGCCAGGCTACCGGCGTGGCAGCGCTGGCCGTCACCATCCCCACGTCCCCGGCGCGGCAAGGTTTCGGCCCGACACTACAGCTCTCCTACGATTCGGGCGCAGGTAACGGGCCGTTTGGCCTCGGCTGGAAACTACCGGTCACAGCGATCACCCGCAAGACTTCGCCAGCGCTGCCCTGCTATCAGGACGCCGATGACTCGGACGTGTTCATCTTGTCCGGTGTCGAGGACCTCATTCCGCTACTGAAGGAATCAGCATCCGGCTGGACGCCGGACACGTTCACCGTCCAGACGGGCGCGGCAAGCTACACGGTCCGCAGCTACCGGCCCCGGGTCGAGGCCAGCTTCTCTCGCATCGAGCGCTGGACGGACTCCGCCACCGGCGACGCGCATTGGCGGACTATCACCAGGGACAACATGACCAGCCTCTACGGCCGCAGCGCCGAGAGCCGGATCGCCGACCCGAAGGACCTTTCAAAGGTCTACAACTGGCTGCTCGATCTCAGCTACGACGACCGGGGCAACGCGATTTGGTTCAGGTACAAGGCAGAGAATGCGGCCAGCGTCCCCGCTGCCCTGCACGAGGCCGACCGGAGCATCAGCGCCAACCGCTATCTGAAGCGGATCTTCTACGGCAACGAGACTCCGTTCCTCCCTGTATGCGGCCGCGACTTGCCGGACCTTCCCGGGCAGTGGCGCTTCCAGGTCGTTCTGGACTACGGCGAGCACGACCAGCACACCCCTCGTCCGTCCGAGGACACCGACTGGTCGTGCCGCGCCGACCCGTTCTCGAGCTACCGGGCCGGCTTTGAGATTCGCACCTACCGGCTCTGCCGCCGCGTACTCATGTTCCACGACTTCGATGAGCTCGGCGCGAAACCCTTGCCGGTACGCTCCACCGACCTGTCTTATGAAGCTGGATCTGCGGGCGCAACAGCCGGCGATCTGCCGGCGTACAGCTTCCTGACTTCTGTCACCCAGACGGGCTGGGCCGCCGATCCGGCCGGGGGCGGCTACCTGACCGCCGCGCTTCCCCCGCTAGATCTCTCCTACAGCGCGCTCACCATCGACGACACATGCCAGAGCGCCGGACCAGACAGCATCGAGAATCTTCCCGGCGGCTTCGGTCCCGCCGGCCAGAAGTGGATTGACCTGGACGGCGAAGGCCTCCAGGGAGTCCTCACCGACGATGAGCGGGCGTGGTATTACAAGCGGAACCTGAGCGCATGGAACCCGGCCGGCGGACGTGCAGTCACCCGATTCGCGCCGCTGCGCGAGGTGGCCGAGAAGCCGTCACGCCCCGTGAGATCCGAGCCGTTGCGGCTGACCGACCTCAATGGTGACGGGCACCTGGCGGCGGTCTCATTGGCGCCGCCGGTCGCCGGCTGGTTCGAGCGGACATCGGCTGAGGGCTGGGTTCCTTTCCGGCCTTTCCAGCAGGCGGTGAGCATCGATTGGTCGAGCCCTGATCTGCGGCTTGTGGATCTCACTGGCGACGGCCTGGCGGATGTCCTGTTCACCGACGATCACGGCTACACCTGGTACCCGTGGATCCCCGGGACAGGTTTTGGGGCGCCGCGGACAAACAAGTGGCACTTCGACGAGGACGCGGGTCCTGCACTGGTGCTCGCCGATGGCACCGGCTCGATCTACCTGGCGGACATGAGCGGCGACGGACTGTCCGATCTGGTCAGGATCCGCAATGGCGAGGTGTGCTACTGGCCAAACCTGGGATACGGACGGTTCGGCGCCAAGGTCAGCATGGACGGCGCGCCAGTCTTTGACACCCCGGATGGTTTCGACCAGCGCCAGGTCAGGCTCGCTGACCTCGACGGATCGGGCACCGCGGACCTGGTCTATGTCGGCAGGGGCACCGTGACGATCTGGTTCAACCAGTCCGGGAACAGCTGGACGAGCGGCCGGCAGCTGGAGCAGTTGCCGGAAGGAACCGCCCGGACGACCCTGAGCGCATTCGATCTGCTTGGCACCGGGACTGCGTGCCTGGTCTGGACGTCGCCGTTGCCGGGCGACGAAGCGGCGCCGCTCAGGTACATCGACCTCACCGGCGGAGTCAAGCCATACCTGCTTAGCGGCACCGACAATAACCTCGGCGCTACCGCCACGCTCACATACGCCCCGTCGACCAAGTTCTACCTTCAGGATCTGCTGAGCGGCGAGCCTTGGGCGACCCGGCTGCCGTTCCCGGTACATGTGGTAGAGCAGGTTCAGCTCAACGAGGGCGTCAGCCGGACCACCGTGGTGCGGACCTATAGCTACCACCACGGGTACTACGACGGCGTCGAGCGGGAGTTCCGAGGCTTTGGCCGGGTTGACCAGCTCGACGCCGACTCACTGCCCGCGCAGTCCGGCTCCGGCACGTTCACCAGCCCGCCAGCTGGCGGCCCTGAGTTCGCGCTTCCGCCAGTACGGACAAGGACCTGGTACCACACCGGTGCATGGTTCGCCGCCGAGGACATCGGCAGCCGCCTGGCGGCTGAGTACTACCACCTCGATCCGCAAGCGGCACATCTAGGCCGTACTCTGCTCCCGGCCGGGGCGAGCCCGGAAGAACTGCGCGAGGCATGCCGCGCGCTGCGTGGCCAGGTCCTGCGCACTGAGGTCTACGCGGAGGATGCGGCCGACGAAAGCATCCATCCCTACGCGGCCACCGAGCACCGCTATCAGGTAGTCATGCTGCAGCCCACATCACGGGCGCAGGCCAATCCCGCCAGGGAGCCCCGTGGACTGAGCTACGCGGCATTCCGCTGGCACGAAATTGAGGCGCTCTCCTGTGCCTACGAGCGCGATCCAGCCGATCCGAGGGTTAGTCATCAGCTGAGCCTCGAAGTCGACGACTACGGGAGCGTCACCAAGCAAGCGACGGTTGGCTACCCGCGCCGTGCGCCCTTGTTCGCGCAGCAGTCATCGCCGCTGATCACCTATCAAGAGCATGACTTCATCAACGTCGACGGCCAGGCGAGCTGGTACCGGCTCGGCCTGCCGGTCGAAACCCGCGGATATGAGCTGACCGGCATCGTGCCGTCGCCGGGAACGGCGCTGTTCGAGCCTGGCTCGCTGCTAGCCGCGGCTAGTGCCGCCGCTGAGGTTCCGTATGAACGACAGCCAGCCCCGGCGGGTCCGCGCAAGCGACTGTACAACAGGACGCGAATCTACTACCGCAGGAAGGACCTGTCCGGTCCGCTCGCCAAGGGCCAAGTGGAGCCACTGGCGGTCGTCGACGCCTCCTACCAGCTCATGTACACGCCTGGCCTGCTCACCCAGGTCTTCGGGCCGAAGATCCCCTTCGCAGACGTCACTGCCCTGTTGACCGGCAGCGGTGGGCTGGTCGACCTCGACGGCGACGGCAGCTTGTGGGCGCCGACAGCCAGGGCCTTCTACTCTCCCGACCCGGCGCACCCCGACCCTGCCTATGCCAGCGCCCATTTCTACCTGCCGCAAGGCGAGACGGACCCGTGGGGCAACATCAGCCGGATCGGATACGACCCGCACAAACTGCTTGTCGTCGAGGCCACCGATGCCGCCCGAAACCTGACCACTGCCCTGCTCAATTACCGGGTGCTCGCGCCATGGCTGGTCACCGACCCCAATCTCAACCGGCGCGGCATCAGGTTCGACCCGCTCGGGATGGTGACCGCGAGCGCCGCCCTGGGCAAACTGCTGCCAGACGGCTCGGACGAGGGCGATCACCTCGACCTCAACACGGACGAGCCGTCAGCGGCGGATGACCCGAGCGAAAAGTACGACTACCACCTTGATGCCTACCGGACATGGGCTCACGACCCTTCGCGCGACCCTCTCCGGCCGCAGCCCGCCTGGAGCCATGTAGCCACCCGGGTCCGGCATAGGGACCCACTCAGTCCATGGCTGCAGAGATTCTTCTACAGCGACGGCTTTGGCCGGGCAGCTCTGACGAAGGTGCAAGCAGAGCCCGGGCCTGCGCCCGTCAGGGACGCAAGCGGCCGCCTGGTCAAAGGCCAAGACGGAACGCTTCAATGGCAGCCTTCGGACACCCGCTGGGTCGGCACAGGGCGCATCGTGTATGACAACAAAGCAAACCCAGTCAAGGCATATGAGCCGTTCTTCGACAGTACCCCCGCGTACACTGACGAATCCGAGCTCGTCGAGTGGGGCGTCACGTCCATCACCAGGTACGACCCGCTCTCCAGGGCGATCAGAACCGATAATCCCGATGGCAGCTACAGCTCGGTGCAGCTGGGATCCTGGCAGCGCGTCAGCGCCGACGAGGACGATACCGTCTTGTCCAGTTCCTGGTACGCAGCCAGGGAATCGGGCCAGCTCGGCGCCGACCAGGCCGACGCGGCCGTCAAAGCTGCTGCGGCGTCCGCTACTCCCGCTGTCGCGGCCTTCGATCCGCTCGGCAGGGTGTTCCGCACTGTCGCCGACAACGGACCAGGCGGCCAGTACGCAATCGTCACGGATCTTGACATCAGTGGGATCGTGCGAGCCGTTACCGACCCACTCGGCCGGGCGGCCCTGCGGATCGACCACAGCTTGAACGGCGACGAGCTTCACCGGCGTAACATCGACGCCGGCGAGCGCTGGATGGCGCTTGACTGCTCCGGTCGGCAGCTTGAGCTGTGGGATAGCCGCGGCATGCAGTGCAGCCGCTCCTATGACATGCTGCGTCGGCCCGTCAGCGTTTCTGTGGCCGATGGCGTCGGAGGACCGCGGCTGGCTGAGGAGATCAGCTACGGGGAAGGCCTGCCAGACGGACAGGCCCGCAACCTCTGCGGAGCGTTGTACCAGCACCGCGACGGCGCAGGCATCGCGACCACCGCTCAGCGGGACTACATGGGCAACGTCATCTCTGCCAGCAGGCAACTGCTGCAGGGCTTCGCGAGCGAGGTGGACTGGTCGCAGGCTCCGCCCCTTGACAATGAGGTGCTTACCACCGGTACGACATACGACGCCCTCAATCGGCCGATCACCATCACCACCCCTGACGGCACCATAACCAGCCAGGTGTTTAACGCACGGAGCTTGCTCACCCAGGTGAGTGCGATTCTGGCGGGCAGCGCTGCAGCGACGAGTTTTGTTGTGGACGTCACCTATGACCCGAAAGGCCAGCGCCAGGCGATCAGCTACGGCAATGGCGCGGCCACGAGCTACACCTACGATCCCGATACCTTCCGCCTGGTCCGGCTCGAGACCACCCGCCCGGCGGGCGACTCAATCCAGGATCTGACATATAGCTACGACCCAACCGGAAATGTCACGCGGGTCGCGGATGCGGCCCGGCCGCGTACCTACTTCGCAAATCAAGTCGTCAGCGCCGCTTCTGACTACACCTACGACGCCATCTATCGGCTCACCCGCGCCACTGGTCGAGAGCACATCGGCCAGGCCGACCGGCCGCAGACCGACTGGAACGACGCAGCCAGGGTCTCGGTGCCATTGCCATCGGACGGCCAGGCCATGCGCAACTACGTGGAGACCTACAGCTACGATCCGGTCGGCAATCTCGGCACTGTCGTCCACATTGCCGCCAACGGCAACTGGACGCGTACCTATGCCTATGCCGGGTCCGCGGCGCCACCCGTCAGTAACCAAATGACCGCGACGAGCGTCGGTCCGGCCACCGGCATATACACCTACGACGCCAATGGCAATATGCTCACCATGCCGCAGCTCGGCCTGATGAGCTGGGACTGGCAAAACCATCTGCAAGCGACTGCTCTACGGCCCCAACCTGTCGGCGCGGAGCAGGTCACGTACTACAGGTACGACACCGCCGGTGTCCGGGCGCGCAAGGTGACCGCCGGCACAACCGGCAGCGCAGTACGCGATCGTATTTACCTCGGTGGATACGAGCGGTACCGGGAGTACTCCCCAGCCGGGAATGTGACGCTGGAACGCCACAGCCTGCGCGTCTCCGACGGTACCAAGCTGATTTGCCTTGTCGAGAGGGCCACGGTAGACAACTCGGCCGCTCAGGGTGTACCACAAACGGTCAGCCGCTACCAGTTCGACAACCTCCTCGGGTCTGCCGTACTCGAACTCGACCCCGCAGCAGCAATCCTCACCTACGAGGAGTATTACCCCTACGGCAGCACATCATTCCAATCTGGCCGATCAGCCGCCGAGGTGAGCCTCAAGCGCTATCGATACGTCGGCAAGGAACGAGACACAGACGACAGCGGGCTTTACTATCACGGCGCTCGCTACTACGCGCCCTGGCTTGGCCGTTGGACGAGTTGCGATCCGCTGGGCCTGGTCGACGGGACCGACCCATATGTCTATGCGCGTAATAGGCCTTCCTGCGCTCGCGACAAGAGTGGCTATGAGACAGAGCCACCTGAGTATGACCCATCGTCCATGGGGCCGATCCTGGGAACCGTGCCAGCTGAGCCAGAGGCCAAACCACAGAAAATACTGCTAAATCGTGCGCGTGGCGACGCTAGGCAAAACCAGCTTGCCGACCTGTTCCGCGCCAAGGGGCACGATGTTCGGATGGAGATAACTGTGCGGGGCGGGCCAGGCGGATCAAGAATTGACATCATAACCGATAAGGCCACTCGCACGATCGAGAGTAAGTCGATCGACCTCGCCCCGGGAGGATCGTATAGAACGGAAACTGGTGCACTCGACATTGGAGCGTTGCGATCGAAAATTCTCGCGGACGTGGCGCAGACCCAGAAGCATGAACAGGCCCTGAAACTGGGCCGAAAGCCCGACCTGCCCTTTAGGGAGGCGCTTGTGTACCAGCTCGACAACGCAACTCTGGACGAGGCCAGGGAGTTTGAGCGGCTATTCAGCCAGACGGTGACCCCGCAGGGAATCAAGGGTGGCGTCATTAAGCCGCCCGGATCTCCTCCGCCTGTGAGGCCGGCGCAGACTGCGGTGACAAAGGGCTTTAGGGCTGGAGAAGCAGGATTCATATCGCTTGACCTGGCTGCTGATCTCGGCCGGGTGGCCATAAACGGCCTCGATGCGGCTCTGTTCATCGCCCCAATAGCCACGCAACAGACTCCGGAGGGCTCGGTTGGTGCGGCATTCGAAGGCCTAATAGCGCTAGGAGCTATTCGATTTCTATTCGCCCAGCCTGTGATTGGAGCGACTGTGGCGGTAGGAGCAGGTGGCGCGGTGGCAGCAGGGCATCTTGTAAGCGGCTACGAGAGAATCCTGAACAGGGCCGTCCGGAATATCGACCCTCGCGAGACTCATGAATTCTAATAAGCGTTTGCGAGCTTGAAATGGGCACGGAACGAGGGCCGGGACAATTTGGGAGAACCATCGGAACGTCTAAGTCCCGAATTCGGGACTCAACGTAGCGAGAACGGATGAGGTGCGCGATGGTCGAAAGAGACCAGGATCTTCCAGGCGGAACGTCCGTTAACGGCGAGCGGTTGACGCCACCCCGCGTGCTTCACGCCGGTGAACTGGTGAGTTCCGCTGAGATCCCCGCGCGCTTCGAGCACGCAGATTCGGCGGACACTGTTGTGCCGGGTTCCCCGCCGCCGCAAGCGGCCCTGGCTGCGGGCTCGCAACAGCCCGCCAACAGACGCGGCAAATCCGGGCCAGCCGAAGGCCCCTCCAGGGCAGCTTCCGGCGGGAAGCCAGCAGACGCGGGACCGCCATCAGCGAGTCCGCCACGTCCTAGTCCTCCAGACCGTGACCCAGACCACACTGAGGCGGGCGAGCATTCGCGGTTCCGCGTCAGCGGCACCGTAATCTGGCCCGACGGAAGCCCGGTGACGGGGATCGCGGTCCGGGCGGTGGACCAGGGCCTCAGGAAAGAGCGGCCGCTCGGGCCACACGCTCCGGCCTTCCGCGCCGAGACAAGGACCGATCATGCCGGCCACTATGAGATCCCGTACACAGCCGCGCAGTTGGCGGAGGCGGAAGACGACTCAGCGAATCTGATGGTGCGTGCACTCGACGCAGCACGCGCGATCGTTGCCGCCTCGCCGATCCTGTTCAAGGCTCCCAGGGATGCCAGGGTCGACCTCGTGCTCTCGGGCGCGGTCGCCGGGCAGCCGTCGGAGTACGAGCGGCTGACCGCGCGGCTGTCCCCGCTGCTGGCGGACCTGGACCCGCCCGAGGTGAGCCAGCTCACATCGTCGGACCTGAGCTTCCTCATCGGCAAGACAGGAGTCAGCGAGACAATCCTCCGCGCTCTGGTGAACGCGGCCAGCCTGTACCGCGACGCGGCGGGCCGTGGCGCCCACGTGCCGGTCGCGGCGTTCTACGCGCTCGCCCGGCAGGATCTCCAGGCCAGTTGGACGAGGCTGGCTGGCGCGCCCGTGGCAGCGCTGACGGCCGCCATCACCCGGGCCGTCGCCGACGGCACCGCACCGGCCGGCCTTCAAGACAGAGCATCGAGCATCGCAGCCGGGATCGCCGACGTGGCGGCCAGCCAGGCCCTGGGCACAGCAGACGGCCGCTCCAGCGCACTCGGTAAGCTGCTTGCCGCCGCGGGCCTGGCCGCTGAGCAGCAGCGGTCGCTGCTGACCGCGACAGCGGCGCATATCGGCAGCGCGCCAGAGTTCTGGGCGCAGCTCGCCACTAGGCCGGGGTTCACCAATCCCGCCGTCATCGCGCGCCTTCAGCTCACTGGGCAGCTCACTCTTATCACTGGCAGCCACCTGCCCCTGATCAAGGCCGTCCTCGCCGATCCGGCGATCACCACCGCGGAGGATCTGGTCGGCCTCGATGCCGATGCCTGGAATGCGTTGCTCAGCCATCCGGTAGATGGCGAGCCTGCCGGGCCGCCGCCTGGCGCCCCTGCGGCGGCGTACGTCCAGCAGATCATCGGCATCGTCCACGCCGCCTTTCCCGGTCAGAGCCTTTCCCGGATGATCAACGCGGACTCCTCCCTGATCAGCGACATCGAAGTCCGTGACACCGTCACCCAAGTCCTCGCCGGCGACCATGCCTTTGACATTCGCACCACCCGCATCACGGATTATGCGCGCAGCCGCCCGGCGGCGCTGGCTAGCCTGACTGATCAGGCGAGGGCCGCGGCGGTGACACAGCTTCAGCGCCTTCAGCGAGCCTTCCAGATCAGCGTGAGCCCCGGAACCATGACCACGCTGCTTGCTCTCGGCCTGGACGCCGCGCACCGAATCGCCGATCTGCCGCGGCAAGCATTCCTTGCCACTTATGCAGAACAGCTCGGCGGGGAGGCGAACGCCTCGAGCATCTATGACCGGGCAACGTTCATCAACACGCGCAACCTGATGCTGATCACCCAGCTCAACGACATCGTGAACGGCTTGTACCCGGCGGCGCTCATCGGCAGGCAGGCCGACAGCCGCTCCGACGTCGCGAGGGACGAGTTGATCCGGCAGTATCCGGATTTCGCCGGGCTGTTCGGCGCGTTCGACCCATGCACCTGCCAGGACTGCACGTCTGTGCTGAGCCCGGCTGCTTACCTGGTCGACCTTCTGGAATTCCTCAAAGCCAGCCCGGACGCGGCCGGTCAGACGCCGAGGGACGTGCTGCTGTCCCGGCGCCCCGATCTGGCCTACCTTCCGCTCACCTGCGAGAACACGTACACCGAGCTTCCCTACCTTGACCTGGTCAACGAGGTGCTTGAAGCCTACGTGTTGTTCAGCGACACACCGACCCGGTGGGCCGCACACGACACCGCTGACCTTACGACGCCTCAGCTTGACGCTGGCCCGCAGTTCACGCTCGATGCCAGCGCGTATGACCTCTCACAGGGGGCTCCGCAAGTGACGCTCGCCGCGGCCGGCGCCCAGCAGGCCAGCGGACCCTATTTCACGCTCTCCCAGGCGTGTTTTCCTTTCAGCCTGCCGTTCAACCAGCCCCTTACGGTGGCCCGCACCTACCTCAGCTTCATGGGGACAAGCCGCCAAGCGATCCTCGCCGCTGCCCAGCCAGCCCTCGGCGCGGCATCACCTGCCCTGGATGCCGAGTGCCTCGGCATGGACCCATACTTGTACCAACTTCTCACCGCCCGTGACCTGGCCGGGAACGCCGCCCCGGCACCTTCCGTCGCCGCCCGGTACGGCTATGCCAACCAGCCGCCCAGCTTTGAGCGCTGGCTCGCGAGCGTCCCCGTCTTCTTGCAGCAAACCGGGGTCTCGCTAGCGGATCTGACCCAGCTGCTGGCCACTCGCTATGTCAATCCTGGCTACCCGGCCGGCCCGGACCGGACGCTGTTCACCGCATTGCCGCTCGGCTACGCGGACCTCGCACAGCTCGCCTCGGCCGGGTTCGCCGCACCCACCCAGAACGTCTCTGACGCCCTGGCGAGTGCCGGGATCACCGTTGCCGAACTCGCGGCGTGGTGGGCCCGCAACCCGGGAATCGGGCAGATCATTGTGATCGATACGCCGAACGGATGCGACGTGGCGGATGCCAGGCTCGCTCACCTCAGCGACCAGAGCGCTCCTACTGACGCCGAACTAACCCGCCTGCACGTTTTCATCCGGCTCTGGCGATCACTGGGATGGGCGATCAGCGATGTCGACCGGGCCCTCACCGCCCTCGCGGCGCCGGCCATCACGGATGTCATCGCGGGCCTGGCCCGCATCAAGCAGCTCAGCGCCGAACTCAGCCCAGCCTCGCTGCAGGTCCTGTTGGCGATGTGGTCGCAGATCAGTACCGACGGCGAGGATGCGCTGTACGGCCAGCTGTTCCTTAACCCGGGCCTGACCCCTCTGGACGCGGCTTTCACACCGGTTAACGGCTCAGTGCTCCCGGGGGCGGCGGTGATCAGCGATCATATCCCGGCTCTACTTCGCGCGCTGCAGGTCAGCGCCGGCGACCTCGCGCTGATCCGTACTGACGCCGGCCTCACCGATCCGCCCGCGCCCGCCCCTGCCCCCGCGCTGACCTTGGACAACGTCAGCACCATGTACCGGTACGCGGCACTCGCGCAGCTGCTCAGGATGTCCGTGAGCGATCTGGTCGCGCTAAAGACCCTGGCGGCCGCGGCGGGCAGCCCGTTTGCCACTCCTGAGGCAACCGCGCGATTCGTCAGGCTTGCCAAGCGAGTGCAGGCCTCCCAGTTCAGCGTCGGCGAGCTCACCTACTTGTACGCTGGCACCTCGGACCCGGTCTCCGGTCTGGCCCCGCAGCAGACGACCCTGGTCACCCTGGCCGCCGCGCTGCGCACCGGCCTGACCCAGATCATCGCCCGCACCACGCCTGCTGCGGATCCTCAGGGCACGCTGAGCCACGACGTGATCGCGCAACTCATCTCCGCAGCCGCGGCGGACCAGATCGTCTCCATGATCGGCGGGACCGCCGTCTACTCGGCGCCTCTCACCACACCGCTGCCCGCCGGGATCGCGCTCACCGGACCCGGAGGCAACGTCGCCGGCCTAAACCCGCAGCTGCTCCCCGCGTCAGTCGGTTCAAAGCTGTCCTACGATCCGGCCAGCTCGACGCTGCGCTACACCGGCGCGATGACCGACACCGAACGCCAGGCCTTGACCGCGCAGTTCACCCCGCTCGCCGATGCCGGTGCCATCCTCACCGCGGTGAACTCGCTGTATCAGCTGCCGTCGGTCATCCTGCCTGACACCCTCGGCGGGCTGCTCACCGACCCGGCAGCGACGGACAAGCTGCTCCACCTGACACCCTCGCTGGACGGGCAGCTCAACCCCGTTCCAGTGAATGCAAGCGGCGCCCAGATCCCACCTGGCCCAGGACCAGCGGTCAGTACCGCCGCTGCCTGGAAGTTCGCCTACCTGCTGAACCAGCTGCTGCCTGCACTGCGCATCCGGCTCAGTCACGCGCTTGTCAAGCAGGCCGTCGCCGACGCGTTCTCTTTTGACACGGCGCTGGCCAGCACGTTGCTCGAACAGGTCCTCAGCTCACCATCTGCCGTCGGCCAGCCATTGGTCAGCGACCTGCTCGGACTCGCTGACACCGGCGTGACGGTCCGGTTCTACGCGACGGCGGATGCCAGTGGCGCGGCAATCGCCACGACGACCATGCCCACCGCGGCTGTCGACGGCACGACAGCCGCGGTGCCTGCGGGCACGGCAAGCGCCACATTCAGCTCCTGGCTGACCGTGCCGAACTCGGCGACTTTCACGTTCACCGTGGAGACCAACGGCACGCCCCGGCTCCAGGTCGGCGACCTGAACTCTCCGCTTCCCCTGACCGAAGATCCCGCCACCCAGACCTGGACCGGCACGGCGTCACTTGCCGCCGGCGCGACGATCTGGCTGGGCCTCACCGTAACCGCCCTGCCTGCCGCCCCTGAGCCGTTCACCGCACTGCTCCGCTGGGCGGCGCCGACGGTCCCCAAGGCAACAGTACCCGCGGCCGCCCAACTGCCGTCCGCCCGCATGGACAGCTTCACGAGCGCCTACACCCGGCTCCAGAAGGCGGTAATACTCGCCACGGGATTCGCAATCACCGCTGAAGAGATCGGCTACCTGCAGGCTGCCGGCTCAGGGGCGCAGTCCTTGTTCGGCGGGTTCGACCTCAACAAGCTGCCCCTGGCTCCGGATCCCAGCGCCGCTCAGGCATCTGCTCGATTCGCCTCGTGGCCGAGGCTCGACGCCTTCACCGCCCTGCGGCACGGTCTGCCCGTCCGCCCGGTCACTCTGATCGACGTATTCGAAGCAGGGATGCTCGGGCAGGCCCAGGGGCTGCTCGCTCAGGCCACCGGATGGGACGCGGCGGCGATCTCGGACATGCTGGCCCAGTTCCTTCCCGCGGGCATGACTCCGGCCAGCCCCAACCCCATCACTGACGAGACGATCCCGGCCCGGATGCAGGCCATCATGAGCCTCGCGCAGGCTACCGGCGCCTCCGCCGCCCAACTGCTGGCCTGGACGGCGACGGCCACCTCGGCGCGGGACGGCTACGACGCGCTGCACGCAATCGCCCAAGACATCAAGAACACAACCGCGTCCCACAATGACCCGGTCACGTGGCTCACCGTCGCGCAGCCACTGAGCGACAAGATCCGGGCCGCACAGCGGGACGCCCTCGTCAGCTACGCCATGGCCCGCAACGGCTTCACCGACACCGGCCAACTGTTCGAGCTGCTGCTCATCGACACCGAGATGGGCGCCTGCATGGCCACCTCCCGGATCAGGCAGGCGATCAACTCCGTGCAACTGTTCGTGCAGCGCTGCCTGCTCAACCTGGAGGAACAGGTCAGCCCGAACCGGATCGACGCGAGCGAATGGAACACGTGGCGCGGTCAGTACTCGCTATGGGCGGCCGCGCGGGAAGTTTTCTTGTTCCCCGAGCGCTACCTGATACCCAGGCTGCGTGACGACCAGACACCCGCTTTCACCGAGTTCGCCGGCTCGCTGCTGCAGAACGACATCACCAGCGACACCGCCGAGCAGGCATTCCTGGCCTATCTCGAGGACCTCGACGACGTTGCCCGGCTAGACATCCGCGGCGTGTTCTGGCAGGACACTGATCTCGATACCGGCGAGCCAGTCGACATCCTGCACGTGGTCGGGCGTACCTGGCATAGCCCGCGCAAGTACTACTACCGCCGCCTCCTTGACGGCAAGACATGGACGCCATGGACGCCGGTCACCACCGACATCACCGGTGATCACCTCATCCCGGTCATCTGGGAACGCCGGCTCCGCCTGGTCTGGCCAGTCTTCACCATCCAGACCTACCAGCAGCCGGTCACGCCGGTGACGGCGTATCCGAAGAGCGGTGACTCCACGCCCGTGACCGGCCAGCCGCCACAGAACTACTGGCAGATCACCCTGGCGTGGAGCGAGTACAGCCAGGGCAAGTGGCAGCCCAAGCACGTCACCGAAGATTTCCTCGTGTCCTGGGTGCAGCCCCGGGGCAGAACGGGAGACCAGCAGGTCATACAGCCCGATCCGTCACTTCACATGTTCAAAGGCCGCATCGAGGGCGACGACCTTGTCATCGACTGCTACGTCCAGGCCTTCCCATCGCCCATCACCACCGGGAAGGGCGAGTCGATGCCGCTCGCCACCCTGCTGGGCCAGTTCCGCTTCTCCGCGTGCGGTGACAGCGTGTCCGTGAGCTACGCGGACCAGGAGGACTTCGACTGGGCCTGGCCCGCCAGCATCACCCCGTCGCCGCACACGGCCCAACGGTTTTCCTCGCGGTCGTTCCAGTACTTCCAACCACAGACGGACCCTTATTACAACGGGATGCAGCAGGACAGCGCCGCTCCGGCGAAATTCGTCGGATCCTGGGGATTGGACTGGACGTCTCCGCTGGACTTCTGGAACGCGTTCCAGCACGTCACCGAGACTGAGTACCTAGGCCTGACGCCATCGCAGTATGAGCTGCGCTATCCGCAGCAGGACTGGCAATTCGCGTTGCAATGGCCGTTCTTCTACCAGGATGAGCAGCGAACGTTCTACGTCGTGCCCGTCCAGGGCGACCCGCTGATATCAAGGGTGGCCAAGGCCAACGAGGTCAACCCGGGCCTGATTACCGCCACGGGCGATGCGGCGCAGATCAGAGGCCAGATAGTCGCCGCGGACGCCGCAACCCGAGACGGACCAGCGGCGCCAGATGCGCTGAGCGCCCAAGGGCCGGTGTCCGCAGGGATGTTGGCGTGGCCGGCGTTCCGCGCCGACGATGTCAACTGGATGACGCCCGTCCGGCAGAGACCGGACCTGACGGGAAGCACGCTCCTGTCGTTCCAGACGCACCGCCATCCCTATGTCTGCTCGCTGATAAAGCAGCTGATCAGGGAGCGAGATTCGGCGGGCACCGCGGGGGTAGACGGCCTGCTCACGATCGGCAATCAGGAACTCACCTCGGACAGCGTATTTCCGCCATTCGATTTCGCGGCCGAGTACCTTCCCGATCCGCAGTGGGTGGAGCACCAGTACCCGGTTGAGAACATCGATTTCTCGCTGACCGGCCCCTACAGCGTCTACAACTGGGAACTGTTCTTCCACGCGCCGCTGTTGGTCGCGCTGACGCTGTCGCAGAACCAGCGGTTCGCTGACGCCGACAGATGGTTCAGGTACATCTTCGACCCGACTAGCGCCGACGCGCTGACGCTGGGCTCGCCTGGCTACTGGCAGGTCGAGCCAATGCGAACACAGGTCACGCAGACCCTGCTCGACTTGATGGCTGCGATCGATAACAACGACCCCGACGCGCTCGAGCAGGTCAAGGCATGGACGCGCGATCCTTTCAAGCCGTTCGCCATAGCCCGCGGCCGCCGGACCGCTTTCATGAAGAGCGTCTTCACGGCCTACGTCGGTAACCTGATTGCCTGGGGCGACCAGTTGTATGGGCAGGTCGACACGATTGAGTCGATCAACCAGGCCACGCAGCTTTACGTCTTGGCCGGCCGACTGCTCGGCGACGCACCGGAGCAGGTGCCGCCGCCTCACAAGCAGCCTTCGCTGTGCTACGCACAGCTTGAAGGCAAGATCGACCAGTTCGGGAACGTCATGGAGCTGATGGAGAACGAGTTCCCGTACGCCGGCGGTGTCCCGGCGCTGAACACTGGCGCCGGCGGGGCGCTCTGCGGCTTCAGTAAGACCCTACTGTTCTGCATACCGCAGGACACAACACTCCTGCAGTACTGGAATACGGTGCAGAACCGGCTCGGCAACATCCGGCAGTGCAAGAACCTGCAGGGGGCGCCGCAGAAGCTGGCGTTGTTCGCCCCGTGGGCCAACCCGTTGCTGCTGATCGAGGCTGCTGCCGAGGGCACCGATCCGGGCAGCGTGCTGAGTGACCTCGGCGCGCCCATCCCCAACTATCGGTTCGCCTACCTGCTCTCTAAGGCGTCGGACTACGCAGCCGAATGCCGCGTATTCGGCCGGATGCTGCTCGATGCGCTGGAGAAAAACGACGCGGAAGGCCTTGCGGTGTTGCGCGCCACGCAGGAGACCGCGATCTTGACGATGATGCGTGACATCAAGCAGGCCCGCATCACCGAAGCGCAGGCCGGTATCGACGCGCTCAGCGTGTCCAGGCAGGTCGCTGCCGGCCGGTACGGCTACTACCAATCGCTGCTCGGCGCGTCCGGCCCCGCCGTCCCGGAAGTGGGAGCGAACATCCCGCCGGTCACGATCCCGAACCAGCCGGCCCAGCCGGTCGGGGGGGCGCAACTCAGCGCGCAAGAGCAGAGCGAGCTTAACCTGGCCCAGCAGGCCGCCGGGCAGCACGCGGCTGCACAGGCGATCGAACAGCTCGCGAGCATCGCCGCGATGGCGCCCAGCCTGTCGATCAACCTCGCAGCCGAGCCCATGGGCGTCGGCGAGGTCAGCGGCATAAGTTTCGGCGGCTCGAACTTTGCCGCAGCTGCCGAGGCAGTGGCGAAGGGCTTCGAGCTACAAGCGGGAGTCCTCGCCTACCAGGCGGCGACAGCCGGGAAGATGGCAATCTACCTGCGCCGCCAGCAGGAATGGGCGTTGCAGAGCAACCTGGCTTCTGGCGAGATCATGCGGATCGACCAGGATCTCCTGGCCGCCCAGACCCGGTTCACCATAGCCCAGGACGAACTGAAGACGCACGATCAGCAGACCGCTAACGCCCAGCAGGCGCACGACTTCCTGACCGGAAAGTACACCAGCCAGGAACTGTACGGATGGATGATCACGCAGGCGTCCGGCCTGTACTCACAGCTCTATCAGCTTGCATACAGCACGGCCAAGCTCGCGGAGCGCGCCTACCAGCGCGAGCTCGCAGTCCCCGACTCCAGCTACATCACGTTCGGCTACTGGGACAGCCTGCGCAAGGGACTACTCGCTGGCGAGCGGCTGCAAGCCGGCCTCAAGCAGCTTGAACGCGCGTACCTGGACCAGAACCAGCGCGAGTACGAGATCACCAGGCATCTGTCTCTGCTTCTGCACGACCCGCGAGCGCTGATAGCGCTCAAGGTCACCGGGGAGTGCGTGGTCGAGTTCCCCGAGGCACTGTTCGACCTCGACTACCCAGGGCACTACCTGCGCCGACTGCGCGACGTCAGCCTCACCATCCCGTGTGTCGCGGGGCCATACACGCCCGTTAACTGCACCCTCACCTTGCTGTCGAGCAAGATCAGGTTCGACCCCGGCACTGCCCCGTCCGGCGGGGGCGCTTCCGGCTACGCCGAGCAACCCGGAAGCAAGGATCCCCGCTTCCTGTATTACTTCGCCGCGACCCAGTCGATCGCCACCAGCCATGCGCAAAACGACAGCGGCGTGTTCGAGCTGAGCTTCCGCGACGAGCGCTACCTGCCATTCGAAACCGCCGGGGCGATCTCGCGCTGGCTGATCCGCCTCCCCGCGGCGTGCAACGCGTTCGACGTGAACACAATCACCGACGTCGTGGTAAAGCTCAGCTATACCGCGCGCGATGGCGGGGACATGCTGCGCACCCAGGCGCTTCAGGTGGCCAAGCTGCCTGCTCCGCCCAACCAGACCGCCCCAGCGAGCCTGACGGCCCCCGGCCAGGATGATCGCACTCGGCTATTCAGCCTCAGACACGAGTTCCCGGCCGAGTGGTACGCCATGCTGCACCCCGCTAGCGCAGCCGCCCAGTTCGGACAGCTGCTCGCCAAGCTCAGCCAGGACCGGTTCCCCTACCAGTACCGTGGCGATCAGATTAAGACCGACGACATCGAGCTCTTCGCCATCCTTGGCCCAGCAAATGGCTCTGCCCCGCCTCTCGCAACCGTCAACGCATATCTCACCGCCCAGGCGCCGCCGCTTGACGGGCACCCGCCCGTCCCGCCCGCACCCAGCGCCACCGACTTGGTGGCGCTGAACCCGCAGCCCGCGCTGTTCGGTCCGGGAGCGCCCGTCCTATACGGACGTCTCAAGCGGCAACAAACGACGGCGGTCCCGTACAACTGGTGGCTGTCAGCCCCCGCTGCGGAGCTCGCGGATATAGCGCAGCGTGTCAGCGACATCTACGCCGTCTTCCACTACACGGTGACCTTAGGTTGACAAGGCTCAAGATCAGCTCGCCTCACCCCGCTCTCGCCCGCCCATGTGCTTGGAATGGGCCCAGTCCTGAGGTGCTATCCGTCTGACGCGGGCTGCTCGCCCGCGGCACGGGGGCGGTTGCCAGGCTTGCAGAAGCCGTTCTGGCCCGCTCGTTGGCTCCCCGCCTGGCTCCCACCGGGAATCTGCCGCGCAAAATCCCTGGTGAGGGGCAGGGATATTCGTGACCCGCTGTCAAGAACGCAGCGGGTCACAGCAAACCGCGAAAAATGCCCTGACCTGGAGGAACGAGCGGACCGACGGTAACGGGCTGGGGACCGGTAGACCGCGTGCGGCGCGGTTGTTCGAGACGTCCTAGCTCACTGACCTGGGAAAAATCCGCAGTGCGCCAGGCAGGATTCGAACCCGCGACCCGCTGCTTAGAAGGCACTAGGTGCTAACTGAGATGCTAGCGCCCGAAATCCCTTACGGCAACGTGTTCGTTAAACTGCGAGATGCTACCAGGCAGTGTCTGTAGCGAGTTCGAAGCAGTGTCTCTAGCACGGCGTTCCGTGTTGGCGGTTCGCCATGCCGAATGACCATTGGCCGTCGTAGCAACCCTAAGCTCGGTTCGAGCTGACGTAAATCAACAGTGCGGCGAAGACGTCAGCTGCTTGCTCGTCGGCACTTGTGTAGGCGGAGACCGTCAGCGCCGTAGCGACCAGATCCGGCTCAAGATGCGGGAACAGGGTGCGCGCCGCATAGTCGCGGC
>Ga0126381_100001055_pt1 | contig 29827 bp, 20 predicted proteins | sample PanSoiMetPlot_28_FD_96465 | JGI IMG/M metagenome (GOLD analysis project Ga0126381, IMG submission 96465) | Tropical forest soil microbial communities from Panama - MetaG Plot_28 | ecosystem: Environmental > Terrestrial > Soil > Tropical forest > Bulk soil | place: Panama | collected 2016-02-17
TATAATCACCATGACGTTGGCTCCTTCCTCCGGGCCATGGCCTCTTACGCACAGCCAAATCTACCCGCTCGATCGGGCCAACGTCCTCATGCCATCAAAGGGCCGCACGCCTGGGGCCCCGCCTGCCTTTGGCGGGGTAAGCGGACCGAGGGATCTGTGGTTGCTGCTCGCCCACCGTGCCACAGACGCTAACTAAACCGGCCCCAGGTTTTGGGGCCGGCTCCGCCAATGCGTCAGCGCCCCATTAGCACAATCTCAAGGTGCCCCGGGGCGCAATTCCCTGTGGAAATCGCTGGCAAAAAACACTGTCAAGTAGGGAAGAAAAAGCGAAACACAAACAACTGGCTTTATATCATCAGGTTATCCCATGCAAAAATTTCCTGGAAATTGGCCGATCCACTTTTCACCCCTGCTAGACTTAAGAATAGTGGGAGAAAGCCCACTCCAAATGCCCGCCGCGCGCGGGCATTTTCGCTTTTCAGGGCCACCCCGGCCCACCAGGCTCCGCCGCCGCAACGGCCGGAAGAGGGGATGAACTTACTACATATGTGTACGGAAATTACCGCATATGTGTAGGAAACTTACTACAAATGTTTAGGAAACTTACCACAAAAGCCGGTCGGGAAGAACTCCGACCCCGCATAATCAAGCCGAAAACTCGACGTTTTCGACCGGGAAAAGCGCTGCTCCCCCTCCCCCCTGCGGACGATGCCAATCGATCACCGAACTCCGGGCCTGTTAACCAGAAAATAAATACCCCCCTACCCCCCATCCAGTAACCCCTTTGAAATGTGAGGGGCAAAAAGAGTGCAAAATGGTTAATCAAGTGATAATAAATAACTTGACTAAAATTTCAAATGTGCCCAAAACGCCACTTTTTTGCCCCAAATCGCCACTTTTTTCACCAACTTCGCAGGTCTTTCTTACGGCCAGGTTCAAGTCGGTCGATTATCAGCAACCCCAATCCGATCAGGCGGGAAAACAAATACCCCCTCCCCCCCTATAAAATTTCCTCACAGTAAAATAGTCACCGTAATCTATTACAAATAAATAAGTTAGCCAAAAATCCCCTCCCAAACCTCCCAACGTCTCCTTCCCCGAGCTCTGCCGTGCAGTGTGATTGCCTTCAATCAGACCCGAAGCTCGACAAGCCGGGCCGCAAGTTGCATACTGATTGGTATGTTACCGGGTGCAACTGAACTTTCAGCGCGTCGAAAGAGACCAGGGCGCAGCGCTCCTGCGCAGCGCGATCCCGAGCGCACCCGCGAGCGCCTGCTCCAGGCGGCATTCCGCGAAATCTACAGGTTGGGCTTCCAGAGCGCCGGCCTCGATGCCATCCTTGCCGCGGCCGGGGTCACCAAGGGCGCGTTGTACCACCACTTCGACAGCAAAGAAGCCCTGGGATACGCCATCGTCGAAGAGATCATCTCGGAACTCACCAGCGACCGCTGGATGCGCCCACTCGAGCAGAGCAAAGGCCAGAACCCAATCGATACTTTAATCGGCATCGCGCAGTCGATACCCTCCCGGCAAGTGGATGTAAAGCGCGGCTGCCCGCTCGCCAACTTGACGCAGGAGATGTCCCTGCTCAACGAAGAATTCCGCAAGCGGCTGGAGAGAATCTTTCAGGCCTGGCAGCAAAGCATTGCCGCCGCTTTGCGGGACGGGCAGCATGCGGGGTCAGTCCGCGGCGACCTCGTTCCGGAAGAGGCAGCGAGCTTTTTGATCGCGATGTTCGAAGGCTACGAGGTGGTGGCCAAGAACGCCCAGGACACCAGGGTGTGGAATCTGGGGATCAGAAATATCGTGAGCTGGCTGAATACTCTTCGCGCGCCGCGCAAGGCCAGGCAGGGCTGACTGCCGCTAACGGCCTCAGAAGCAACTGAAAAGCTTTACAAATGTGAAATGCGAATTACGATCCGCTAACTGCTACCATTCCAGCCTGATCAATCTTCCAGCCAAAACAAAAAAATGACAATTCAGTGTTCGCCTTGTGTTACCCTCCGGCCTACCATCGCTTTGCGGTGTCACGTGGGGAGGAAAGTTATGCGCATCCGCCGGTTCGCATGGGGTTTCGTCGTCTTGGGCCTGGTCGCTGTCCTGTCGGGCTGCGGTAGTAACAGCAAAACCACCATGGCGCCGGCGCCGGGCGTAAACTTCGTAACTCCCGCCGCAGCCACCACCATCACCTTTGGCCAGGCCGTCACGCTTAACTGGCAGTCGACCGATGCCACCTCCTGCAATGGCTCGGCGTCGAATGCCATTGGCAGCGCCTTCAATGGCATACAGCCAATTAGCAGCAGCGCCACGATAGCCCCCACCGGCTCTGGCACAGTTACGTTTACGCTCACCTGCAGTGGCCCCGGCGGCACGGTGAGCTCCAATTCGCCCCTCATTACAGTGAATCCGTCGATCCTGAGTTCGTTGCTGCCGGCCACCATCACCACCGTCGGTTCCACCCTCGATCCCATCGAGATGGGCGGCAATCCCTACGGCCTCGCCATAGCCCCGGCCACCGCCGGCCTCATGACCAAGGGCGACCTCGTCGTCTGCAACTTCAACGACGGCGCCACCAACACGCAGGGGCTCGGCACCACGATCGTCGGCCTGCATCCCACCCCCGGCTCTAACCCGTACCGCATCGCCCAGTCAGCCTGGCTCCAGGGTTGCGCGTCCCTCGCATTTACGTCCGATGGCAACCTCCACGCTTCGGCCTTCTCCGCCAACGCAGTTCCGCAGATAGACCCCCACGGCGCGGTCACCAATCCGCTCTCGGCCGTTACGTTTGCCCACCCCTGGGGAATCGCGGCCACTTCAGCGGGAACCTACGTCTCAAATTTGGATGGATCGATTGACCGCATCGTCGGCACCCAGAGCACCCAGATCATCTCCGGCTTCTGCGGCAGCGGGGTACCGGGCGCCGTCTTCGCGCCCGCCGGACTCACCTACGATTCCTCCATCGATGCGCTCTACGTTGTCGACAGCAGTTCCAACAGCGTCGTCGTCTTCTCGAAGATCTCCGCCATCGGCGCCGGCGGGGTCGCAGTCAGCGGGCAGTGCGCCTCCGTGGCCGCGCCACCCACCCCCATGCCCACGTTCAGCGGACCTTCGGCGGCCTCAGCGCGAGTCATCGCACACGGCGGTCCCTTCATTGCGCCCCTCAGCGCGGCCCTGCTGTCCAATGGCGACCTGATCGTCACCAATTCCGATGTCGACATCGCAACCGGGCAGATGCCCAATCTTGCGATCGAAGTTTCGCCCTCGCTCCCCGGCGGATTCGTCGGAACCCCGCTGCAACTCGATACCACCGGCATTCCCGGAGGCCTGTTCGGCATCGTAGCCACAACAGACGCCCAAGGGAACCAGTGGATCTACTTCAACGATGACAACGCCAACGCAGTCATGTCGATCACTCAGTAAGCATCGCCACAGGCCTTCTGCTCAAAGTTGCTTTGGCCGGAGTTGCTCTAACAGGCGGTCAAAGCGAACCCAGTAGATCGCACAATCTTTTTCGCTCGTTCCACGGGTATAGAAGAGGTATTTGCCATCCGGTGTGACGTATTGTCCCCAGCGATGAGCAAGACCATCATTGATCCGCGACCCAAGGCTCACCGGCACTGTCCACGTGAGATCGGGCTTTCGAAAAGAAATGTAGAGTTCGGATTCGTACGTCTTGGTTTCCTTGGCGCTGACGATCATGTAGGACTCATCCGGCGCGATGTAGAGGTCGCCATTGAATCCCGGCTCATTGAGGGGACGTCCCAGGCTCTTCACGGTGATCGAGCCTTTCGACATGGTCAGCACGCTGTAAGCGTAGGAAATGCTGTTCTTCGTGTCGTCCGGGCTGGGATCGCTGCCAACGTATGCGTTGCCGCTGGCAGTCGGCATGAAATCGTATACCCCGTACGTCTCTTCGAGGAATGGCGTGGGAGCACCCCACCTGTCGCCGGTCCTTTGCGAATGCCAGACATTTTTCATGCTGCCCATCTGGTTCACTCGCCTCATGTACAACGTTTTTTTATCGGGAGAAAATGTTGGCGAAAGAAATCCCTGGTTGAGGGTAAGCGGTTTTCCCCACCGATGATTTTCATATCGAATCATCTTCATGCTGGCGTGCTCGCCGCTGTCCCAGGAGTCGTTCTGAGCGTAATAGAACTCCCTTCCGTCAGGGGAAAACGCCACGCGGCCCATCACGAACATGCCCGGGTCGGCCAGTAGTCCCGGCGCAAAAGCCTTCGGGATATCCGTTGGGGGAGTTTGTCCTAGATAGGCCTCCGGAGAGTTCCAGAAACTCCCTTTTGCCGGTGACATCGGAACGAGGGTGGCGGCCATCATCAACAGCCCAATTGAGCTTTTCACATTCATCACGTTGGCTCCTAAGGTCTGTGGAACATGACTGACATCGTGGATGGCCACGGCGCTGGAGTGATGTCTGTTTCTGTGAGGGTCTTACCGTCGGAACTCAGGACGAGGGTGTTCTCGCGGTCGACCTTGCCACTACTGCTATAGGTCACCTTCAGAGTACGGGGATCGTCCTGCTTCACAGTCATCGTCTGCGTCCCGGTTATGGTCGTCGGACTGCCATCGAGTTTGCACGTGATCGGCTTGTCGTCGTCCGTCTCCTTGAAGTCAACGCTGTCGCCCGAGATTTGAATGGCGAGCACTCCCGTGTCCCGCGATGTGCTGATGGCGGTTTCCTTCCATGTGCCGGATAAGCCCGGCCCTGCTGAAATCCGCGTCGATGTGGAGGTGAGGGTGAATGGGACGCCGTCCGGCGGCGAAATATCACGCGTCTGGTTGATCTTGTTCCCATCTGGCGATATCTCAATCTTCACTTTGCTTACCGGCCTGCCGTCGCTGGTATTCTCCAACTCAAATCCGGCAGCGATCTTGCGGCAGGTTGTCGTGCGGCCATTCGATTGCGCGCTCGTCTTGCCATCGCAAGGTACTTTGGGGCCGGCTTTTCCATCGCGCGTGACGCTGAATCCGTCGGCGTCCGCGGCTATCGAAAAGGTCGGGCCATCGTATTTGAATGTTGAGCGATCCATCTTCCAGGAACCGTTCCACGGGTTCTGCTGCGCGGCGCAGGGAAGTGCGAGAGCCACAATCGATACGAGAGCGCACGCGCTGATGCCATACATTTTCAACATGATTTCCTCCAGGAAATTCCCTTCCGGAAATTCCCTCCCGGAACAGATTTGCGGAGTTGGCCGTCTTTCGGAACGAGTGAACCTGTGCCTCAAAGTCGGGTCTAACAAGGATGGTTGCTGGTCTTGAATCACCCTCACCCAATCGATAGCTATCAGCAATCCACTTGCCACATATCCCGCGATTTAAGTACCCGCCTTTCTGCGCTGCTCAGCGTCTTCGAGATCTCTTGCTGTTCAATTCCGGACGCCGGTGACCGCCTTCGGACAGGTGATGCAACACTGCTGCCTGTCGGGCACATCGGCTGTTTCCGCCAGCCCGCATCGGAAAGCTGCGGGACCATCAATCCTCCTATGGACAAGCCAAAGGACTGATGATACCTTTGCGATGTGCAAAGGAACGAACAGTGACCGCCCGAGTACTCAGCCTGCAGGGAGAGCGATAGCTATGGCCGGTCGGCTCCGCGTCTTTAGGTCAAAGCTTCGGGCGTTGTTTGGGCAACGGCGTTCCCATGTCGAACTGGAAGATGAGATCCAGCTGCACCTCCAGATGCTAAAAGACCGTTTCATCCTTCAGGGCATGGAACCGAGTGGCGCTGAAGCCGCGGCGCGCCGCCAGTTTGGGAATCCGGCTCTGCTCAGAGAGCGCCACCATGAGCAGCGCACCTTCTTCCTGTTTGTCACCTTGATCCGGGACCTGCGCTTCGGTCTGCGCCAGCTGTGGCGAAATCCCATTCTGACGAGCGTGGCCATTGCCTCGCTGGCTCTTGGCATCGGCGCCAACACTGCGATCTTTACTGCTGCGAAGCACGTTCTGTTTGACACGCTGCCGGTGGCCCGCCCCGCTCAGTTGCGCATGCTGGCCTGGGTGAGCGGTCCCGAACGGCCGGTTCCCCCGGTGTGGGGGGATGTCGGTCCTAATGAAGCCGGCGGACTTATCAGTGACAGCTTCTCTTATCCGGTGCTCGACCAGATGCGCAGCAGATCGGACGCAGTTCAGGCGCTCATCGCATTCAAGGATGTTTCGATGGCCGCGACCATTGACGGGCAGGCCGAGATCGTCAACGGAGAACTGATCAGCGGAAACGCCTTTCAATCGCTTGGCGTAAAAGCGGAGTTGGGACGGACGTTAACTCCTGCGGACGACCTCGCTCCCGGTAGCGGCCCCGTGGTTGTCATCAGTGACGGTTTCTGGGCGCAGCGATTCGCGCGATCACCACTCGTTCTCGGCAAAGCCATTTCACTGAATGGCGTTCCGGCAACAATCGTCGGGGTGGGCGGCGGGCGTTTTGCCGGCTTGCAGATGGGAAGCCCCGTGCAGGTCTTCGTCCCGATGACGATGCAGCCACTGATCCTGCCCAGGGTGCAGAATGGCAGCGTCTCGCTGCTCGACAACCCGCAGTCATGGTGGGTGCAAATTCTCGCTCGCCTGAATCCGGATGTCTCCGAGGCACGGGCCCTCGGCGAACTGGATGCAGCCCTGCGGCAGACCGCGATGCCGGTCCTCAAGCGCACGGGCGAACTTGATCGATTTCATCTGCAGTTTACGCCGGGCGACCGCGGGTTGGATTATCTGCTCGGGAAATACGCTCGGCCATCGTATGTGCTGCTGGCGCTGGCCGGGTTGGTTCTGCTGTTGGCGTGTCTCAATCTCGCCAACCTGCTCCTTGCGCGTTCGGCAACCAGGCAGCGTGAGCTGAGCACATGCATGGCGCTGGGCGCCGGCCGCGGAAGCATCATGCGGCAAATGCTCACCGAAAGCCTGTTGCTTTCCGGCTTCGGGGGAGGAGCGGGTCTGCTGCTCGGCTATCTCGGCCGCAACATTGTCCCCAGGCTGTTGACGAATTCTTCCCAGCTGGATTCGGTACAACTCGAATTCGACTGGCGCGTGTTCTTGTTCACTGCCGGCATCTCTCTTGCCGCCGGCATCATCTTCGGCGTAGCGCCCGCCTGGCGGGCAACGCGAATTGCGACTCATGCGGGCCTTCGCGAATCCGGCGGAGCCACGGCGAATCGCCACAAGCTCTGGTTTGACAAGACTCTTGTGATCGGCCAGATTGCGCTCTCCGCGGCGTTGCTGATGGGCGCAGGGCTTTTCGCGCACACGCTCTTCAATCTCAATAAAATCCCCCTGGGTTTTGAATCGAGCCACATCCTGCTTTTCCGCCTGAACCTGCCACGCTCCCGGTACAGCGACGCGCAAATGACGGCCTTCTCCCAACAGCTGGAGGAGAGGCTTGAGTCTCTTCCCGGCGTGCGCTCGGTGACTTCGAGCAACATTGGGATCATCGGCGATGGACATTCGGGAGAGACGTTTCAGGTTGTGGGCCGGCCGCAGGGAACGGGGCCAGCACGCGTTCAAACCAACGGTGTCGGTACGGATTTCTTTCAGACGCTCGGGATCCCGATCCTGCAGGGACGCGCATTCAATCGTGATGACACCGCAGCGTCACCCAGGGTCGCGGTCGTGAACTGCACGCTCGCACAGAAACTCTTCCCGGGCGAAAATCCCGTCGGCAAATCGTTCGAAACGGATCCGGACGACGTGGAGGGCCCGATTCAGATCGTGGGCATCGCGGCGGATACGCGCTACGCGGATCTGCGCAGCGAAACTCCTCCCACTTTCTATGTTCCGTACATGCAGAAGCTGATGGGGCCCAGCCGGATGATGGTCGAGATCCGCACGCTGGCCGACCCGGGCAGCGTGTTACTCGAAGCGCGCAAGGCGCTCGAATCGCTCGATCGGGATCTGCCCATGATCGACGTGCGCACCATGGATAACCAGGTCCAGTCAACCTTGGCGGACGAGCGCGCTCTCGCACAGCTCGCGGGAGGCTTCAGCGTCCTGGCGCTGGTGCTTGCGAGCATAGGAATCTACGGCGTGATGGCCTATGCGGTGAACACGCGAACAGGGGAAATCGGTTTGCGCATCGCTCTGGGCGCCCGGACCGGCCAGGTTCTCTCCAGCATCTTGCGCGAGGCGTTCTGGCTCACGAGCGCGGGCATCATGCTGGGACTGATTGGTGCGCTGTGGCTCACGCGATTGATCCGAGTCATGCTCTACGGAATTGGAAGCACGGACGCGCTCACCATCGCGGCCACAGCCGCACTTCTGATATTCGTGTCGCTCCTGGCTGCATTCGCGCCTGCCCGCCGCGCGTCAAGAATTGATCCAATCCGCGCTCTGCGGCACGATTGACAACGGCTTGAGCAATCTCGGAGTTGGTTGTCCGAAAGTGGAAGATCGGCTGGCCGCTCGAGAATTGCACTTAAGCGCCGATAGAGGCACGTTAAGCGCATGAATTCACCCGAATTTGTTCCAATGTGTAGGACAAGTCACACCGCTGTTGAGCTAAGTCTTTTATTTGCAACATCGAAATTTTGCGATCCACGAGATTCCCCACGAAAATAAATATTTTTAGGGGGGTGGGGGGTGTTTCCCAGGAGTTTTGCCTCATTTCTGGTGCTTTTTGGCGCCCTGGGGCTTGACACGGGGCACCCCAACTTGCGCCGTTGACCGGGAAGTTCACATACAGCACCGGACTTTATATGAACCGAACGGAGACTGGTGGTGAAGTGGTCTTTCAGGACTGGAGCATCCGGCTTCCGCTCACCGTGAGAAAGCCGCGATGAAGAAAAGCAAGAGCTCGAGGACACAGCTACGCTGGTTTTGCTCTAGCCCCGCCGCCAGATCTTCCAGGCCGCCCAGCTGACCGCCAAGGCCGTGGCCGCCACGCCAACCGCCGCCAGCGCCGCCGGAACCGCAATCCGCCGCACGAGCGTCACCTTCGGCTTGTTCTGCACATGCTCCGGCTTGGCTCCCATGCCCACAGCATACCCCAGCACCGAGTTCACTCCCGGAATTCCCAGCACCGCCTTCGCCTGCCACGGCGCCTCGATCGGCATCCCGGGGTTCCGGAACGCGTAGTTCAATCCGCGGTGAGCCAGCATCTGCATCCCCTGCGTCACCCGTGTAGGAATCTCGCGGCGGCATTGCACTGCCGCAAGCGTACACTTGGTTACGCGCCCCTTCTTAAGCGGCTCTGCAAGGATGTTCGCCGCCGCAACCGCATCCTGAATCGCCAGGTTGATTCCCACTCCGCCCGCCGGCGACATCGCGTGCGCCGCATCGCCGATGCAAAGCAATCCCGGCCGGTGCCACTTCCGCAGCCGGTTGATCTGCACGGTAAGAATCTTGACCTGGTCCCAGTCGTTGATCTCGTTCACCCGCTGCACGAGGTACGGCGCGATCCGCTGAAGGTCCGCGCGGAACTCCGCAATCCCCTTCGACTGGATCTCCGGATACGACCCCTTCGGAATGATCAGTCCCGCCTGGAAATACTCCCCGCGGTTGATCAGGATCAAGGCCTTTCCGTAGTTCACGTTCCCCAGCACCTGCTCCGGATCGCTCGACCAGCGGCTGATGCGGAACCACAGGACATCCATAGGAACGCCCTTTTCGATCACCTCGAATCCCGCCGCCTGGCGCGTAATCGAGTGCCGCCCGTCGCATCCCACCACGAGACCGGCGCGAATCTCCACATCCCCCGCTTCGGTCTTCGCCGTCACGCCGGTGACTCGTCCGTCGTCATGCGTCAGGCCCGTAGCCTCGTGCCGCATCAGCAGCCGGAACGAGGGGAGCTTCCTCGCATGATCCGCAATGAAATTGAGAAAGTCCCATTGAGGCATCAGCGCCACGAATTTGCACGTCGTCGGAACGTGCCGGAAGTTGGCGACCTCGAGATGAGTGCCCCCGAGGATGATGCCGACCGAAGTGACTTTCTGGTGAGGCAGCTTCAGGAACTCGTCCAGCAGCCACAGTTCCTTCAGCACCTCGAGCGTCGATGGATGCACCGTGTCGCCGCGAAAATCGCGGAAGAAATCCGCGTGCTTCTCAAGGACCGTGACCTCAACGCCCCGCCGCGCCAGCAGAAATCCAAGGATCATCCCCGCCGGGCCGCCGCCCACCACGCAGCACGTCGTATCCAATGTCTCAGATGCCATGGCCGTATCGCTCCTGTTCAGCAGTCTACGAGCGTTCGATGCTGAATGGATGAATAAGAGCGCTTCGATGTTGCGGAGTGGATCAGGAATGAGCTTCGGCTTCGTGCAGATTCAGCTTCTCGGCGACAATCTCTTCGGCAGCGTTCACCGCCTCGTCAAGCGTGAGATGAGTGGAATCGACGATCACTGAATCATCCGCGGGACGCAGCGGCGAATCGGCGCGGTTCCGGTCCCGCCGGTCGCGCTCGCGCAGGTCGCGAATCACTTCCTCGGGCTGCTGCGGAGGCGCGTCTCCGAGCTGGTCGAAACGGCGCATGCCGCGCACCTCAGGCGATGCATCGAGAAAGATCTTGACGTCCGCTTGCGGAAACACCACGGTGCCGATGTCGCGGCCTTCCATTACGACTCCGCCCTCGGCGCCAAGCTCCTGCTGGCGCTTTACCATCCAGGCGCGCACGGGCGGGAACACGCTCACGCGCGACGCGGCATCGGTGACCATCTGGTTGCGAAGCTGTCCCGTGACGTCTTCGCTGTCGAGCAGCACACGGTTCTCGGTTTCACCCGGCTCGAGCCGGATCTCGGTCTCCCGCGAAAGGTTCACCAGGGCTTCAGGATCATCCAGCGAGACCCTGAACCGCAGCGCTTTCAGCGCGAATGCGCGGTACATTGCGCCGGTTTCGAGATTTAGCAGTCCGAACCGCCGCGCGAGGTGCCGCGCAATGGTGCTCTTGCCGGCTCCCGCCGGACCATCAATGGCTACGATGATTTTGCGCATCGGGCGGGACGAGCCCGGAGAGGTGAATTCCGGGCTCATTTAGTGCTTCTTTGTTCCCTGCTTGGCAAGGCCAGGACGCTTTGCGCCGCCAGATGTACGGCCAGCCATAGCGGGCGTCCGCTTTCCGTGAGCGCTCTTGGCGCCGCTCCTGGTCTCTTTGCGAGCGGTAGCTGCGCCATGGTTCAGGCTCGCCGCCCGGGAACCGCTTCCATTTTTCCCGGGGTGCTTGTTCCACACAGCAGATCCGCTCTTCGCGCCACGAACCCCATTGGCATTCCGCTCGCCCGCGTGGGACTTTTTCGCCCCGGCGCCGCTTCGCGAAGCGCCAGCGGTCTTGGACGATCCCGATTTCCAGCGTGAGCCTGTCGTGGAGCTTCCGCCGGTCCGCGCAGGCCGCGCGTCAGAGCCATGGCGCGCGGAACCACCGCCTGGCTTGCGGTCGCGCGCGTGCGAACCCGGGCGCATGAAGTGCTTCCGGGCAGGCGCGTTCTTGGACTTTGAGGTTGGCCGGTGCGCAACTAAGCCATGGTGCGAAACAGGCTCCGAGGAGGAACCGGACGCGGAGGACACGGGCTCCGGCAGGACCTCGTCCTGCTCATGCAGAGGCGCGAGATAGGAGAAGCCGACGGAACTGCCGTACACCGTGGGAGTCACGGTGAACTCCGGCAAGGTTCCCGCCACATAGAAGTGCGGGGCATGGCCCATCGAAAGAGTGTGAACCTGCCGGGTGGCAACCAGCCCGCGCAGGACCTCGCGGACCTTGCTGCGCGCCGTAAGTGGCGAGAGGAAGATCTCCACTTCTTCCATGCTGGCGGCGATGACGGCTTGAAGGAAGATTGAAGCAAGCACCGAAATTGCGGTCACCTGCGAGGTGGAAGCTCCTTCCGCAATCGCCTTCTGGAACCGATGCCGCAGAAGCTGCCACTTGGCGGGCTTTCCGGGCGCGGAGACAACTGGAATGATCCGCAGCTGCTGCCACAGCTCCGTGATGGCTCGCAGAACGGCCATCTCCGACACTCCGTGCCCGAGGGCCTGCTTGAGCTCGGCAATGGTGGAGTCGCCGTTTGCCTCGAGGCGCTTGTAAGCCTGAACCGCGAGGGGCGAAACCTGGCGGGAACCGGTGAGCTGCGGAATGCGCCTCCAGTCGCGGTCTCCGCGGAGGGCATAAACATAAGGGAGCACCCAGGCGGCCACAACGTAGTCGGGCTGTTCGCCGGGCTGGCCGAGCAGATTTAACCGCACGGCGATCCCCTCGGTTTCCAGCCGAACCAGCAATTCTTCAGCGATTGCAATCTGTCGCGGATCAGGCGTCAGGTTCCGCTGGCCGGCTACCGCCTCAACAAAACTCGGGGCGAGCGCTGATGTGAACTGCCGCTTGGGTAGATACAGGCTTAAACCCGTCTCTTCCAACCACGTGCGGGCGTCCTCCAGCGTCAGCGTCCCATTTCCGTTTTGGCGCATCCGTTCGGCGCGCGCTACTTCCAATTGCTCAGATGTCAAAGAAGAACCTCTTTCCAGGCTGGCCCATGGCAAACCAGAGATTGATGCGTCCAAGTTGGCCTGACCAAAAAGGCCGCTACATCCCGGTCCCGCCTGGCACTTCCCTGCCGCTGGGGCTTCGTTTTTTGGATGCTGCGACTGAGTGTTTCGGCTCTGGGAGACTTGGCTCCCTGGTTGGTGTTCGCCGCGCCCCAATACCCCCTAAGGGGCGGGTGCTGGCTTCCCTTGGATCTCTGACCTACGCGTCAGATTCGGTGGAAGGCCCGCTGGATCTCTTTCCAAGAATACAGCAAAGCGATTGGACGTCCATGCGGGCAGCTAGTTGGGTGTTCCGTTTTCGCAAGTTCCAACAATAGCCATTCCATACGTGCCGGGTCAAGAGGGGTGTTGACCTTGATTGCGGAATGGCATGCGATCGATGCGGCGACGCGCGTGCGCAACGTTACAAGGTCCTGATTCTGCTCGGGATGCTCCGCCATTGGATTTGACTGGTCAATGATCTCGGTCAGCGTCCGCTCGAGCGATGAACCATCCAGCCCAACGGGAGCGGCCTTCACAGCCAGTGTCTGAGGCCCGAATGGCTCTACTTCAAATCCGTTCCGCTCCAACTCCCCGGCAATCTGGGCAAAAACCACGATCTGCCATGGTTTTAGCTCCACGAGAAGGGGCATCAGCAGGCGCTGGCGCTGCACTCTTTCAACGGTCCGGTCACGCAGGATCCTTTCAAACAGGATCCGCTCGTGAGCAACATGCTGATCGATGATCCAAAGGCCATCCTCGCCCGTGGCCAGGATGAAAGATTCGCGAAGCTGGCCGAGAGCCTTGAGCGACCCGAGATGATTCAGAGTCTGCGCGGCCTGTTCCGCCTCGACCTGAGCTGCGGCATACGTCGGATTAGTGGCCGAAGCCGCTGATTCGCCGTGGTTTGCACAGCATTCCCGCGCAGGCTGAAGGAACTCGTCCTGAAGTACGGCAGTGGCCATGGCAAGAGTCTGGTGGCTACCGAACGATCCCGGCCGAAAGGCGGAGGGTTCGAAGGGCAACCGCACCGGAGCCGGTGCGGCTTCCCCTGGGACGAGCTCAAAAGGCTCGGCATCCGCACCGGAAGGTGGGACAGGCTCGAATTCTGCCGCGGCGATTCGAGGATCACCAGGAGCGCCGGGAAGAGGTGAAATCGCCGGCGGCATGAGAGACGGGCTTGCCACTGCGGCGGAGTCGAGCGCCGCCAGGAAGCCTGCGGCCGGCCGCGCCTGAATCAGGGCAGTTCGCAGGCTGTCGCGGACAAAATCATGGATGGTGTTCTGTTGCCGGAAGCGCACCTCGGTCTTAGCGGGGTGTACGTTTACGTCCACCTCTTCGGGCGGGATTTCAAGGAAAAGCAGCACGACCGGAAAACTCGTGGGCGGAATCACATTGCGATAGGCCTCGCTTATGGCGTGCAGAAGCAGCCGGTCGCGAATCAGTCTCTTGTTCACAAAAATGTAGATCGAGTTGCGATTCAGCTTCTGCAGTTCAGGCTTTGAAAAAAAGCCGCTCAGCCTGAGATGTCCGGGATCGCGGGCCGGCTCGTCGGGATCCTTCTTCCAGGGGGGCGGTTCCGGCAGACCGGCACGCTCCAGCCGGGTCTCGGCCGCTACCGGTAGAAGCTGCGCCAGCGTTTCCTTGCCGAAGATCTGGTAAATACGTTCTGCAGTTCGGGCCACTGGCGGCGCTGAAACCAGGGTGTGGGTGGCGGAGATTAGCTCGAAGTGCTTGTCCGGGTGCACCAGCGCATAGTGCGTCGCAAGCGCTGTAACGTGGGCGAGTTCGGTCGCCTCCGCGCGCAGAAACTTGCGCCTGGCGGGGGTGTTGAAGAACAGATCGGCGACTTCGATGGTTGTACCGCGCGGCGCGGCGGCATCGTCCACGTGAAGGATCTTGCCGCCGGCGATCTCCATCCGGGTGCCTGGTTCGGCCGGCTCGCCGGTTGAGGTCTCCAGAATTACGCGGGCTACCGACGCAATGGAGGGCAGGGCCTCTCCACGAAACCCCAGCGTGGCGATCGCAAGCAGATCGTTGGCGTTCCTCAGCTTTGATGTTGCGTGCCGCTCGAATGCCAGCAGGGCGTCGTCGCGGTTCATTCCGCAGCCGTTGTCGGAGATGCGGATCAGCTTGCGGCCACCTGCCTCCACTTCAAGGCGTATGCGGGAAGCCCCGGCATCGAGCGCGTTTTCGAGAAGTTCCTTGACCACAGACGCGGGGCGGTCCACCACCTCGCCCGCGGCGATCTGGTTGGCCACATGGTCAGAAAGGATTCGAATGCGCCCCATGACTGCTTAGGTTAACGCAAGACGAGGAGGCAGGTTCCACAGCCCCGCAAGCCCCCGGGGGACTAAGGAGGAGCCCTCCTCTCCTCCCCGCCCCGGGATCGCTTGCTCACGTCACGCGTTGACCGCGTTCAGGACTCACACGCTGTCCTGCAGGATCCACTCAGTTTTTTGAAGATGAAGAGGATATTAGCCGAGAGTCGAAGAAAAGCAAATGCAAAAAGTAATCAGATCGACATGCCGAAAGTAATGTGCGGAGATATTCGTGGATGAGAGGCGCCGGCGTGCGGCTCGTTAAACCACCTGTTCATAACACTGTTCCAAGGTCCAGGCCCTCCCAAAGCAATTTCAATCCCCGCTACACTGGGCCTATGGCCGAAATTGTGGAGTTCATCCGCCGCCTCCCGAAAGCCGAACTCCACCTTCATCTCGAAGGCACGGTCACTCCGTCTACGCTGATCGAGCTAAGCACCCGACACGATGTCCAGCCGATGACTTACCGGCAAGCCGAGGCTCTGTATCAATTCGCCGGCTTTTCAGGCTTCATGGACGCATTCCGCACCATCACGCGCCTCCTCGAGCGCCCGGAAGACTACGAATTGGCCGCGTGGCGCATGATGCAGCACCTTGCCGCCCAGGGAATTGTCCATGCCGAGGTCTACATCTCCGTAGGCGTGATCTACCTGTGGCGCAATCATGATCCTCATTGCTTCGAGCCCATCTTTGCAGGCCTGGAACGCACGCGGGAACGCGCTGCCCGTGAGCTCGGCCTCTCTGTTTACTGGCTGTTCGATGCCGTCCGCCACTTCACCCTCGAAGAGGCCGCCCGCGTCTTCCGCAAAGCTGCCGAGATGCGAAGCAGTTACCCCTCGATCGCCGGGGTCGGACTGGGCGGGGATGAACGCCGCACCGGTTCCGAGCCATTCCGCGATCTGTACGCCGAGGCGCGCGCGTCGGGACTGCGGCTAACGAACCATGCCGGAGAGACGACCGGACCCGAAGCCATTCGCGAGGCGCTCGCGATCGGGTCCGAGCGAATCGGTCATGCGCTCACAGCCGAGCAGGATCCGGAACTCATGGACATGCTCCGGAATCGCGAGATACCGCTTGAGCTGAACCCGACCTCCAATGTGCGTACAGGCGTCTGCCCGAACTTTGGCGCGCATCCGCTGCGCCGCTATTTCGACTCAGGCTTGTTGGTCACGCTCAATTCCGACGACCCGGCATTCTTTGGCTCCGATCTCGCGAACGAGTATTTGCTGGCGCACATCGAACATGGGTTCTCGCGTGAAGAGCTCCGCAAGCTGGCAGCGAACTCCATTCGGGCGAGCTTTTTGCCCGATTCCGAACGGTTGATTTGGCTGGACCAAATTGAATCCATTCGGTAACCATTTCTTCACGTCGTGGGTCTAAAGTTGCAGAATTCCATGTCATGCTGTGCGTTATCATGACAAAGGGAGGCTCCGGCCAATGTCCACCGAACCTGAAATTAACGGGCCCGCCGAACCGGCAACCGATCGAAAGGCATTGCGCGTGATCGGTTGGTTTTCCATGGGAATGGCCGTCGCCACCATTGGGATCTATCTCGGTTACGAACTTCGCAACATGTACAAATTCCGCCGCCGCACGCCCTACGATTTCTATTCGAACACCGACTCGCAGCCAGTGAGCGAGTTCGGGGTCGGAATCTGAGATTGCCCTGTTTATGCTCCAGCTCTTGGTGCCGCCTGCGGGCGGCATCGCCGTTATTGGCTGCGAAACCGCAGCCACGCAACCGAGCTGCTGAGCACGCCTGGAGTTCGCAATAGGAGCGGCGTCTGGCCAGTCGGCCTCGAAACCCGAATGCCCGTTGTTCGGAAGATTTGCGCGCAGTCACAGCGTCGTCGCTGCCCTAGTGTGTGCGCGAAATGGTTCAGCGAATGAATCGCATCCCGATGAGTAATAATTTCATTCGTTCAACAAAATATCAGATAAAAACTGGAATTAAGCGTATGTTGAATACGACTGGCTCATCGAAGTGTAAACATGGGCCTACGGTCGCCCATCGAGTCGAAGCCGGGGCCACCCATTCCGAATTGCAGTTCTAGATTCTGGACTTCGACCTTTGCCGGGACATGCTGGTCTCCTTAATTCCTTTCTTATCCGTTGCCAAAAATTGGAATCGTAACCCTTTGGGAGCAATGGAGATGCAACTTTTTCAAAAGCACTGCCGCCTCTGCTCTTCGACCGATTTCAGGCTTTCGAAATTCCGGCTCGGCGACATCGTGAAACTCGTCGTTTTGATGTATCCGGTCCGCTGCCAGGAATGCTTCCTTAGAAGCTGCGCGTTTCTGCCCGCGGCACTTCGCTATCGAAAGGCGAACAGCGAACAGTCTGGACGGGGTTCCGTCTCAGAAGTGCTTTAGCGCAATTCGAGCGGTTTTAAGCGCTTCCGCAAAGGCCATATCGGCAGCCGCTGAACGTCCTTTTCCATCTGCACAGCCTGGATTCAGCTTCGGCATGCCCAATCGCCGCCCGATGCGATAGGCTCGTACTTGATGGAAATCACGTGCAATCGCTGTCACCAGGCTGTACCGGCGGACAGCTGCTTCTGCCCAACATGCGGCCTGCCTCAAATCGTCTATTCGAACGAGGACGGGGGCGGCCCGGCGCAGGCCGAGCGTTGGAACGAAGCGGTGCGCGATGCCAGTGCCGTGGAGTGGCGTCCCGCTCTGCGCGTCGCAATGCTGCTTGCTGTGCCGGCGGGTTTGCTTTCATGCGGATTCTCGCCAGTGGCGATTCTCGGCCTTTTCTGGATGGCGGCTGCCGCGATCCTGGCGGTAACGCTTTATGTGCGCCGGCAGCGGCCTGCATGGATCACGATGGGCGCCGGCGCCCGCATCGGCCTGGTCACGGGCCTGATCGCCGGTTGGTTTGCCTTCGGCGCCACCGGACTGGCCTTCTTCTGCATGCGCTACTGGTTCCACCAGGGACAGGGCTTCGATCAGATGTGGCAGTCGACGGTGAACCAAAGCCTTAACCAGCAGTTGCAGGCGATGAATGAAAATACCCAGGCTTTGAACGCCTTCAGAGACATGCTGCTGTCGCCGGAGGGACGCGCCGGAATTATGCTGACCGGAATGGTGATCCTCGAGGTTCCGCTTCTCGTCTTCGCGGCCGCCGGCGGAGCGCTCGGGGCCCGACTCATGGCGCGTGCCCGCAGGCCTGGCGCTTAACCGCCAACTCCGCATCCGCGCGTGGGGACTCCGACCCTTCTTCTTTGCCGCAGCCAATGGCCACGTGTACAACACGTCCGGCTCCGCCGCAAAAATGAAAGCCCCCAAAGACCCGGCGCTCGGCCGCCTGATCGATGGGGGCTCTGCTTTCGTCCTCTTAGGGGACTCGCCTACCAGACGCGGCAGGCGTCCACCGGCATCATGGGCTGGCCCTTCTTGCATCCGAAGGCTTCGCCGAACTCAGTCATGTTGCGAATCACGCCATTAATGCGGAACTGGTTGGGAGAGTGAGGATCGGTTTGCACCTGCATCTGCTCCCGCTGTGGACGCAGCGAACCGCACCAGTTCTGCCCGTATGCAAGAAAGAACTGTTGCGCCGGCGTGTAACCGTCCTGCTTCTGATTGAGGTCGAGGTTTTTCCGGCGCGCATCTTCAAGGAAGGCCATGTATGCCAGGCGCACGCCGCCGTTGTCGGCCGTGTTCTCTCCGAGCGTGAGCTTGCCATTGACGTGCAGGCCACCCGCTACGGTGAAGTCGTTATATTCCTTCACTTCGCATTCGGCTTTCTCGTCGAATTTCTTGCCGTCCTCGGCAGTCCACCAGTCGGTCAGGTTTCCGCTGGCATCGAACTGGCGGCCCTGGTCGTCGAAGCCGTGGGTGAGTTCGTGTCCCACAACAGCGCCTATGTGGCCGTAGTTCTCTGCGTCGGTCGCCGTGGGATCGTAGAACGGAGGCTGAAGAATTCCGGCCGGGAAGTTGATGTCGTTCATGCTGGGGTTGTAATAAGCGTTCACGGTCGGCGGGCTCATGCCGAACTCGCCGCGGTCGACCGGCTTGCCGATCTTGTCGAGCTCCCGGTGGCTCTCGAACTCAGAAGCGCGCACGGTGTTGCCCAGCGCGTCTCCGCGTACGATGTTGAGCTTCGAGTAATCTCTCCACTTGTCGGGGTAGCCGATCTTGTTGGCCACAGCCTGCAGTTTCTCCTTCGCCTTGGCCTTGGTTTCAGGGCTCATCCATTGCAGCGTCTCGAGGTCCTGGTCCATCGAGTGCTCGATGTCGCGCACCATCTGCTGCGTGGCCGCCTTGCTCGAGGGCGGAAACGCCTGCCCCACGTATACCTGGCCCAGCGCCTCACCGAGCGCACCATCCGTGGCCGCGACGCAGCGCTTCCAGCGGGGCTGCTGCTGCTGCTGCCCGCTCAGCACCTTGCCGTAGAAATCAAAATGAGCTTCGTCGAACTTGGCTGGCAGCGCCACGCTGGGCGTGGAGTTGACCACCTGCCACTTCAGATATGTCTTAATCGTGCCGAGGTCGGTGGATCCGATCAGCTCGTTCAGCGCTTTGAAGAACGGCGGATAAGTGACGTTCAGCTCGGTGATCGGCGGCGTGCCTGAGCTCTCGAAGAACTGCTTCCAGTTAATCGCCGGCGTCAGTTTCTCGAGGTCTGCCACGCTGGTCATGTGGTACACATTCTTCGGATCGCGCTGCGATGTAATGTCGAGCGAGTTCTTCGCCAGCGCGGTCTCGAGATCCATCACCTTGCGCGCATCCTCCGCAGCCTTCGCGTCGGCCTCTCCAAGGAGCTTGAATGTCTTTGTGATGTATTCGACGTATTGCTGGCGGAGCTTTTCGTCGTTGGCGCCCGTGCGCAGGTAGTAGTCCTTCTCCGGAAGGCCAAGACCGCCCTGGTCGACGGCCGCGATTTGCTTCCGCGCGTCGGCAAAGTCCTGCTGCTCCCCAAAACCGAGAAGCGCGTTCACATTCGTAAGCTGGAAATGCGCCAGCAGCGGCGCCAGCTCGTCCTTGCTCTTCAGCGCATCGATACGCTGAAACTCGGGCTCGAGGCCCTTCAGGCCCGCGGCGTCGATGGCCGTTGTGTCCATGCACGAGGCGTAGTAGTCGCCGATCTTCTGTTCATTGGGCGTGCGGCTCGCCCCACCTGCCGCGGCCTTGTCGAGGATCGAGTGCAGGATGCTCTGGTTGTAGTCGTACAGCATGGTTCCCGTTCCGAACGCCGACCGGTCCGGCGGAATGGGATGCAATCCGGTGAACTTGCCGCACGCATACTGGAAGAAATTCGTGCATGGGTCGGCGGTCTTGTCGATAAACGCCGGATCGAGGCCGGGCAGGCGCTCGGGTGAGGCAGCCTCGGCTGATTTCTGCGCGTTGACGAGCGGTACAACCAGGGTCAGCGACATGATCAAGAGCGAAAGCGTTCGTGCATTCTTCATTGAATTGCTCCGTGTTGTGGAGTGCGGTTTGCTCCCATAGTGGGAAGTGCGGGGAGTTCTCCGCGACGGCGAGGCCTCCACGTTCGTGGTGAAAGCTGTGGCAAAGAGATGGACCATGCTGGAGACGATCTGTAATCGGCCTGCTTGGGGTAGGACGGGCCTCGCCCGCCGAGAGCCACTCGCAAGTATATGGCCTGCCGCTCATGGTTGGCATTGCCGGTGGCGCAAGGCGGACGCGGGCCGCGCGATCCGGGCTCCACCGCCACCGGCGCTCCAGTGGGGCCGGTTTCTGACCTGCTTTTCATGCTGGAGACCGGGGAGCGGCCCGCGGCGTGCAGTTGGAACGAGTGAGTTCCAGGAACGGAAGCCACTCTGCGATGCAAGCTGCGATTGATTCAGCCACGAAGCCGGTGGCCCTGTCGGAAAGCGCTCCGATCGATAACCTGCGCGCACTTGCCGAACGCTATAAGGCGGCTCTGCAACGCAATCCTCACGAACCTCAGGCGCTGGCGGGTCTGGCGCTCATTGCCCTGGCTAGCCGGCAGCCCGGCGCGGCGGTCCGCATGGCTCAGGCCGCGGTTCTCTCGGGGCCGGAGATGGTCCCGGCGTGGGTCATTCTGGGCCAGGCGCTTCGGGCGGATGGACGTGGCGCGGAAGCGGAGGAAGCGTACAACTCGGCACTGCGGCTGGATGGGACGAACGCATTGGCGCGGGTCGGGATGGGCGAATTGAAGATCGCAGCCGGGCGGCCCGGCAAAGCGCTTGGCGAGTTCGAACAGGCGATCTGCCGTGCGCCGGCGCTTGTCCCGGCGCATCTTGGTATGGGTCATGCACTGAGCTGCCTGAGTCGCTTCGCCGAGGCGCTCGACAGCTATGAGCGCGCGCTTTCGATTCAGCCGCGGCTGGCTGAGGCCGAGTTTGCGGCGGGATTTGCGCTTGCGCGCCTCTCGCGGAAGCACGAAGCCGTGCAGCGTTACCGGCGCGCCGTTGCGCTAAGGCCTGACTTTGCCGCCGCGTGGATGAACCTGGGCTCCCTGTTGCGCGGGCAGGGCCGCGAATTGCTTGCCGAGGCGGCGCTCAAGCGTGCGGTCGCGATGCGGCCCGACCTGATTGCGGGCTGGGTGAACCTGTCGCTGCTCGAACGCGAGACCGGCAGGACCGCGGAGGCGCGGGAGCACCTGCGGCGCGCGTTTGCGCTGGATCCCGAACAAGTCGGGACACACGTGGCGTTGGCGCAGTTCTGCTATGCGGAGAAGGACTTTGCAGGCGCGTGGGGCTGGGTTCGCTGGGCGCTGGCGCAGGACGAGAAGAATGAAGAAGCGCACAACATGATGGGCATCCTGCTGCATGCCGAAGGGCGATTTGGCGAGGCCGTGGAGGCCTTCAGGAGCGCCGAGGCGCTGGGCAGCGTGCCCGCGATCTCGAATCGCGGCAATTCGCTGCTCGACATGGGGCGCTTTGCAGAGGCGCTGCGGGCACATGACTCCGCGGTTGCCCTTGAGCCGCAAAACAGCGGCGCCCGCTACAACCTGGCGCTCACCCAGCTTCGGCTCGGCAACTGGACCGACGGATGGCGCAACTACGAGGCGCGATGGCTGTTCCGCGAGGTGCATCGCCGGCCGCGCGTCTTCGACCGGCAGCGCTGGCAAGGCGAACCGCTCGATGGCCAGCGCGTGCTGCTGCATGCCGAGCAGGGGCTTGGCGACACGATCCAGTTCTGCCGCTATGCGGCGCTGGTGGCGGCGCGCGGCGGACGGCCGATCCTCCAGGTGCAGGAGCCGGTGGCGCGGCTCATGGGTTCGCTGGCCGTGGTCCGTGCCGGTTTGGCCCAGGTCGTCCAGTTGGGCTTGACGCCGCCGGAGTTGGACCTCGAATGCCCGCTGATGAGCCTTCCCGCCGTATTCGGCACCGTGCCTGAGACAACGCCATGGAGCGGCGCCTATCTCGGAGCCGCGGGCGGTGACACAGAGCGAAGGTTCCCCGACATTCCAACGCAAACCAGCGGCGGCTTGCGCGTCGGGATCGCGTGGGCCGGAAACCCTCGGTACAAGGCCGACCGGCATCGCTCGGTTCACCTGCGCGCATTGCTTCCTCTGCTTGAAATTCCGGGCGTCACCTGGGTTTCGCTGCAAAAGGGAGACGCGGCGGCGCAGCTGGGAGAGCTTCCGGCCGGATTCACCGTCATTGACGGATCGAGCCGCGACCGCGACCTCGCCGACACGGCGGAACTTGTCGCCACCCTTGATTTTGTTGTTTCGACCGATACGTGCATCGCTCACCTTGCCGGAGCGATGGGCAAACCGGTCTGGATTCTTCTGCCGCACCTGGCGGACTGGCGATGGATGCAGGACCTCGAGACGACGCCGTGGTATCCGACGGCTCGGCTCTTCCGCCAGACTTCAGTCGGCGACTGGACCGGCGTGCTGGAGCGTGTTGCCGGCCGCCTGCACTCCGTTCACCAGGAGGCCACAATGCGCGAGAAAGGCCTCGGCCGAAGCGCCATTCGGCAATCCAAGCCGCCATTTTGGCTAAGTCGTTTGTTTATTGATACTTGACCCTTTGAAGTTTCCCCAGAAGAAAAAATATAGGGGGGGGGGAGGGGGGTATTTATTTTCTGGTAAAAATGAGCGAATCTTCCGGCGCGGGGGGGGGGCAAACAAACACCCGAACTTGCGGCGATCATCGGAAGTTCACAACCAGTTTACCCGGAGAATTGCGCTACCGTCCACTCTTCAGCACCTGCTTCGCAATCGTCATGAGCTGCATGTTCGAGGTGCCTTCGTAGATCTTGCCCACCTTGGCGTCGCGGTAATACTTTTCGGCCGGGTAGTCGCGCACAAAGCCATTGCCGCCGAAGACCTCCACGCACTCGCTCGCCACGCGCTCGGCGACGTGCGACGCGAAGTACTTGGTCATGGCGGCTTCTTTCACGTAGGGCTGGCCGGCATCCTTGAGGCGCGCGGCGTTGTAGACCATCAGGCGCGCGGCCTCGATCTCGGTGGCGAGATTCGCCAGCGTGAACTGCAACGCCTGGAACTCCGCGATCGGTTTTCCGAACTGCCGCCGCTCCTGGGCGTAGTGCGCCGCGTGCCGCCATGCGCCTTCGGCGAGCCCCAGCATCTGCGCGCCGATGCCGATGCGGCCTTCATTGAGCGTCTCGATGGCGATCTTGTATCCCTTGCCGGGTTCGCCCAGAACGCTCTCCCGCGGAAGCTCGCAGTTGTCCAGGATGAGCTCACAGGTGCTGCTGGCGCGGATGCCCATCTTGTCTTCCTTGCGGCCGACCGTGAATCCGGGCGCGCCCTTCTCGACCAGGAAGGCCGTGATGCCCCGATAGCCGGCCGAAGGATTGATGTTGGCGAAGACGATGAACAGCCCCGCCTCGCGCGCATTCGAGATCCACAGCTTTCGGCCGTTGAGGAGGTAGCCGGCATCCGTGAGTTCGGCGCGGGTCTGCAACGCGAACGCATCCGACCCCGAGCCCGCCTCGCTGAGCGCGTATGCGCCTGCGACTTCCGTCGCCAGCCGGGGCAACCACAACTTTTTCTGCGATTCGCTGCCCCACCGCCGCAGCGCATTGTTGACCAGCGTGTTGTGCACGTCCACGAGAACTGCGACCGCGGGATCGACGGTCGAGATGGCCTCGATGGCGAGCACCGCGTCGAAGAAGCTGCCTTCCGCGCCGCCCATCTTCTCGGGGATCTCGATGCCCATCAGGCCGAGTTCGAAGAGCTTGCCGACGAGACCCGGGGCGAACTGCTGTTCTTCGTCCATCGTGCGCACGAGAGGCGCGATGGTCTCCGCGGCGAAGGTACAAACGGTTGAGTAGAACAGTTCCTCTTCTTCCGAGACGCGGGTGAGCGGCGAGGGTCTGAGATCGGTCAACAAGGGCTGCCTCCGGCTTCGGAGTGTATCAAAGCCAGCGGCCTGTGGGGTATGCGGGCTGCGGGAAAACGGCGGTCCCACCCGAGACGGAGAAGACGCCCGTCATGTCGAGAAAAACATCGACCCGCAGCATTCTCCGGTGCTCTATTGTTTGCGCTTTATGAATCTTTCACTCTCCACCAGCGCTGCAACAGTGAGATCGTGGAATATCGCCGTCTTGAACAGCGATTGACTTCCCGCGTTCTGCCTCAACTCAGGCAATCTCCGCTTAAGGGCACGGAAGCTTGTGAGCATTTGTGGAATAGAGGTGGTTCTTCCAGGCTGGCGGAAGAGATTTCGCAGACCGACCATGACTCCCTTCGGCGTTCCGTTGTGGATCTGTGGATCCAGACTGTTGATGTCGCTCGTAGAGCGTTGCGCCTGATACGCCTTTCTCTCAAACACAAAAACCTTATGCCTACCGTTGGTCACATGCCAACGATAAAGCGCTAATCCAAGCTCAAGGGGCATATTGAAGCGAGGGACACCGGATGAGAGTTCGATCCGCGACAGATCGTGAATCGAAAAGTCTGATTCTTCAATGAGCCGCAGGATAGTGTCGAGGCGCCCCTGGTTCGGGACAGCAAGGGTTGCGTTAATCTTCAATCCGAGTTGCGTCAACCCTACGATATACGCAAGGTAGAGATCCTCGAAGCCTTTATCGTAGGGGATATTGAGGAAGACAGATTGAATCGATCCCTTCCTCGCCACGTTATCTCTGCTATCGCCCGCTTGAACGTGAATTCCTGCGCTTTGAACCCGTTCTCGCCGTAGCTACAACTCCGAAAGTACCGCTCGAACGCTTCGAAGTTGCCCGGGTAGAGGGCGACCTCATGATACGGCGAACCACTGCAACACGCTCAGAACTCAAGCCGAGCGCGCTCGCCATCTCCTCCGGAGAAGGCACGCGATTCTTAATGACCTGCACCGTCATGTGTACATTATAGGCCGAATCTAGATCCGAGCGGGTACGCTTGGAGAATAGGTAGTGTCCTGGTTTGAAATGCAGTGTCACCCCTTCAAGCCGGCAGATTACTCGTTGCGAATCCCCTGCGAGGCGGTCTGATTTGACTTCTGTGCTGCCGCACCGATGCGTTCAATCTCGATGCCAGTAATCGGCACGAGAACAATTTTCACCTTGGTCCGGCGTTCCCTCCCTCCCGCGGATTGCGTGAGAGGGAGGGGTCGCGAATTGCCGGATTAGTCGATCACGAACGTGAACGTGGTGTTGGATGTGATCGTCGACGTTGCGGAGTCCTGCCCGGTAACGGTTACGGTGTAGGTGCCCTTGGGCGGATTCGGAACGCTTGTGCTCACGCTGCTGCCGCACGCGCTCAACGCGAGCCCCGCGACCATCAGCGCCAGAACGCATGCCGTGTTCCGCAGCCACCGCGACTTGCGCCCGAGGAACCCGACCAGCACCAATCCTGCGAAGGCCAGATCGGCTCCGAGCGGCGGCACGCCATTACGCTTGCCTGGCCGGTTTGCGGCCTGCTGGCCGCCCGCCGCATGCAGGCTCCGGAAGGAGTGCATGCCCTTGCCCTTGATCATTGCCGCGCTGGTGCAGTCCGAGGCGTTGGTGTCGAAGGTGAGTTGCGTCGTCACCGCCGCGGTTCCGGAGACCGCTACGGTGCCCTCGCCGCTCGAGTTCATGGTGGTGAAGCTGTAGCAGAGGTTCTGCAGAGCGCTGTTGTTGTTGGTCGTGAAGTTCAGCAGTACCGTGCCCGTGTAGCCGCTGGCCGGAGTCACGGTGATGGTCGAAGCGCCGGTGCTGCCCTGGCTCACCGTCACGTTCGTCGCCGCCACGCCGAACGTCCCCTTGCCGGAACTGGGAGAGGTGATGACAATTTCGCCCACTCCAGCCGACGCGGCATGGGTCGCGTCGCCGGAGTACTGCGCCAGCACCTGGTGAACGCCCGCGGCCGTGAACGACGTCGTGGTATACGTCACTGTTCCGTTGGAGGCAAGCGTCTGGTTACTAACCGTCGTTCCGCCGCACGTGGTGGCCACTCCGCCGCAGCTTGTGCCGCCGTCAACCTGGAGCGTAACGGTGCCTGTCGGCACGGTGGACCCGCTGGTTGAAGCCACCGTGATGGTGAAGGTAACGCTCGCGCCGGGAGCCGGGTTTGCAGGAGTCCCCGACACGGTTGTCGAGGTCGCGATCATGGTCGCCGATGTGCCCGTGTTCGGTGGCCACAACGGGGCGAGGAGGTTGAGGTCGACGGAGCCGAGGCCGGTCACTTCGTCATAACCGGGGCCTGCGGAGTAGCCGCCGCTGCCGGGACAGACCGACGAGCCCTGGGTGCACGCGTTCGTGCCGCTTGTCACATCGTGGAATACCTTGTTCGTATAGTTCGCGGAGTTGGCGGCAAGCAGGTAGAGCATCGGGTTGATGTTACCCGCGCCGGTAACGTACTTCGAATTCTGGTTGAGCAGCGCCACCATGCCGGCAAAGATGGGCGTGGCGAAGCTCGTGCCACCGGCCACGGTCAGGAATCCCTGGGATGACCCGTCGCGGAAGCCGCTTGCGCAGCTCCCAGCCTGCCCGGTTTGCCACGAGGTTTTATCGCTCGTGCAGTAGAGGTATCCGGGGAGCCCCGGCGAGGAGTAGAACGAAATGTCAGGAACCAGGCGCATTGTGCCCGAAGCGATGCCGGGCACGCCGGTCTGCCAGCTTGGGCGGTTGACCAGAGTGCTGACGCCCCCGCCGGTCGCGCTCACGCAAAAAGCCCCTCCGTTGCTGCACCCGGGGACCGCGGTTTGGGCGTCGTCATTCCAGGTGATCTCGGGAATGTAGGTCTTCGCGGAGACGATAGCGTCGGTGTTGCCGATTGCGGCCGTCCAGTACGTGGAGTTGCTCGACGTCGAGTCCGCCGCCGAAATCTCGGTGCCGCCCACGCCAGTGACGTAGGCGCTGCTGGCCGGGTAGTTCACCGCGACTGCTCCCTGCTCCGTGGCGCTGAGAGCGGTGTCGCCATAACAGGCCGTGGCGCCCTGGTCGCCCGATGCCGCCAGAACCGTCTCTCCCTGAACCGTGGCCTGCTTGAAGATTGCGTCGAGGGTGGTGTAGTCGGCGGTGGACAACTGCGGCTCGCAGCTTGCATAACTGAGGCTGATGATGGGCGCGATTGCGTTGTCAATCGCATACTGGGCCGCGTCGTAGACGCCAAAGTTGGTGTTGCTGCCGGTGTAGACGAAGTCGATGGTGGCTCCCTGCGCGATGGAACCCGACCACTCGAGGTCGAGATCCGACTCCGACTCGTCGCCCGGAGAGGTGGTGGAGTCGCCGGTCCCGGGCACGATCACGAGCGTCGGGTCCTTCTTGGGAAGGCTGGCCGCGGCCTGAAAGGCTTCGATGTCGGCGAGAACAATCGCGGATTGCCCCATGACGGCGATCGTCTGGCCTGTGCCGTCGATGTGGTTGCTAAGCAGCGGATTGACGTCGTAGGTGGTCAGGATGTCGCCGGGGGAGAAGAACACGTTGCCCGACGACGCCGAAGTGAAATTGCCGCGCCCCACGATGTGCTGCGGGCGCGGGCGGAAGTCATTGAGATTGCGGACCGCCGAGACGACCGGGGCGATTGCCGCAGGCAGCGAGAGCGCGGTGGAGGGAGCATAGTGCTTCTCGCCTCCGACTACGTAGTAGTGCATCTGGGTCTGGAAGGCCAGCTCGACCTCGCGCGCGGTCCCCGAGAATCGGATTGCGTTCCGGCTACGGCTCGTCGAGTCGATGGCGAAGCCCTGCTGCTCGAGCCACGTCTGCACAGTATCGAGATCGGACTGAGCCATGCCGAAACGGGCCGCGAACTGGTCGGGCGTAAGCCATTGATGGTATTGCGGCGAATTTGGATTCTGCTGGGCCGCGATCAGGGCGTCGAGGGCCGCTTCCTGCGCCGCGGAACGGCTGAAATACATCGTCATGCCGTTGATGCGCATATCGCCCGGCATGCGGCCGGCGTCGTACTGCGGCTGGGCGAGGGGATGCTGGGACCCCCTGAGAACCGCCTGTTCCGCTGAATTGATTTCAGACTGGATGCGCGCCGCTGGCGACTGGGCGTAGAGAGCGCAGGTGGCTAATATACAGCCGGCAAGAGCTTCGAAGATCCGAACCCCTGCACGCCGGGAGGGAGCAAATATCGTCTTCATGGGATCGTCCTTGTTAAGGGGATAGAGTCCCTCATACGGGACCGGTCGATAATTGCGGTTCAAGCCCGCAGTGCAATGCGCACACCCGGGGCGCCAAGGCCTTCAGCAGGACAGCAGCGAGAACAGCAGGCGGGCCGGTGAGGCAGGCCGGCGGCCATCGTGGCAAATCCGTCATACCACTCAGAATAGACTCAGGATGCTGGGCAAAGTTGTGGCAAGTCGCGGCAATTTTCGAGGGACGTTGGATGGCGGGAGCGGGTCCGCCGTTGTGCCGGGACAGCCCAGGCCGGCCCGCCAATGCCTAATACTCGTCGTAGCCGGTTTCGTTTTCCTCCCCGGAAATCCGGAGGTCCGCCCGGTTCTGCGCGGGCTGCGATACGCGGTCGCCGCGCCAGGCAATGGACAGTTTTTCCCGGCTGAGCAGCTTGCGCATCTGCCCCCGGGCGTGGTCGGCCCACGGGCCTGTGCGGTCCAGCCGCACATACGCGCGCCAGTGGAGAAGCGCCTGGCGAAGCTCATTCCTGCGTTCGAAGGCCAGCGCGAGGTTGTAGTGGGCGTCGGCGTAGCGAGGCGCGAGGGCAATGGCCTGCCGGTAGGCGGCGATCGACTCCTCCGGCCGGTCAAGCTCATCGAGCACGTTGCCCAGATCGAAGAATGCCAGCACGTAGTCGGGGTCGGCCTCAGTGGCCTTTCGATAGAGCTCCTCGGCCCGGCCGTACTGGCGCAGATGGAAAAAGATCGTGCCGAGGTTGATGTAGGCGGCGGCGTACCCCGGGTCGGCGGCGAGGATCCGCTGGTAAAGCAAGATGGCCCGCTGCTTGTCGCCCATCTCCTCGGCCTGCACCGCGGCCAGAAACAGATCCTGCTGGTTGCGCTGCGAGTCGCTCGAGGGCCTGCGGAGCGGGGCCGGTTCACCGACAGCTTCTTTCTGGCCGGCGCGCTCGAAGTCGAACAGGAGCTGGCGGCGGATCGGGTCGACCATGGCGCCGAGGTGGCGAAACGCAAGACGGGTTCCGGTGCGCACGACGGTCGCTTCGAGCAGAGGGTTCTCCATGCCCGCCACGGCTTTCATGGCGGAGATGGAGTGGCGGATCGAGGCGGCGGGAACGTCTTCCTCGCGCAGCAGGCGCAGAGTGCGCAGCTGGCCCAGGTCCTGAAAGCTGTAACTCTGCTGCGGGGGAATCAGTCCGGCTTTTTCCCAGCCTTGCAGTTGCCGGGAACTGATCTGAAGGATTCTCAATACATCCTGGCGGCTATAGCTGGTCACCTGTGCTCCCTGGTTAGTCCGGCTCGGCCTTGGGATCAACTTGTCTCCCGCCGCTGTTCTGACGCGCTCCTGAATCCGCTACGTACGAACGACTACGGAGGAACCGCTCACTTGCTGCGATTATGCCAAGAATAGTAGTGGATAAGCAGACCGGAATTAAGCGCGCAACAAATTCTGCGTGAATAACCCGTGCCTGATTTGATACGTGCCGGAAAGGGAACAGGCCTTCTGTGGAAATGGGAGTGGAAATTCGGGCGGGTGGGATGGAGCCGACGATCGGACTTGAACCGATGACCTGCTGATTACGAATCA
>Ga0126381_100001056_pt1 | contig 29826 bp, 48 predicted proteins | sample PanSoiMetPlot_28_FD_96465 | JGI IMG/M metagenome (GOLD analysis project Ga0126381, IMG submission 96465) | Tropical forest soil microbial communities from Panama - MetaG Plot_28 | ecosystem: Environmental > Terrestrial > Soil > Tropical forest > Bulk soil | place: Panama | collected 2016-02-17
CCCGCCAAATGCCTCGTCTATCATGCGTTGGGTAACTCCAGGCGGGAGGTCCCAACCGAATGGGTGTCTACTCATAGCTATGCTCCTTTCAAGCCATTAGCCTGTAAAGCATAATGCCAAACCTTGTAGAATGCAAACAAGAAATTAGGTGTTGGCTCTTTCGTAGAGCTCATAAAAAAGCTCTTCAAGTTCCGGGTATGTCTGGTTACGGAAATTATAGTCGAAACATCCAACAAATCGCATTTCCTTTAAGATGTTAATGGCAGTATTCCCGTCTATATTGGGTAATTCCTCAATGACATCCTTAATAGCATCGAGGATATTACAAAACATTTCTCTATCTATTATCATCTTGGTAAGGACCACCTTCTTTTCAAAATCTACTCGAACCACGCGATTACTTCGTAAAGATCGGTTTTTTGATCTTCGGACGCGGACTCTAGGATCTTGTTTTTCTTTTCTTGCCATGAGCCTTCTCCTGATACTATTTCATGCATTGCATCGAGCATTGCCTGGATATGATTTTCCATTACTTTCTCCTTTTGAAGCTTCCTGGATTCCTCAGTACTCTGTCTTTTTGATTATCACTATTAGTACCCTCGTAAAGATGTTCAGGGTTAACACATCTAGGATTATCACAATGATGTAAAGCATAGAGCTTGAATCCTATTGGGCGACCAAGTTTTCTCGTCAAAATTAATCTAGTTACTGATACGATAGGATTTCTCTTAAATCCTATCCTTCCATATCCCCTAGGATCAGCAGCTCTAGGCCAATTCATACATCCTCGTTCATCTGGGGTTATGGCTTCACAAAACAAGTAGAACTCCTCAAGCTTCATATCAATCCCCCACGCGCACACATTATTGTAAAGCAAAAAACCTTGGGATGCAAGTTGGAGGGAATCTCCCACAAAAATCTTTGCTTGTGCTCCAAACCAAAAAGCGGTAAAGTAAAAGTGTGGCCGAAGTCCAGCTACTATCTGGCCATGGATGCACTGAGACGCACTTAGCTCCTTTCACGCGTCTCGTGGCCTTATAGTGCATCCGGCCCCCTGAGCCCTGGTATCCGACATCACTGAGGGCTCGGGGGCCTCCTTTCTAATCTTGGGGAACCATCATGGCCAATATGCCGAATCCTCCATCGAAACCTCCATCACGAGGCAACTCTCAGCAAGTTGTTCCTCATGATGTAGCACAGCAACGGGCTCGTCCCCGGGAAGTTCACCCGGCAGTCACAGAATTCCAAAACCGGTATGCCCAAATCTGGGATGAAAACGATAGGCTAGTCGCTGATAATACTCGGCTAACAAAAGAAAATGAAGTGCTGCGGCAACTGGATGCGGAAAAGTCTGCCCTAATCGACAGCCTTCGTAAAACAGCCGAAGAAACTCAAAGAACAACAGATGCTCGCTTAGTAGCACAAGAAGCCCATTTCCGTGACCGGGTAGCTGAAGCTGAGCGTGCTAAGGAACGTTACTTGCGATTTGCAGTTAGTATGAGTGAGCGTGTACAATCTTGTATTTCTGATCTTCAAGCTACACACGATCTTGCCATGGAAATGGCCCATGGTTCAAATAAGCCTCTAAGCGATGTTGAAAAAGCGGTTGCTGATGCAATTAATCTGGAGAGGTAGGTCATGTGTAATATCCGGATTCAAATTCTAGCGGGCCTCCGCCCTCCCCATATCAACATGCGACAGGTTGCGACGCAACCAAATACAGTCTTTGCGACTCCTTCTTCTGTAGTTATTCGGCGGCGCAGACGATATCTCAACCGGTTTAAGAAGCTGCCCCGACGTAATGGACCTATGGGGAGGAAATGATGCCTTGGACTGGCGACCAGCTTCCCTGGAATGTTTCGTTCTCCAAGCCACCACGCCCATCAGGGCAATGGGAACCTTTGAACTATTTCCCAGGCCCTACTCCACTTATACGTGGAAAAGGGGCTTCCAGTCTTTCTAGGCAAATACTTAGGAATTTCCCAGGTAGTCCTGTCCTTTGTAGAGGGCGAGGTAGCTCTAGCCTAGTCCGCCAGATCCTAAGATACTTCCCTGGTCAACCACCGCTTGTTCCAGGGGTAAGTTCAAAACTCGCTAACCTGAATAATATCTATCGTGCTCCTACGATCGTTACCGGAGGGATGGGATCTGCCCTTAACAACCTGAAGTTCTTCCCTGGAAGTCCAGTTTTGTCAGGAGCTCCTGTTCCTGTCATCGCTGCTAAACTTGAAAGGTTCTTAGGACACTCATAGGAGAGCCTATGTCAGAACAAGAAATCCTAGACTCTGTCGCTGCGGACCCGTTACCCCCAAAGGAGGTGAACCTTAGCGAAATACGTGACAAAGCCAAAGAACTTCGTGATCACTATCTTGAAAAAGCTTACCTAGAAGAACAACTCAAAGCGCTCGGGAGCAAGATCCAACATGTCGAACGACATGAGCTTATTGATATGTTCGATAACGCCGGTATTTCTAGTATTACTGTGGATGCTGATGGCAATCATCCTCCCTTCATAGCCAAGCGGGCCACGGTCTACGGAGGTAAGATACCGGAGGAACGACGCATAGAAGCTTTGAATTGGTTTGAATCTGCTGGACATGGTGACCTAGTAAAGTCAGTTATCACCATACAATATGGAATGCATGAACACGCGGAAAGACTTCGTGTGATGAAGCTATTGAGTGATAATCATGTGGAGTACTATACCAACGAATCTGTTCACCACAGCACACTCAAAGCTTTCATCAGAACCGAGATTCAACAAGGTCATATAATCCCCATGGACCTGCTTGGGGGATACATGTTCGATGAGGTAAAAATCAAATGAAAAATAGGAGGCGCAAATGGGAAGTCCACGTGGACGAGATTTAAACGACTGGTACGCAACGCCAGAACAACAAGTCTTCTTATGTTTCTCTGCTCTAACTTCCAGATTCTTAAAAGAAACCTACGGGGAGGTAAGTGAACTGAAACATTGGAAACATATGAAACACTTTTTTCCATACCTAGAAAAATATATCCCTGATGAACACAAAGCTAATCTCCCACATCGCCTTAAAGATAGGGGCGATAAGCTAAATCGTTATGAAAGAGAACACCCTACTCATGTATCTCGGAAACTAACTTCTGGTCGATACTGGAATTGGGCTAAGGGAATATTCGATGATCCAACAAGACGTGAGTTTAGTATACCAGAAGAAGAATTTATTGCCGCTGTTGAAAAATACAATGGAGGAGGATTACAGACAGAACAGTCCACGTTCCTTACAGAAGTAAAGTCTGCACCTCCAGCAAAGGTAGAAGAAGAATTTATTGATATTAACGAGATGTACGATATACTCGAAGAGCTAGTGGATAGAGTAGATGAACTTAGCTCTCGAGTTGATCGAATAATGAAACATCTTACACGAGGTTAGGCGCGACTGCCCTTGAGCGGCCGCGAAATGGGCGCGGCGGGTCGCCTCCTAAACACCCGCCACTTTCTTGTTTGCGCTCAGCGGTTACATATGCTTTACTGGCATAGGCGCAGTATGCCTGGAAAGGAGGAAAGCAGATGCCAGAACATATCGCAAGACAAGTCCCACCTCTTCCTGCGACAAGAGCCGATCTGGACACGCATCTAACCTACAAGCGTGGCCGGACACTCATCGATAAAGTCCAGGAATATAACGCATTGCTCTGGGAAGAGCCGGAGTACCAAAAGTATCTCGCGGCTGGTTTCGATGAGCAATCCGTTACCGGTAGAACTGACTTCGACGACTATGAAGCAGCAAAACTGATTCAAGCCAAGGCCCACGAACGCGGCGATGAATCTGTTGCTAACGAAAAAACCAGTGCAGTCGTCAAGGCACTTCGCCGGGTTCTTGGTGGCCGCTACGAAGGCGTATCCCGTAGAGATCGTCGCGAAGCTGCCGAGGGCAATGGACAAGGCAATGAAGAAGGTCGGACGTAAGTCAGTCCCTCCTCAGCTCACCAAGGCTCGGGCAATAATACGCCCGAGCCTTGAAGCTGGTGAGAATGTGATTCCCAAAAAGTTTGAGCAACAGTTTGGCATTTCTGCCGATAGCTTTGAACGTGCTCTACATGCTGAACTTGCGCGCCTGGAAGCTTTTGAGGAGATGGGGGCTTCGCCTTGGACTAAGACTACTGGTAAGAGATTGGCTGCGACGATTAGGGCTCATAAGAAGAAGCTGAATTTAGAGTTTGAAGGGCAAGTTATTAGAGAAATCCAACGACGCATTAATTCTTTAGTTTTACCATCTCTACTCAAGCGAGAAGCTGAAGCTAGTCGCATCGTAAAGGGACGCAAGGGATCGATGAGTAAAGAAGAATACCGGTTGATACTATCGTGCCTCCACCCAGATAGGGTTCCGGAAGAACTAAAGAAAAAATACGAGGCTGCATTCCATATCTTTAAGGGCTTAGAAAAATTATTACTGAGTGAAAAGGAGCTTCCGACCAATGTTGTGAAGTTGCCGACCACGTATGCTGATTTGATGGCGCATCGCAAAATCCGCACGAGCGGAGCTAAGGTGGTGAGGGTGAAATAAACTTTGAGCTTGCACTCAGCGGTTATTTATGCTTTACTAATAGTTGGCACCCCCTGACCAGCGTGAAGGGGTTGCAAGTAGACCGGTTGAAAGTGACCCCGCCCTTGAGTTGACCAGGTGGGGGGAGAGCCGAACTAAGCCCTGCGCAGGGCACCTTATTTGATGTGGTCCCACGCCCTTGGCGTGGCCTGCCAGCGGGTTTGATTGCGCCCCGCGCGCCCCGCTACCCCCACAAAATTGGAGGCAATGGAAGTGGAGCTACCACCCCGTTGGAGACGAAAGCCACCTTGGAACTGCCCCATATGCAAAGGAACCGGGAGCATATACTGGATCCTCTATAGCAACGTCAGCCCTCAAGAGTGGATGTGTGTTGGACGTGGCCTTCCTATTCCCCCTAAGAAAAAGGGAAAATTGTTGATGGCTGAAACTAAACTGAGCAAGAAGCAACGTACAACTTGGATGGAGCACGCTGCCCATTTCGAGGGGAGTTGCGCTTGTGTAATCATGGGTAGATTAGATTACACCCAACTCAAACGTACAGCCTCACAAATGAAGCGGGTAATCTATGACGAGAAGCCTCGGCAACATACTTTAGATGACCCCTTGGATGACCTATTTAGATAGCAATCAACGCTTGCGCTCTGTTACATTAGGCTTTACAATAGCATTTTCCGTGGAAACAGGAGGGTGACTATGGCAAAAGAACCAGAAACTTCGTTGACTACTCAACAGGAAACTCTCCCTGCTGAGCTGCTTGAACTTGCTAAGGCTGATGCCGGAATGGGAGTTAGCTTCAAGCAAGAAGATCAGCTTATACCACTGATTTATATCCTACAGACCGGCTCCCCGGCTGTTGATAAACGAGGTGATAACTACGTTGAAGGAGCAAATCCAGGGGACTTTTGGTTGCGTAATGCCATTAAACCTATCGCAAATGGGGAAGAAGGGATCGTAGTACAGCCATGTGAAATGTCTCGCGCGTGGATAGAATGGCTTCCCAACCGGCAAGGCTTCGTTGCAAGGCATGAGAACCCGCCGTCAGATACAGAGCCCAGAAAAGAACGTGATGACTCTGGTCGTGAAAGGACTGTTCTTGTTCGCGGTGAGAATGGCAATATCATACAAGATACAAGGGAGTTTTTTCTGCTAGTTAATGGACAACCATTCGTATTGCCTTGTGCAGGAACTAAGCACACGTTCGCTCGATCTTGGAACTCATTTTTCATGCAGTTCCGACATCCACAAACTGGCGAAGTGATGCCAGCTTACACTCGCAAATACCGGTTGACTACCATTCCTGCCAGCAATGCCGTCGGCAAATGGTTCGGCATTAAGTTCGAAGACATAGGTCCCATAAAGTCAAGAGCTGAATACGATGCTGGCAGGGCTCTGTGTGTTGCTGTGAGGAAAGGCGAGAAGAAGGCGGAGTCTCCCGATGCAAGACACGAAGAGTCGGGCACAGGCGACGGCTCGGAGATCCCTTTCTAAAGAAATCAAATGGTGGCAAGATCAGGTGCGCTCTGCAAAGGGCGACGAGCTTGCCTTCATTTGTTGGGGTATCGCTACTGGCCTAATGATAGCGAGGGATACGTATGATCGAGCCAACGATCTTTCTAGGCCCACCCGGAACAGGTAAGACAACGACCCTACTAGATACCGTTGACCATGAGATGGAGGTTAATGGTATTCCTCCAGATCGTATTGGTTTTATGACTTTCACCAAGCGTGGTGTGGAAGAGGCTGTCACCCGTGCTAGTGCTCGTTTTAACCTTGACCGTAAGCAGTTTCGATATTTCAATACCCTTCATAGTGCTGCATTTAGACATCTCGGCCTTAACACTAATCAAGTTTTTACTGGAAAGCGAGTTCATGAATTTGGTGCTGCCCATGGCCTCGAGCTCCATGGTGGCTTATCGTCTGACGATGGAACATATACAAGTTTTTTCGGTGACGATCTAATCCTATTTCTTGAGAATTATGCTCGCATAACTCAGCAACCATTGGAACAGGTACTGAGTAACTATGATTACGCCCTTCCTGATTCCGATCGTGCTTGGCGTGCTATTCGTGCTCTTCATGCCTATAAGCAAGAGCAAGGGCTATATGATTTTACTGACATGCTCGAGGAGTTTATTAAGATAGACGATCCACCACGACTGGAGGTGTTATGTGTCGATGAAGGACAAGACCTCAGTGAAATACAGTGGACCATGGTCGGCCAGCTATCCCGTTACGTTAAGCGTATGTATGTCGCCGGAGATGATGACCAAACTATCTTTACATGGGCAGGTGCTTCAGAGCGATTCATCCACATGCCTGGTCGGGTTCACCAACTTACAAGAAGCTATCGAGTTCCTCGAAAAGTTCACAATCTCGCAACTCGAATAATATCCCAGATATATGACAGGCGTGAAAAAGACTGGGAACCAAGAGATGCGCTAGGATCTTATAATACTCTAGAAGGAATCTCAAGGCTAGATCCCGGTGAGCTAGACCCAAGCCTCGGCAATGTCATGTTGCTTGGCCGTACAGTCAAGATGCTCCGGCAAAAATTCATTCCATACTGTAGGCACCATGGACTTCTATATCGTTATTTTGAAAACCCAAGTATCAAGCCAACTCAAGCGATTGCTATTGACGCGTGGAATCAACTCCAACAAGGCTACCTTATACCGGTTGAGGATGCAGTTCGTATCTATGACTTACTACCATCGGAAGGTCATAAGAAAAAGAAGGGGCTAGTGAAAAAAGGTTTCAAAGTTCAACTTAACCGGTTGGCAGATCAACCTGAACCTCCAAAGGTATGTCTTGAAGAACTGAGGCATGACTATGGGCTATTGGCGGAGGGAGAATGGAAGGATGTTTTCACTGAGATCGAACCTAAGGACGTGGAGTATATCCAAAAAGTTCTCGATAATGGGTTCAGTATATTGGATAAGCCTCATATACACATCAGCACGATTCACCGCGTCAAAGGAGGGCAGGCAAACACAGTTGTTCTTTTATCTGACACTCCGAAAGCATCCGAGCGACTTGCCGCTACAAACCGAGACGAAGAGACCAGAGTTTTTTACACAGGGATCACAAGAACCTACGAAGACCTAATAGTAATACAGCCTGACAAAAGGCATTATTATGGTCAACTCTTCGACTGATACAAGACGACGCCCTGAAGGCAAGCTAATCTTGCTCGTTGATTTCGACGGGTGCGTCAATAGCTATTGCTCAGGATGGCAGGGTATTGATACAATAACGGACCCGCCAGTACCAGGGGTTTTTGAATGGCTTGAGACTGCTCTTATTTACTTTGATGTACAAATCTTTTCTGCCCGGTCCTCCGATCCACAAGGCAGGGAGGCAATGTATGACTATGTTAAGCATCACGCTGGCAGGGATAGCACTCTTGCTATGCGTCTTAAATTTGTATCAGAAAAGCCAAGTTGTTTTCTTACTATTGACGATCGTTGCATTCGTTTTGATGGTAACTGGTCTGACCATCGCTTTGACCCGGTGAACCTTCTGGAGTTTAAATCATGGTATCAATCCAAGAAATAAACAATCCAATAGAACGTTTCGTGGCTTTTATTGCGGAGAGAGAGGCTATCCGTACCCGTAGATTTATTATGATGAAGCCTTGGCCATGGACAGAAGACCCTATATTACAGGAGTTCCGGTTCACAAATATACACAGGGAAGACGATGCAGTATCCCAACATTACCAGCGTACTATTCGCAATCGGTATAGCAACGATCCTCGTGTATTACCCGCCACAGTCATCTATCGCTGGTTTAATAGGATTTCTACTTGCGATGCTATATTTAATGAACCTGATGTAAACAGCCTGTCAGTGTTTGAAAGATACGTACAGAATTATGACATAGATCTCCTAATAAACTGTGTGGAGGCACTTCCACCTCCTCACGTAACAGGAGCATACATTATTCAGGGGAAACCCGGCCTTCCTAAAGCCAAAGGAGTAATCTATTATATTCATCGATGGCTTTTGAAACCATGGTTCGAACTTTACACAGCCTGGAAGGAGAAGCCTCCGCTACTATCTGAAATGTACGCAGAGCTTCATGGAGAAGGCTTGGGAAGCTTTATGCGAGGACAACTTGTCGCAGATCTCAAATACCTACCATTCATGTTAGAGGTAGAAGATTGGTGGACCTGGGCTACTCGAGGACCTGGAAGTATGCGCGGTTTGAACGTAGTATTTGATCGGCCTATGATGGCCCCCTATGCTAAGGATCAATGGTTATTTGAGCTAAAGATATTGAGTGAAAGGGTTACTCCTTTGTTGGCAGGATATGGGATGGAACGCCTGCACAACCAAGATCTACAAAACTGTCTATGTGAATGGAGTAAATACACGAAAGTATTGACACTGCAAGGCCGTCCCCGACAAGTCTTCAAGAATAGGGAGCAAGTCCATGTTCAATGATCTGCAAATATTAATTCCTTCCCGCTCCCGGGCCAAGAGTCAAAAGACCATCTACAATATGTCAGAAAGACTCTGGCCGATTACAGCTATCGTTGTGCCTGCGACACAGTACAGGGAATATCGTACTACGATACCAATGCAAATAGGAATCATGGGTTGTGATGGTGTTGGAAACTGTGCTACCCGACATTTCATGCTCCACACTAAACAGACAGGCAAGCTCATTACATTCGATGATGACCTAACATTCTACAGACGTACCGAAGATGGCACTAAGTTTGAAAGAATCTTTGGGAAAGACACAGAGCGTATGGTGGAGATAATCCTGGCTTATCTAGATGATTACTCATTCGTAGGGCTAGTCGATAAGTTCATGAGTCAGCATACGCCTCGCAGACACAAGGAGTGTGCTAGATTCAACGAGGTTTATGGATATAACCGGGATACCCTACCGGTTCCGTGGCCTGAGTTCCGAGTACCTCACGAGGAAGAGCATGACTTTCATTTACAACTCCTTACTCGTGGTCATAAAACAGCCGTAATCACAGAGTATAGCAAAGGACAACGGACCTGGGCTCCTGGAGGTTGCGCCGATTGGCGTAAGACTGAAGTCTTTGAAAAGGCTTATGAGCAGATGGGTCAGCTATGGCCCGGAATAGTCAGCTTTGGTGGCAAGCCGACAGACTTTATGCCGTATCGAATACGGTATAACTGGGAAGCAGCTAAAAGACAGGGTGGAATAACTTGACTGTGGGTAAAGTATAATTGAGCTTGTATCAGCCTACAACAAAGGGTAGCATATATGCGAATAATAATTCCAACGAGGGGACGTAGGAATAATCAGTTAACGATAAAATCGTTAATTGGTTGTGAGCTTATACATCGCACCACTCTAGTCTGTCCTAAAAGCGAGTACAGCCACTTCCGATCAATGCGTGACGACTACGATGTCGTTGCGCAGCCAGACCAGCATTGGAAGATACATGAAAAAAGGGCTTGGATATTGGAACATTGGCTTGCAGAAGGGCACGAAAAGATTATTATGCTAGACGATGATCTGCGCTTTGCCACCCGTAAAAGTGAAGGTGACTGGCATCTGAGAGAAATAACCGGGGAGGAACTTGTTCCACACTTTAAGACGCTGGAGGAAAAGTTAGGGCCAGAGTATCCACATGTTGGATTTGGCCCACGCCAAGGGAATGATCGACTTGATGATATAGGCTGGAAAATTCCTGGTAAGATGTGCTATGCTCTAGGATACTATCTACCGGTAGTTGTTAAGGAGTGCGAATTCCGTCGAGTTTGTACAAGGGAGGATATGGATATTACGCTTCAACTATTATTGAAGGGCTACCCTGATGCTGTATGGAATACTGTGACTGTTGACCAGCGTAGGTTCGATGCTCCAGGTGGTACTAATGATGAACGTTCCATGGAATCATCGAATGCCGATGCACTCGAGTTGGCACGGTTGCATTCCGGTTATGTTTCGACAGTCGAGCGAGCCTATAAATCAAGCATACCACGTATTGAGGTTATCTGTCAGTGGCAGAAGGCGTTGGAGGATGGCCAACGTAGACGAACTGCAAAGTAAGCTTCGGGACTTATCAAAACTTTCACTGGAGTACAGAGCAGATCGTACCCCGGTTCCCCATTTTGCGACTGAATTCCATGGATATAGTCAAGCTCATATTTCACTAGCAGTATTTAAGAGAACCGAGCCGCCAGAACTTGCCTTGGCTCAAGCTAGGTTTATGGATTACCTTGGGCCAGAGGTATGTCCCAAGATCCTAGCTGTTAATGATGATTCCTACTGCATGGAATACCTGTACCCGGCTGAATTTAGTCCAGATAGTTTGATTGTGCAGGAAAGGTTTTTAGAACAACACGTTTGGAATCGTGATGCTAGTTGGGTTCCTATAGTAAATGAAAAAGAACCTACCTGCGTGATACATGGTGATCCTACGCTTGATAATGTGTTAATGACTAAAGATGGGATGATGCGTATTACTGATCCCATCCCACCCGCGTTTCTTAGGAAGCCAAGCATCAAGAGCGTGGACCATGGAAAAATCTTACAATCTTTTCTTGGATGGGAAGTCGTACTCCGTGGTGCTCCTCAGATACAGTATCAATGGCCGAGTTACATGCAGGATTACGATACAGCAAAACGAGCCATCTTCTGGGCCATGGTTGCTCTTAAACGAATTGCCAAGCGTGATATCTTCGATAGTGCAACCCAATGGGCGAATAGAGTGGCAGTAGGATTGGAGGAGCTATGCAGGTAATCATCTTAGCGGCAGGACAGAGCCACCGGTTTAAGGAGGCTGGATATAGCACTCCTAAACCATTCTTAGAAATTGAATGGCGAGGATTAGTGGCTCCTATGGTTGAACATGTTCGATACACTATTCCATTAGAACACCTAAATGATACAAGAATAGCAGTTCCACACGGTTATCGTGACTTAAATAAAATAGAAATAGAACATACGAATGGGCCAGCAGAAACAACTTTCTTGATGCTAAAACTTCTTAAGCCTGAGTCTTGTTTAATTTTAGATTCCGATATCCTTAACTTTACCAATGATCTACGAGGAATAATGAATTTACCGGGTAGTCACATTGGGGTTCTCGTTTGCCGAAGTGCTAATCCAGCTTTCTCATATGTTGATAGCATTGAATACTTTAATCTGATAAAGGAAAAGAACCGTATATCTGAGTTTGCAGTTAGAGGAGCTTATTATGTGGGGAAAGATGTTATGAATGAATTCATGGTTGCTTTAGATGCTGCTGCTACAGGTCAACAGGAACCTTATATCAGTCATGCTTTCGACCTAATGGGATGTAAGAAGATGGCTATTGAAACCACCTATATTCCTACAGATTGGGGAACACCTCATGATGTAGAGTTAAGCGGCGCAAGAATCGTGACAGAGAGGAGGAAGGAAGATGTTCGTGATTAATGCTACCAACGTCCGTGACGCTCTTCCCACGGCTGTAAAGTATGTCACACGTTTTGGGGAAACAGAGATAACCAGGAACGGGAGAGCCAAAGTATCACCAAAACCGGTGACTATTCGTTACCGGTATCCAAAGAATCATGTCTTAGTCAATGCTGTACGAGATGCTAACCCATTCTTCCATCTTATGGAAGCTATGTGGATGCTTTCAGGTAGGAATGATGGAGAATTTCTTGACAATTACATCAAGGACTTCAGTATAAAATATGGAAATCAAAACGGCATTGTGCCTGATGCTTATGGATATAGATGGCGAACTCAGTTTGGTTATGATCAACTCACTTCACTTGTTCAACTATTAAAGCAAGATCCTACCACACGGCAAGCGGTCCTACAAATGTGGGATGATGATTTACAAACCAAGGGGTCTATCAAGCCCTGTAACCTCGTAGCTACATTTCGTATTCGAAATGATAAGCTAGATATGACTGTATTCAATAGGTCCAATGACTTAATCTGGGGTTGCTGTGGAGCTAATGCAGTTCACTTTCCACTTATGCAGGAATACCTCGCCAGTATGATAGGAATACAGCAAGGGGAATACTGGCAAATCACTACTAATCTGCACCTATACCAAGAACATCTTGATAAGTTTCATGATCGTATAGAACTTGGTAGAGATTTACACATAGCTTTGAGAGATCATGGTGACTATGAGAATACAGCACCACTGATAAACGATCCTGCACATTTCGATGAAGACTTAGAGGATACCATGGCTATCATAGAAGATGTAAACCAAGATCTAGAAACTTATGATGGTGACATATCCAACACATTCCTAGCGAATGTAGTTATTCCTATGGCCAAGGCACACCGTCACTATAAGAATAGAGCTATGGCCGAGGCTTTTGTAGAACTTGATAAAGTGATCGCTGCAGACTGGAAGCGTGCAGGAGTAGAGTGGGTGAAGCGGCGAACCTCGGTACGAGTGACGGAGCAAGCTCATGATCAACCGGTATGAGATATATCGTTCCCGGTATTTGGCTGGATGTGTCAAGCGGTATTCGACTTGGCCTATGATATGTGAGCAAACAGTGGGACATCACTGTTGGCGAGTCGCGTGTATATATGTTGAAATATTTGGAATGCCACGGGCAGAGGTTCTCTACTTTTGTCTTCATCATGATAGTGGGGAACTATGGTCAGGTGACATACCGTTCGGCGTAAAGAAACAAATGCCAGGATTAAAGGATTTGATGACTCAGGCGGAAGAGGTGGGCTTACATCAACTAGAACTGAGGCTACCAGAACTTACCAAGGAAGAAAGAATCAAGGTTAAAATATCTGATCTTCTAGAGATGCATGAAACCGGAGAACACGAGCTAAACCTCGGTAACAAGTATGCAGAACCCATTGTAATGGATACTTTGTATGAGGCACAGCATCTGGCGAAAGAATCTTGTATGAGTAAACACGTTAACGACTGGCTCAGGGAAAGAGGGAGTGGCAAACATGTCCGCTAATGATAAGAAGATACCACACTATGCAACAGAGTATCAGCATTGGGACTTGGCTGTAATCATTCCTCTGGGTTACTTGGAGGGCTGTTCAACTAAGTATGTCGCCCGCTGGCGTAAGAAGGGCGGATTGGACGATCTTCATAAGGCCATGCATTACCTCGACAAGCTTATAGAATCTTTCCAGCATAAGCCTATCGCACGCAATCTTAATCGAAGTGAAATACAGTATGAAGTAAGTCGTTTCTCTGCCGCCAATAGGTTGAGTATAATAGAAGAAGAGTTTATTCTACTACTCTGTAACTATAAACATGAAGATGATCTTAGAACAGCACGACTAGTGCTAGAAGATATCATCGACCTAGCCCACGAACCTGACCCTGATCCTGAATCCAACCGTCCCGGTACACCTGAAGATGGAGGACACCATGTTGCTGGACAAACTGATACCGAAGAACTGGCGTAGCGGAAAGCACTCTGCGGAATCATTTACCGGGGAGGTAAAGATCGGCCAGTATTCATCGTTACGGAAGCTCGCTCGGGCTATGCGGCGAGGAAAAGTGCCTGAAGAACGACAGTTTATTATTGATGAAGCACAGAAAAATGCATCTAGGCGCGCGGGTATGTACAGCCGTACCCGCACCCCCTGTTAATGGCATTACACCCCATCCGGGAGGGCAGGGCGGAGTCATGAAAGGGCATAGCTATGGGCGCGCGTAAGCCACCAAGTTTTGAGCAGCTCCCTCTATTCGTACCGGATAGCTCATGGATCCCACCTACTGAACTGCCGGACTTATCACGTGAAACTGAGGTCGCAATAGATACTGAAACACGCGATGATATGCTCGCCAAAGACAAGGGACCAGGGTTCTATGCCTACGAAAAAAGCAATCCCAACACTGGATTTATATGCGGAATCTCCGTTGCGTGGCGGGATCAGTCTATATATATCCCTCTCCGGCATTACGGAGAACCAAGTTATTTCGATATTGATCTCATCCAGCGATGGCTCAAGACCCTCGTTAATCAGAACAAGACCAGATTCGTATTCCATAATTTTGGATACGACTGGGGATGGATCGACGCCTCATTTAAAATTGAACCTCCATCCCTAATAGATGATACGATGGCCATGGCAAGCATGGTCAATGAGAACCTTCCTTCATTTGCCTTGGATAATCTTTGCCGGACATTTGGACTGCCCGGTAAAGATGAAAGACTCTTAGTTGAGGCAGCAGGGAACTACAAAATCAAACCAGAAGATGTCAAGAAATATATCTGGCGACTAGGAAGCAAGTTCGTTGGCCCATATGCTGAGCAAGATGCTAAGAGCACATTGCAGCTTGCTCAGAAACTACGCCCTATAATAACAGATGAAAACCTAGAGACTGCTTATCAGGTTGAATGTGACCTATTGCCTATCACATTAAAGATGAAACAACGTGGCATCCGTGTAGATACCCTAAAGGCAGAGGAATATTCAGATACAATCCTAAAACGATGTGACGATGAGCTATTCGATCTTAGCAAAGCTGTCGGTGAAAAGGTTGGGATAAAGCACCTTAGGAAGTATGATTGGTTAACTGAACAATTTAAGAAGTATGGTTTGAAGCCACCAACAACTGAAACAGGGCGCTGGAGCTATGAAAAGAGTTACATGGCTCACCATGAACATTGGTTTCCACGTACCACTCATAGGATCAGACATCAATGGGACTTGGCTGAAAAATTCTTGCAGAAGTTTATCCTGAAGTATGCTCTAAACGGCAGGATCTATGCTACGATTAATCAATTCCGCAATGAGTACGGAGGTGCTCGTAGTCACCGGTTTAGTTACAGTGACCCACCGCTTCAACAAATGCCAAGCCGAGATGATGAGTGGGCTCCTGTTATTAGGTCATGCTTTATACCTGAAGATGGGCAGCTCTGGTGTAGCATTGATTATAGGCAACAGGAGTATAGACTCATTGTATTTATAGCTGAACGCTATAGGGCAAGAGGAGCCAAGAAAGCTGCGGATAGATACCGCAATGACCCTGATACAGACTTTCATCAATATGTAGCAGATATCACTCGGCTCGAGCGTCGTAGGGCTAAGGATACCAACTTCGCTAAAGCTTATGGAGCAGGAGTAAAGAAGTTTTCTTTAATGACAGGCATGGACTATGAGGAAGCCATGGGAGTGTACAATCAATATGATGAAGAACTGCCCTTTGTTCGTGAAGCATCGGATAAGTATGCTAGATTTGCAGCACAAAACGGGTACATAACACTGATCGATGGAGCACGTAATCACTTTAATCTGTGGGAACCAGTAATGCGAGACTTTGCTAGGGAAGATCAATATGAAAACATGGATTCTACCCCTTGCCTAGAGGAAGAATATGAAAAGCGTAAAAATGATAAGAACCATCCCTGGTACGGGGAGCGTGGGAAGCGTGCCTATACTCATAAAGCTTTCAACCGAATGATTCAGGGCAGCGCCGCACGACAGACCAAGAAAGCCATGGTCAATCTAGTAAAGGCTGGATATCAGCCCGTACTACAACTTCATGATGAACTGTGCTTTAGCCTGAACAATGAAAAAGAGGCTCGTGAGTGTGCTCAGATAATGGAAGAAGCAATGCCTGTGATCACTATTCCAATGCTGACTGATATCAAGCTTGGTAAAAGTTGGGGGCAACTGAAAAAATAATTCTCTCGGGGGGTTGCATTCTTTCTCTTCCTGTGGTAAAGCATAATTGTTGGAAGATACCAGCAAACAGGGAGAAAATCATGGCTGGACCTACCCCTACCACGACTCAGACCCCGGCTGCGAAGCCTGCGGCTGAGAAGAAGGAGCCCAAGGCTCCGAAGGTTAAGAAGGAAGGAACCGGCGTTGCTCGGCCTCGCCTTCCCAAGTTCCCCGAAGAGCACGTGATCACTGTGCTCAAGGAGAATGCCAAGTCGCGTACCGCCAATGACCGGTTCATGCGTTACAAGACCGGTATGACTGTCAAACAGTACGTCGAGAAGATCCATGCGGACTTCGACCGTACGGATGGGCAGATCTACGCAGATATGCGTTGGGATGCAGATCACAAGTTCATCAACATCGGACCTACGGTGGTTCCGGTTCCCGTGGCTGCACCCGCTCCTGCTGCTAAGGCTCCGACTGCTGCCTAAGATTCCTGGGATACTAGGACCCTGGGACCACCGGGGTCCTCTTTTTACCCCATGAATTTGATTGTCCTTGACACTGAGACGTCGGACTTGGATCCAGATAAAGGAGCCAAGCTGCTAGAGATTGCTTGGATCGAACTTAACGACACTGGTCAAGGATGGATCCAGGTAGGCTCCGGTGAATATTACATTGAACACCCCCTCTCTATTGTAATCAATCCTCATGCCCAGGCTGTGCATCATATTCGAGCAGATATGCTAACCAAAGAAAAGGGAGCATTGTCAAGGTATGAAGTCATTAGAACCTTGCTTGCTCACATACAGACCGACACAATTTTCGTTGCACATAACGCCGAATTCGACGCACGATTCCTTCCAGAGATTAATAGACCTTGGATCTGTACCTTCCGATCAGCAAAGCATGTCTGGCCCGGAGCTCCCGGTTATAGCAATCAGGTACTTCGCTATTCGCTTAATCTTAAGCCAGACTTACCTAATGGTAGGTTCCCTCATCAAGCTTTATATGATGTATCTGTAACTACCAGTATCCTATTAAAGATGCTAGAAAGATTCTCCCCGGAACAATTACTGACTCTTTCTAAAACCCCTGTCAAGTTAAAGACTATTGGATTTGGCAAGCATCGCGGCCAAGACTTCAGCCAAATACCCCGTGACTATTTGATCTGGTTGCGTAGTCAGCAAGGCTTAGATACTGATCTAGTACACACACTGGATTCTATCTTAAAGCCATGAAAGACGGTGGCCTCAGAACTCTCTTTCGTATACGATTTAGGTCTTGGCAGTGGTCTTCGGTTGAGACTGCTGGAACTGCCAGTGGAGTTCCTGACACTGAATTCTGCAGCCCTATCGGAAGGCAGGGCTGGATTGAGTTTAAACAGACCCACATTAACCGGGTGAATATCAGGCCATTTCAAATCTCATGGCTCTTGCAGCGTTGCCGGTATGGAGGCAATGCTTGGATCGCTATACGTCGTACTCCTAATTCACAAAGAGAAGCTGGAGTAGATGACCTAATACTAATGGAGGGGAACCAAGCTCAGGCATTATTCGAGGGAGGGATAACTAACACTTACAGAAAAGAATGGCATGGTGGTGAAAGCAACTGGAACTTTCAAGAAATCAGTGATATACTCAATGGCTTGGCATCTATAACTTAGCGTGCTAATATAGCTTTACAACCAGGGAGAATGAAATGGCAAAGGATAGGAAATTAAAACTTCGTAGCCATAGTGCTGAAGGAATAAGTGAGCAGGAAACTAGCCTACCTGCTCCTTCATTTACTACACGTGAGGTAACTCCAAATTTATCACTAGCAGATATCCGTGGAATAGCACTCAAACAGCGAACAGACGTTGCACACACAATCGCAGACTTAGAGGCGTGGATGGCGGAAATTGCAGCTACCATTGCGTTTCTTAAGGGGAGGAGCTAAATGCCAAGGCAGCGAGATTTATTGAATGTACGTTCGCAACTAGAACGTATAATCTATTTTTGTGATACTGTTATGGATCATAAAAAGAGATGGGGTCATATAACTTTACCTCCTGCCTATGAGATGGAACTACGAGGGATAGCTCTAATCGCGAAAGCCACGTTGCGTAAGCGTGATGCTACGAAAACTCGCAAAGATTTATATGTGGAGAGCTAGATGGCACGTCATAAAATGAGGCATGTGGAATGCACACTTGAAGAAGCAGTTAAGAGTGGGCTGGATGAACTCACAGCCTTGGCTGAGGAAATTCGTGAAGTTGTTGATAATGCGGAGGGTGGGCGTGCAGAAACCCAACGTATTCAGACACTCGGTGAAACGGCCAATACGTTAGAACAAATTAGTGAACCCACAATCGATGGTGAAATAGCCCAAATCAAAGTTACATATGCAGAAAGCATACCGAGCGGTCGTAGAGGTTTATCACGCCGCACCCGCTGCGATAATGCCATCAGTGCATTAGATGCAGCTATCGAAGAATTGGCAATGCGAGTGGATGAGTGGGATGAGCAGCACAAAGAAACAAAAGAAGATAATCCATATAAAATTTTGGTAGAGGAACTCGAAGACATAAAAGGGAATGCCGAGGAATGTGAGTTCCCCGGCATGTTTGGATAATGATCCGCGTCTTTGCCTGTACGATAAATCTGCTGAAGGAACTCAGAGAAGAGCGTGAGCGCGCAGAGAAGGCAGAGGCTGACAACGCACGGCTGCGCTCGGAGCTCAAGGAGATCGCTGATTGGTTTGAGGGTGGAGTATTGGCGACGAAGGCCCGCCGCGCACTCAAGAAGAACGTGACAAATACCTAAAGGAGATGATAGATAATGCACGATCTAAAACGTGAAAATCAACTTCTACGAGCCTTGGTAGTTGACTTATCTGCTCTTATTAAAGATCTACTTCAAGTAATGCCCCCGGATATACAGGAGCAAGAAAACGTAAAACGGATGTTGGGGCTCTCACAAAAATTAATCCACTATGGAATTCATGATGGACCCTCACTACCAACATCAGATCACAGCGAGTAATCTACTAGGGGAAAATGATACCTTTGCTCTGCTGATGGAGCAAGGCACCGGTAAGTCACGGCCAATAATTGACGATTGGCTGGCACGAGTATCAGCCGGTACAGCTCAGGATCTTGTCATATTAGCCCCGAAGGGCTGTTATCTTAACTGGATAGGTACTGAGGAAGAGCCTGGTGAACTTACATTGTGGATTCCTCCAGAACAGTTGGCCAACATCAACATCGGATACTGGCGATCTGGAGGTACTGTAGCACATCGCCTATCACTGAGCAACCTTCTACATGCCAAGAGCCCTCGCTTCTTAGCTATGAATATAGAAGCTCTTAATCGTCCCGGCAAGGCCCGTGAATACCTCCTACAGTTTATCGAAGACCATGCTGTCATTGGAGTTATAGATGAATCTACAACGATATGCCATGAAGAAGCAGCACGTACCGAATGGATTTTAGAGGAACTGTCATACCGATTCGTGGCTCGCCGAATTCTTACCGGGTTGGTTGCACCCGAGAGCCCGATGGACCTGTACACTCAGTACCGGTATTTGGATTGGCAGATTATAGGGCAGAAGACCTTTTGGGGATACAAGAACCGGTATGGTATTGTTCAGCAGATGGACTTTCGCCCTGCTGCTCAAAAAGTTATGGATGAGATACATAGGAAATTTTACAGGAAGCCTACTGTCGTTGTAGGCTACAGGAACCTGGAGGAACTAACTGAAAAGATAATGAAGAAGAGCTACCGGGTTCTTAAGAAAGACGTATTGGACCTACCCCCTAAGATCTATCAGTTTTGGGATGTTGAGCTAACAGCGGAACAAGAGCGTGTTTATACTCTAATGAAGAACATAGCTACAGCTCAATTAGATAGTGGTGAATTTACCACAGCGTCGCAAAAGCTTGACCAGTTGGGCAAGCTTCAGCATATTCTTTGTGGACATGTAAGGACAGAAGGCGGGGAGCTTGAGGATATACCAGAATTCCGCACCGACGCCGTAGTGGAGATACTACATCAAACTGCTGATAAAGCAATCATATGGTGTCCGTGGCCACGAGCATTGCAAAAAATTCGGGACCGCCTTCAGAGTGAATTTGGTCCCGAAAGTACCGCCAGCTTCTGGGGAGAAACTTCGTTAGACGAGCGCCTTGAGGCTAGAGCACGTATTCAACACGATGATACCTGTCGTTTTATTGTCAGTAACCAGAGTGTTGGAAAATTTGGTAATACCTGGACGGCCTGTAATGTGGTAATATACTATGCGAATAGTTTCGATAACGAGGATAGGCAGCAGAGCGAAGATAGGGCACATCGTATAGGTCAGACAAGGTCAGTGACCTACATAGATCTGCGGGTTCGTGGGACGGTGGACGAAAAGCTAATCAGGGTACTGCGTAAGAAGATAAACATCAGTTCCACACTTCAAGGTGATGAGTTCAGATCATGGCTAATATGACAAGCGATGGCTTCTACATAGCAAAATCTGGTCGTAAATATCGTAGTCCTCCTGGTCGTCCGCTACGTGAAGGGCCAACAGACCCTGCCCTAATTCAAAAGATCGTGCGGCTAAGAGACAAGCATAACATGGACTGGAGAGCTATAGGAGAAACATTGAACCTAAGTCACCAGGCCCCCTTCCTCCTTTACAAAAGATGGAAGCTCTGGGCCACTCTTCAAAAAAACCAGGAGGTAAGAGATGGAGCCGCGTGAATATGTAGATCTGGAGCTCAAGCTCCTACATCAGATCTTTGACATACAACAAGAGATCTATCCTATGGCTGTCATAGTCAAGGATGGCAATAGGTTCCAGGTTCCTATCAACTATACCAATGCAGCTCATAAAGAAATTGTCGCCCAAGGTATAAAGGATCTGGTGAAAAAGTCAGACCCTGATATGGTAGTCTACGTAGCAGAGGCTTGGGCCAAGATCGTCCGAGATAAGCTTGACCGGTTAGACATTGCTGCCCACGATCCAGACAAATACGAAATCGTTGTAGTACAGATAGAATTCAAGACCGGAGAGAAGTATGGGGCAGAAGCTCAAATTACTATGTATGAAGGTAAGAGATTACTGAAAGACTGGGAGATTGTAGACTGTAATATGAGCATGGGGCGCTTCATGGACTTCTTCCCCGCAAAACGACTACATTGATGGGCCGCAAAAAGAAACCCAGAATCTGCACCTACTGCGGTAGCTACGGTGATGAGCAAGACCATCTCTTTGCTCGTGGATTACGAAACTCTCGTAATAGACATGGTACTGGTTTAGGATACGGTGCAACTACTCTTTCATGTAGTGAATGTAATAGAGCCCTTCATAATCATCCATTATTTACAATTCATGATCGTGCATACTTTCTTCTTCAGCATTACTGCTTAAAATGGAATTATTCATTTACAGAAGAACAAATGGCTAGGATAGATTGGTTAAGGAATATTATAGGGGAAAACCTCTAATTCGGTGAGTTGGGCTATAGGGTATTGGTACGGCCCCTCCTGTTAATGGCATTACAACCCTGTTTGCGGGTCCCTGATGTAGCCTGAAAGCGTGGGGTTTATGCTGCCGCACAGCAGTTTGAGGTTGACCACTACCAGGATACCACGACGGTGAAATATAAGGGGAATGGCCTATCCACAGATATCGGGAAGTCGCATTATAGATATACGTATGAGTTAGAGTCCGGGCTGTAGTCAGTATTCGGTATTGTTCTAGGGTATAGGGCCACGGCATGATTACACGCTGATAACCTCTTGTGAATCTATGTAATCCTGCACAGCCTTGAACATTTCGTCTGCATCTTTCTTAAGTTCAACCTCATGTCTATTAATCGGACCATAGTGATTACAGAGATTTCGCAGCGTAAGAGCATGAGTTTCAACAGCGAACGCTGGCATCATCTTACAGAGTCTCTGAAACAGAAGTCCCGGTCCACTGCCAAAGCATTCCCAATCATCATCATCACATGAGACATCCTCTGCAAATGCTTCTCGATAACCGGGTGACTGGCCAGTTCCATATTCAGCCATTAGTAGATTAAATTCTGGATCACTGGCACCATTGGCATTGTATGAAGTTTGGAACGTCCCTGCCTCACAGGTATCAGCATCAACATTATCTGCACTCTGGTCCCGACCGCAGCAATACTGGCCCGAAGATTCCCGCATACCTGAGCCAAGCATCAAAGCATATAGATGACGCAGCGTATCAGCACCATCCTTGCTATTGCTCATACCTAGTGAACGAAAATCTGCACCGTACACCTTCAATGCATCTTTATCAGAAGTAGTCACAGCCTTGGCCATTTCCATTGCTGCCGGATGCTGAGCTTTCAGCTTCAAATATGTTTGAGCGAAAGCTAAGGCCATGCCCTGAACATAACCGGTAGGAGCTTGGCCACGATCTTGCCAGCTATAAGCCGCGATTCTTGAATTATTGGCAATCTCCTTTACTCTTGTCTGCTGTTGTGGTGTCAGTGGATTTGGAGGCGGAACAGGTGGAGTGATAACAGCAGGAGCATCATCATAAAGCGCACCCCAGGTCTGCTGACCACACTCACCATCTACATCCAATCCACGTGTCCACTGATAAGCAAGAACATTATCTTCTGTAGTAGGCCCAAAGTCCCCATCTACTTCCCCGGTAAAGAAAGGAATCATGCTTTGCATATCAACTACATCTGGCCCCCTGTCACCCTCCTCTAGGTCAGGGCGATCTTCTACTGGAACCTGCGGTTGGTCGCCGGCAGCGACCGGCCATACGTATTGAATTACAGTTTCAGGATCATAGCTTGCTACGTTAACTTGATCGCTTTGGTTGCCACCGCGACAGCGCAGCATGTCACCATCCCATTCTTCAAAGAGCGTGACATGCCCACCACCAGAGCGTGTCATCACTACGATCGTACCCGGAGTAACTCTACCAGTAGGTTTGAAATTCTTGGAATCACCCGCCCAAGCCTGTGCCCACATCCATTTATCAGTATCAGTTGGCCCGAACACTGGACGGATACCTGCTTCGGTCATACAATAAGCGACAGTCAGCCCACACCAAGCAATATCATCTCCAGTATACAGATCACAATATGACTTCATCTCAGGATAGGTACGAGCAATCGTATCAACCCATCCCATAATTTTAGGATTGTTGGCAGCGCCGCTATACTCCTTCGTGCCGGAGATCCTGCGCATTACCTCTAGCCACTTCGGAACATTATCTGCCATAGCATGTTCTCCTAACATAGTGACGTTGTCGCCGTGGGACTTCTAAACAAGTACGCCAGACGGTATGGCGCAGATGATGACTGACGCTATGCCACAGCTCCTCATTCCAGGGCTCACGACGCAAGCGTTCGAAGTCCTCGAACGCATGATAAGCATGACGATGAGTTGCGTTAGGGTCACGATGATTCATTTTGGCGCACACTGCTGAAGTGTTGTGTTGAGTAGCTCCTGCCAACGCTCACCGTTGGTGTGCTGCACATAGCCGACAAGGCCCATGAACAGCAGATTAAAGATCACAAGCGCCAGAATCGCTGGCGTCGATTTCATGGCCTCGACAACCGTGCGCGCAGTCTCGCCTGCTTCGTGGCCAACGCCGGGATTCATTTCTGTTCTCCTGGCCTCGGTTGTATCTGTCTTTCAATCTCTTGCTCCCGTCTCGCTAACCCTTGAGCCGCAAGAGTGTAACCACGCCGCGCAATCCTTAATCCATTCTGAAAGGCCGTAGCATCCTGTCCTTGCGTGCTAGAGAGCCATACATCAAAGAGCCGGATCAATCGTGCCGTATACGCTTGCTCAAGAGCTTGCTTGTCCAGTGCGAGCAGTTTCGTATCCGGGGGAATGCCCGCATAGACATCTATTGGTTGACCCTGTGCGAGTGCCACAGATTGCGCATATGAGATGAGTGTAGTCTCCTGTTTAGAAGAAAGCTCAAATTGAGAAACCTTAGACTGATCTTCCCAACCCCCGGTGAAATAGCCGAAGGCTGCAAGCGCGAATAGGATGACCAGCACGATGACTATGATCAGTATGAATCGCTGACCTACAGTCATTTCATTCAGTAGTGGTATCCGTCTCATCTTTAGGCTCCGGTGTTGGCACTAGGACTTCAGAAGGCCGCTCACGTACCAGTTCAGCACCTCTTAAGGCCAACACTAGTGCTCCTCCTGGACGCCATCGCCTTACTTTCCGCATATGCTTAGTCCATGAGTAGAAGTTATTGATGGGTTCCATTGGAAGCCCTCCTTATTCGAACTCGTCTAGCTTCTAGCAACAGAGCCTTGGCGATTGCACAAGCCTCTTCATCATTAAGGAAGATGCTTTGTAATGGCTGATTTAACTGTATCACTATCAAGCCGTTGGGATGGCTTGCTATTTTCGCTTCCAGCTCCTCGGGTTCCTTGGTCTTCTTGTGGAACCACGTATCGAGGTACATCTTCCTTAGGTTCATCTGGCAGCTCTTCCTTAACAGTGCCGATTTGCCGGGAAACGACATACGTCGGGTTCTCCTCGGAATCTTTCGGGTTGCTTTCAAAGATAGGGGTTTCTTTAATAGGTGCCACCGTCAAGCCCCGTGACTTCAAATCCGCTGATTGTGACGTTGGCACTACCATCAAAGCTCGCCGCTGTGGCGGTAATCGTTGTTCCACCTGTCGCAGCCAATCCGATAGTTCTTGCCGTTGCGAGTTTAACCACGGATAATGGGGTCGCATTACCATCTCCTGTCATTGTTGTATCATGCGAAACAGCCGTGATGCCACCGCCAGGAGCCGCTGTCCAGGAAAGATTCCCAGCTCCGTCTGTTGAAAGGATATTTGTATTCGCTCCACCTGTAAGCTTGAATGCACCGACCGCGATAGTCTTTGTACCGGTAATAGTCTGTGCCCCGGCGATTTCAACTTGCCGAGTAGCACTAACCAGAGTAAGAACAGCAGTAGGAGTAGTACCGATATAGAGACTAGCAGGTCCCCCACCTGGATCTTGAAACGCAAGTTCACCCTCCGATAAGGTAGCCGGAACACCAGCCGAGCCTACCCGACGTTTGATCTTAATAACCGCAGCCATGATTTGTTCCTAGAGTTTGATCATGATATTCCATACCGCAGATGGTTGCATCACGTTTGCTGCTGTACTACTTCCAGTGTAATTGATAGTTGCTGCGCCGGGATTGACAGCGACAATCCAACTATCAACACTGTCGCTGAAAATCTGTGAACCCGAATAGACAGCAGCATTGGAAGTATGCTGATGGTTTACCAATTCACCCAGAGTTTGTACGTGACTTTCTTCACCAAGATACGATCCCATCGTTCTCGCGCTCAGCCCCGCGCCCGTGCCGCCGACAATCAGCGCGCGCCCGAGTTCTCGCGGCAAATAGATGCGCCGATGTGCTGCCCAATCGGCGGCTGCACTCGCGCCGCGCGTGACCTTGTTGCCCAAGCTATCGTAAACGCCGCACCATGAGTCGGAAATGTTATTCCAAAGCAACGTGAACAACGCCTGACAATCAGCATTCGCGCGTGTTGTCCCATTCGAAGAAGCATCGCCGATGTTGCCATCATCCATCAAAACCCAACCGGTATCCGCCGTCGTTTTGAGCGTTAGCTTGGCATCGCCGGTTGTAAATCCTCCACCTCCAGTAGGATTAACTTGGACAACGGACCCATCACTTCGACCAATGTAAAGCCCACCATCCACCTCATTGAATGCAAGTTCACCAACGCCTAAACTAGATGGAGCACCAGCCGCACCACCAAGCGCTCGTCGCTTGATTCGAATAGTTGTGACCACATCATAGTCCTAATTTTTCTTCTATCTTGGCAAGTCTTTCTCGTATATCGACTAACCCTTGTTCTATTAATTCCACTACTGAGGGTTTTGGTGGATTATCCTTCATCCATTGTTCCAAATCAGCTTTAGCTTTGGCTTCTGCTTCCGCTCGCATTTGAACTTCGCGAGCTTCCTTACGAGTATGAAGCTGAGACGCTGCCTTTAGGATAGAATCACCTTCTGTCCATGGCATCGGCCCACCATCCACAACACTATTATTGACTGCTAATGCATGACGAACATTGGGTTCATATTGCCGATCAGCAATTCCAGGCGGTAATAGCGGAGCAGGTTTTCCATAGTCTCTTGCGAAGTTTTCGTAGGTTTCGCCATAGTGTTGATCACCAGTACGTACCCAGATCATTTCTTGTGTTTGATGGACTTGTAGCATTGGATCCTCACAGTTTTAGCATGATATTCCAACCAACCCACGGCTGCATTACGTTGAATGCCACGCCTGATCCACTATTATTGGTTCCAGAAGTAGGACCACCTCCATTCGTATTATTAGTGATGAAATCTGCTGAATAAGTAGAAACATAATTTTGCTGAACTTGCCATGCAAGATTATAGTTAAAACTATGACCATGAAAAGTTAATTCACTCGGAGTTTGCGTATGAACTTCTTCACCACCCCATGATCCTAATGCTCTACTTATAAGACCTGCTCCCGCACCACCAACGAGCAAAACACGTCCTAATTGTCGGGTGAGCTTGATGGGTTTGTTTGCAGTCCAATCAACAGAAGCACTCGAACCACGTCCACCGGTAACTGGAGCCCATGTATCCGTAATATTATTCCACATCAAGGTAAAAAGAGCTTGGCAATCAGCATTTGCACGAGTAGTAGCACCGGAAGTTGCACTCCCTATCGTGCCATCATCCATTATAATCCATGTTGGATCAGCTACGCTCTTTAAGGTCAGTTTAGCATCACCTGTAGAAAATCCTCCGGCTGGTTGAACTTGTGCCCATTGGGCAGGATTAAATGCTCCTGCTGGAATAGCCGTAGTTGCTAGATAAAGAACTCCTCCGTAGTTAACAGCCGCCCCGGCAGGATAAGGAATAGAGGACGAAAAAAATGGTACACCGATAAGATCTTGTGCCACGTTGCTATTATCAAACACTCCCATTTGTTTGTCAGCAACATTGACGTACATTTCTCCATATGTTCTACCAGAAGGGCGAGCACCTGGGGTTATTGAACGTAGGAACTTGAGGATATTTGGCATTAGAATGTTCCTAGATCGGTAGTTCCAGTCCAGGCATTATTATTTCGACCATAGTTTGTTCCATCCGCAGGGGCATCTGGTACAGTCAACCCTGCGGTTGAGAACAGTGCATCCACGTATTGTTTCGTAGCCGTACCAAGTGGATTAACAGGATCAGCCGCCTGAAGTAAGGGACCTGTCATAGTCCCACCAGTCTTCTGAAGATAACCAGTAAGGGAAGTATTTATATTCGTTCGTAAGGTATCAACATAATTCCTCGTAGCGGCTGTAGTAGGACCATCAGCCGGAACCGGGTCTCCAGATAGAAGTAACTTACCTGTCATACTACCGCCAGCTAGGAGTAGATAATTTGCAAGGGTGACTAAAGCACCATCAATATAAAGAGTTTTAAGATTTAAAGCTCCAATCCCTTTATTCCCTCCAGAAGGATTTCCAATAACAACGCCATTAGGATACAGAATAAACGCAGAAGTTGCATCTTTTAATGAAGTCCAAGGACTAGGAGCAGTAAGCGGACCGCCCGCTCCAGAACCTAGGACTTGTTCTCGAGGTTCAGCTACGGGTGCATCTGTCATGTTATGGCCATTGGACAGCAGTAAATTTGTGATTTGCGCTTGCGGATGCTACACTAACCGGGGAGGTTGTGTTCGGAATCACTGTGTAAGATTGCCCCGGTTGTAGAGCTATAGTCGTCCCATTTGCTTGGGTATCAGCAGCCCCTACCTGATTAACATAGAGGACTTCTGCAGATGCAAGCCCTTGATCTGCTGCCGTAAGGGGATTAACGACATAACCCCCTGACATGTTGGGGCCGATAGCATTCGTAGGTAGACCAGGGGTCGAGCCTGTTTGTGTCGCAAGACCGACAGCAGGGGTTGCCATGTGATTCTCCCTTTATGTGACCCATCCAGGAGCAAGGATATAACCAGCTTGAGTAGATGGAAAATACGTGGTTCCTACTAGGAATCCAACTCCACCTGCACTTCCAACAGCATATTCATATCCCTGAAATGGCCAGCTTCCATAAAGATTAATTGTATTTCCTGATGGACCTGTATCGTTAGCGACACTAATAATACCTCCAGTATTAGCTTCCAAGAAATATCCATAGCAAGGTCCATCCAAATACAAATTCAAAACTATCTGGGTAAAATCGTCTCTACCACCAAGACCAATAAGTCCTGATTGTGCGACATCGAATACTGCTTGTCCACCGACTGGTAGAGAAAGATGTATATTCCCGGTAATACCAACAGATCCACCAAGAGCCACTTCAACCACAGAACTATGACCACTGGTAGGAGATTGAAAGTTACAGTTTGAAACATGCATCACTCCAGTATCACAACCAATACATGCACCATACGACTTAATGGCGAATCCATGAACTGTCAGATTTCCAAACTTACCAGCACCGAATCCGGCAGGACCAGCTCCAGGAACATAGTTCGCTAGGTTTGTAGAAGTACAATCAATGAGGCAGTTGGCAGGATTAGCATCGTTCCCTTGAATTTCGAATGCTGAAATATACTGTGAACTATGGAACCCTGCTCCAATATATGATCCATCAGAAACCATAATCTTGACACTAATAGTAGAGATATACGTGGCTTGTATCGTATTAATTGCTCCCTGAATAGTTTTGAAAGCATCTTGCGGAGTGTTAGCAAGTCCAGTATTGCTTTCCAAACCAGTAGTCATATTCACGACGCTAAGAGAATCGGACCTGACATAAAAGAGTGTGGGAGCAATCTTAGGAGAATGCATAATAGTTGAAGAATAATTAGTTCCATTCCATATAAACAAATATTCCATTGAACCAACAATATCAGCTCGGGTATAATCAGCACCGTCAGTATACTTGACCGCATATGCAGGAAGGCCGTTAAGGGCCATATCAGTCGCACCGGTATTGGCATGAGCTACCTTGATAATGAAGCACATTCCAATAGCCAAGGCCGCAGGAACAGGATTGGTTGTTGCAACGATATGGTTGATAGTGCCAACGTCGGTGCCCACATAGAGCAAAGACGTATTAGCAGGACCAGTGCCAGCCTGAACAAAGGCATTCAATGTACCCGCAGTAATCAAGTTAGCAAAGATATCACCGGCACCCCATGCCTTCGCCGTAGTTCCTTCCTGAGCACGGACAATGGTGGCTACGTCACCGGCTATTGCTGTGACATGGACAATTTCGTTAATTGTCTTAGTCTGCTGGTCATAGAAGGTTGCAACGAAATAGTCACCACCAGTGGGTCCTGGTTGAAATAAGGTCCCACTATTAGCTGCCAATGCGACAGTGGTATCAAGAGCCGTGATACCTCCTGAAACAGTGGTAGAAGCATTATTATAGAACTTGATCGTCATGGTAGGTCCTCACCCTATTGAGCATGTCCAGTTAAACTGGTATGGAAGTTCAATAACACCTAGATCTAGTGCCTGTTTGAACTCATGCATATATGGTAACGGATTATATCGTTCGTAGGTTGTTTCAAGATCATTTATATAAATTCCACCTGGAGGTACAATCCCGGTAGGCATTGGCGTTGTGTCAGTTCCTATGTCCCAGGCCCCAAAGGGAGCTGGAGGAGGTCC
>Ga0126381_100001057_pt1 | contig 29823 bp, 17 predicted proteins | sample PanSoiMetPlot_28_FD_96465 | JGI IMG/M metagenome (GOLD analysis project Ga0126381, IMG submission 96465) | Tropical forest soil microbial communities from Panama - MetaG Plot_28 | ecosystem: Environmental > Terrestrial > Soil > Tropical forest > Bulk soil | place: Panama | collected 2016-02-17
CGCACTGTGCCGCTCAAAACCATCTGCAACCCATAGGAAGTTCGCACCTGCAAGAAACCGCGCGCATCGAGCCCTTCTGTCGTTCCCTCGAACGCCGAACCATTCTCTTCGATCCGAACCCGCCTCCCGAGCACCCAGGAGGAATTCTCGGCAAAGCGCAGCAGGATCGCCTCTTTCGCACCCTCCTCACCTTTCAGTTGCCGATACTCGCGGTCGAGCGATTTTAGCAAAGCGCCGACGAGCTCCACCCGCGACCACTCGCTGCCGGTTGCCAGCTGCAGTGAAGTGGCGGACAGTTCCCTCGGAAAGCTCGCCTGATTGACATTGATACCAATCCCCACCACGATGTAGCGCACGCGTGTGGCCTCGGCATTCATCTCGGTAAGAATCCCACACACTTTCTTGTTGTTGATCAAGACATCGTTGGGCCACTTGAGATCAATCTGCACCCGAGAGTCAATCTGCTGAATTGCCGTCTGCACTGCGAGCCCAGCCGCAAGGGAAAATGACAATACGTCCGATGGCGGCAGAACCGGCCGTAAAATTACCGAGCAGTAAATCCCGGTGGACCGCGGAGACCGCCACGAGTTGGCGCCGCGTCCTCGCCCGGCCGTCTGTTCTTCCGCCAGAAACACGCTGCCTTCGGGCGCCCCATCGGCAGCAGCGGCCATTGCGGCCGTATTCGTCGACGCAATCTTGTAGAAGTGACGAAGGTCCGACTTGAAGATCGTGCCGCGCAGAAGCGGCCGAAGGATCTCTGGCAGCAGCAAGTCCGGCACCGAACGCAACCGATATCCCGTTGCCGGATGGCCGGCAACGTCAACGCCCATCCCGCGCAATTGCTGAATCAGTCGCCAGACTTCTGAGCGGCTCGAAGAAATCTCTTGGGCGATCTTCGTACCGCTGATCACAACCGTGGCGTTCTCCATCAACAAACGCACAATGTGGCCGAGCCGCAGGTCGGTCGGCTGCAGCTCAGGCGAAGAACTCGCCCGAATGGCGAATCCGGCCGATGCTTTGTTCTCGCGAGTTGGGCCCGGCTTGCCGATGCCGGAATTATCCGCGAATCCTCTTCAAAGGACAAATCCGGTGCTGGCGGAACTGAGTACCGGAGGCGGGAGGGTTACTGTGCGGTTTCTGTAAACGTTACCCGCGGATGTCCAAGTGCATACTGCCCCTCGGCAGTCACGTGTACGGTTCCAGCGGTCGCGGGAAGCGCTAGCGTCACCGATGCCTTGCCAGTCGAATCTGTGGTGATGATCCGGTTTGAGAGCGTTCCCGCACTGGCGGTGAAGAACACCGTGGCGCCTGACGCGCTTCCGCCGGACTGTCCCGGATTCAGCGTGACACTCAACGTTATCGGAGTTCCGGCCTTCGCCTTCTGATTGTCCCCGGCCTTGGTCAAAGTCCCTGCAGGATTGCCCACCAGAATCCATCCTCCCTGCTGCTGGGCGACGCCATTCGTGTCGGTGCTCGGGACGCCGTAGTGATAGAACCCGGGTGTACTTCCCGCGGTCACAGTGATCGAGCCGTTGTGGCCCTTGCTAAGGCTGGGCTGGTTCATAGCCAAACTGATGCCGCTGTCGAAAGTTGGGATTCCCAGCGTGACAGTGGCGGAGCCCGAAGAGACCTTCGGATGCAGGACTACCTTGCCGCGAGAGGGCAGCATCGTCGTATCGGGATTCAGATCCCACTCTGCTCCCGGGATTTGTGATGTGCCGCTCACGATAAGCAGAGTTGCAGAATAGGGGGCGAAGCTCATGCTCGAGGACCACGCGGAGGCCTTGGATGCCACAATCTGTGTCGGATTGGTGGATGACAACGTGTAGGACGTCACCTGCTGCGGAGCGAATCCGTTAAACGAGAACTGTACATGATCAGGGTTCGATGGATCCTTGTTCAGCACCAGCAAAGTCATCGCCGTTCCGGAGGAGTTGAGCGCTGCATAGCTGCTGAACAGATTCGGATCGCCATTATTCGAATCAGAAATCGAAGTGGTCCCGAAGCCGTGATGCTTGCCGTCATAGTTTGTGAAGAGCTTAAGCGCCAGATAATTCGGATTTGCCGGAACGGGTGCGACCCACCGGGATGCCAGGTACATGCGCTCGCGGCCCAGAATTCCGTACGCGTCTGCGTCGCCTAGTGCAGTTGAGAAATCGGATTCGCCCGCAATTGCCGCGCTCCACTCGGTGAAGCTCACGGGCGTTCCCGGATAAATCATGTTTGCTGAGGCACGAATGCGTGGGATGCGGAACGGGATCGTCTTATTCGGTTGGATGAATGTCGCCCAGTTCTGATTGATCGACCCGGATTCGCTAACGTAGGTGGGATCCCAATAATCGCGGTAGATCCGAGCCGCCAATGCCTGTTTCTGCGCCTGCGTCCAGGTGGAAGTATCGGGAGCGTCGGGATAGGCGTGAACATCGAGCACATCCACCGACCTCGTCTTGTCCCGGTTATCTTCCCAATAGACTTCGTTCAGCCACCAGGGCAACAGATCGACTCCGGCGTGCGCGCCCTTGTCGTTTCCGTCCGCGCCATTCCAGTAAAACCACCAGCAGCAACTGACCGGGCCCAGCCGGATCGCCTTCGAATCCCAGCCTTTCAGCTTGCGCGCTTCGGTTACGAATGTGTCGCGCATCTCGTTGTAAGCGGTGGGTGAGGGATGAACATCACGGTGTGTTCCTCCCCAAATGTCGATCTCATTGTCCATGTCATAAAAATGGGGCGAAGTGCCGAATGCGGCTGCCAGCGCCGCGGCCCACTGATTGCGGTAAACGCTGCCCGCCGGATCGCTCGTTCCGGGTTGGTCGAGCAAAGGAACGTTTGCATCATTGGGATTTGCCGTGAGCGCTGCACTGCAATCGGGCTTCAGGCCGTTTCCCGCATCGGAGTTATACGGGTCGGCCGAGCACTGCGAGCCATATTTTGAGACCGAGAAACTCCAATGCCCGTTCGATCCGTTCTCGGCGCTCTTCGCGACCCACGGGAGCATCACCATGGTCACCAGCGGATGGCTTCTCGCATTCTTCACCTCGGTAATGAACTTCGCGGAGTCACCGTCGCCGATTTCCTTGTAGTTGAAGTCCTCGTAGTACCAGTCGTTCGCCGCGTTATAGGTAAAGAGCTTCCAGTTGTAGCGTGAAGTCGCATTACCACCCCAGCGGACGACACTCAGTCCGCTGTCGGTGATGGTTGTCGCGTCTTGCGGGTATGCTCCTCCATACACGTAAGAACTGATCGCGTGGCGGTTACTGAGCGCGTCCACAGTGACGTTGATGTTGACTGTCGCAGGCGCTGCCGCGGATGAGGAGTTCGAGATCGATTGTGCTCGTGCATCAGGACTTCCGGCGTGCGGTGCGGCCAAGGTGAGTAGAAAGGCACACAGAGACCAGAAAATATGTGGGCGGGAGAACATAAGGGGGACCTCCGTGAGGCCAAGTCTAGCGTGGGTCTCTGCGGGATGGCGCACACAAGTGCATCAGTTTCGGGAATCCGGAATGGTGTGGTGGATTACAACCCTGTGTGCCGCAAATTCTCCACCCACTGTAGACTTCTTCACGGTCGTCAGGCTTTTGGTTTCAGGCTGGCACAACGCGGAGGCTCATGTCGACTGCGTGCGTCGAGTGCGTAAGCAATCCCACGGAAATAAAATCCACACCGGTCTCGGCGTAGGCGCGGACATTTTCCAGGCGAACGCCGCCCGAACACTCGATCGGAATGCGCCCGCCGGATTTTCTCTCGTTTTCGCGTGAGCAGCGCTCGACCGCCCGGCGCACGTCTTCCGGAGACATGTTGTCGAGCAAAATGGCTTCGGCCCCGTTCGTCAGCGCGATCTCCAGTTCATCCAACGTACGCACTTCGACCTCGATCGGCTGCGAACCGCGACGGTTACGATGTGCCCGTTCGAGGGCCGGCGCAATCCCCCCGGCAAGCGCAATGTGGTTGTTTTTGATGAGCACACCGTCAGAAAGATCAAGGCGGTGATTCTGGCCGCCGCCGCAACGGACCGCATACTTGTCGATGACACGCAAACCCGGAGCAGTCTTGCGTGTGTCAAGAATACGCGCGCGTGTGCCAGATACGGCTTCAACGAACTTGCGGGTGAGAGTGGCGATGCCACTCATGCGCTGCAGAAAATTGAGGATCACACGCTCGCAGGAAAGAATCACGCGAGCATTATGTCGAATCACAGCGACGGACTGCCCCGCCCGCAAGCGCACGCCATCAAAAATCTCAGGATGCGTTGTGACTTCGTAATGGGCAGTCACCGCGCCATCCAGCGCCGCATAAACGTCAAGAATGCGTGCAACGCATCCAATCCCGGCCAGAATGCAATCCTGCCTGGCGATGATGGTCGCCCCGGCCCGCTGATGGGCGTCGATGCAGGCATAGCTGGTTGCATCGCGCGTCGCACGGTCTTCCAGTAGTGCATTCTCCAGAATCGCTGTGAGCCGTCGTGAATTCCAATCCATATGGTAGAGACGTTGCTTGCAACGTCTTGCGTGTAGCCAGCGCGAGACGTAGCAAGCTACGTCTCTACGGTTACTGACATCCCAGTTCTCTCAACTTGCTCATGGTTTTATCCCTGAGCACCGCCAGTTCCTGCTGTTGTTTCCGCAAATTCTCGACGACAGTTTGCGGAGCCTTGGCTAGGAACTGCTGGTTCCCAAGTTGCCGCTGCCCGCTGCCGATCCCTTTTTCCAGCCGCTCGAGTTCCTTTTTCAGCCGCTCGCACTCGCTGGCGACATCAACCTTGCGTTCATAAATAACGTGAACGTCAAACCGGGCCGTGCTGCGCGAGCCGGCGAGTTTTGCCAGAGAGTGTTCCACAAACGTGATCTTCTCGACGTTGGCCAGACGCTCGACGGCGCCTCGGTTGTGCTCGACCATGGTGCGAATCTCGGGTTCGTGCGCGTATACCTGAATCGGCACTTTTGTTTTGGGTTCGATCTTAAGTTCTGCACGCAGATTCCGAATACTGACAATCAGATCCTGCAGGATGGCCATCTCGGTCTCAGCCGCGAGATCCACCTGCTTTTGGTCTGCCTGCGGGTACGGCGCCAAGGCGATCGATTTGAGTTCAGGCTTTTCTTCATAGATCGCCTGCCAGATTTCTTCGGTAATAAACGGCATCACCGGATGCAGCAGCCGCAGGGAAGCATCGAACAGATTCACCAGATTGGTGCAGGCGATCTTCGCGGCGTTTTTGTCAGCGCCCTCAAAGTTCAGCCGAGGCTTGATCAGTTCCAGATACCAGTCGCAGAACTCACCCCAGAAAAAGTCGTAAATGCTGTTCGCTGCCTCATGAAATCGATAGGTTGCAAGCGCATCGTTGACGTTCGCCGCCACCTGGTTGAAGCGCGAGAGAATCCACTGATCCTCCAACGCAAAAGCTTGAAATCCACCCACACCCATGTGAAGACAGCCGCCTTCGGCTGTCCCGGGCCGCACCCCCGGTTCGATCCTGTCCACGTTCATGAACATGAGCCGCGCCGCATTCCAGATCTTGTTGGCGAACGCCCGATATCCCTCGGTCCGGCTCTCATTAAAAGCGATGTCCGTCCCGGGTGCGGCCATGGCCGCCAAGGTGAATCGTGTCGCGTCTGTCCCGAAGCGCTCAATCACGTCCAGAGGATCCACAACGTTGCCTTTGGTCTTGGACATCTTCTGCCGTTCTGCATCACGCACCAGCGCGTGAATATAGACTTGGCGGAAGGGAACGCCGTCGTTCTTCTTCTCCGCCCAGCCGCATGCCTTCTTGATCGCCGGATCCTGCTGGTGCCCTTGCATGAAGTGGCATCCAAACATGATCATGCGCGCCACCCAGAAGAACAGAATCTCGTAGGCCGTGATCAGCAGTGTTGTTGGATAAAACACCGCCTGATCCCGCGTCTTCTCCGGCCAGCCCAGGGTCGTGAACGGCAGCAGTCCGGACGAGAACCAGGTATCGAGCACATCGGGAACCTGTTCCAGTTTCGTCCCGCTGCACTTAGAACATTTTGACGGTGCCTCGCGTGCCACAATGACTTCCTTGCACGATCCGCATGTCCACGCGGGAATCCGATGTCCCCACCACAACTGCCGCGAGACGCACCAGTCATGGATGTTGTTCATCCAGTTCACATAAATCGTGCGATAGTTTTCCGGGACAATGCTGATCTCGTCCGTCTCGACGGCTTCGCGCGCGCGGTCCGCCAGCGGCTTGATCTTTACGAACCACTGCTCCGAGAGTCGCGGTTCGATGATCGTTCCGCAGCGATCGCACTTGCCGATCGCCAGCGTATAGTCCTTTTCAGCAACCAGGAATCCCTGCTCGCGCAGATCGTGCAGCACGCGTTTGCGCGCTTCAAAACGGTCGAGCCCCGCATACGCACCCGCGTTCTGGTTCATGTGGGCATGCTCGTCCATGACATTGATCTCGGGCAGGTTGTGGCGTTTGCCTGCCTCAAAATCATTGGGATCGTGCGCCGGCGTCACCTTCACCGCCCCGGTGCCAAATTCCGGTTGCGCGAGCTCGTCGGTGATGATCGGAATCTCGCGATTTATCAGCGGCAGCAAGACTTTTTTGCCGTGCAGATGCGAGTAGCGCTCATCTTTTGGGTTCACGGCTATAGCGGTGTCGCCAAGCATGGTTTCGGGTCGAGTTGTCGCCACGGTGATGAACTCCGAAGTGCCAATGACCGGATAACGAATCTCCCACAACTTCCCGGCAACCTCCTCGTGCTTTACCTCGAGATCGGAGATGGCAGTGGCATGCCAGGGGCACCAGTTCACTATGTAATTGCCGCGATAAATCAGTCCTTGTTCATACAGCCGGACAAAAACCTCGCGCACGGCATGCGAGAGATTTTCGTCCATGGTGAAGTACTCGCGATCCCAATCTACGGAGGCGCCGAGCCGCTTCATCTGATCGAGAATCGCTCCGCCGTACTCGCGTTTCCATTCCCAAACGCGCTCCACGAACTTCTCGCGCCCCATCTCACGGCGTTTCTTGCCTTCCTTCTCGAGCTGCTTTTCGACCATCATCTGCGTAGCAATGCCGGCGTGGTCGGTCCCGGGCAGCCAGAGCGTGATGAATCCGCGCATGCGATGCCAGCGCACAATGATGTCCATCTGCGTCTGGTTGAGCATATGGCCCATGTGCAGGCGCCCCGTGACGTTCGGCGGAGGCAGCAGCAGCGTGAAAACCGGACGAGTTTCTCCGGGCGGCGGGGTGGGGACCGAGAAGAGCTTCTCCTGGATCCAGTAGTCGGCCCAGCGCTTCTCAATCGCGCCCGGCTCATAAGCTTTAGGAAGTTCGTGCGGCATGGAACGCAGTCAGCACTCAGCCCGTTTAGCAATCAGCCAGTCGCAGCCACAGCATATTTTCACACCGAGCGCGGCAACAGGATCGCTAGGCGAGACTGTCGCGCAGTCGAAGGATCTTGCGCCACGACTTCCACTAACAGCGGAGTGCTGACTGATGAATGCTCTAGTTTAAATCTTACAGTCGCAAGAAAAGAAGGGTCAAACTCACCTGGGGGTGGAAGGAAGGAACGGCAAAACTGCCACACCCTGCCCACGCCAACAGAAAGCCGACTTTGTCATTATGGGAATTTGCGAGCACTAAAAGAATGCAGTCCAGCTAGCGGTCAGTTTCAACGCATTGGACACCTTCGGGGTGACGGCTGGTCCATGCACATAGCCCAGACCGACATTCAGGTAGTTTCCTGCAGAAACGCGCATGGAGTAGCTACCCGTCAGCGTCGTGCTATCCCGCCAAACGGTTTTACCCTGCGCAATTAGGCTATCGGTGAAGCTCTTACTGTACTCACTGCGCGATGCCACTACAGAAACGAGGTCAGCAGGCCGACTCCTGAACGGCGCTTCTTTGTAGAGCCTCGCCTCGAAGTAGCGGGCATACACATTCAGTGACTGTGGAACCATCTCAAACGATCCTCCGAAATACAGACCCTGATTCGGATGTTCCACGTTCGACTTCAGCAACTGGTAATCCATCAAGGCGTATCCGCAGTAGTTCCCCGAGTCCGGCTGCCCTGTGACCAGATTCTTGTATGGCGTCGTGTTGCGCATGTATCCCGCCCGGAACCAGACTTCGCGCGCATCCGCACTTGCCTTCCGCAAATATCCTGCCTCGCTCACGAACAGCACTTTGTCACCGTGTGGCCGGAAGCGGAAGCCTGTCTCGTTACGGGCAATCTCGTTGGGGCCACCCTGTGGGTCGACGCTCCGTTGGGCGGCTACCTTGATATAGGTATTCCGCGTTAACTGAATTCGCGAGATCACAGCGGGAGTCGACAAGGGAAAGTAGGCCATACCCACTTCGTAAGGCAATACTGCATAAACGCCGGACGCCCCGCTCGCCGTCGATCCGCCGACGAAGAAGCCGACAAATTCGAGATCCAGCGACATGTATCCAACTTTCATCTGCACGCGATCTTCCCCGAACGACTTGTAAACATACATGTCCCACATCTTGAAAGCCTTCGGATTGGCGGGGTTCCAGCTCGACCAGTTCCACACTCCGCCCATATAGAACTGGGCGTTCCGCAGATGTAGTTGACGAAGGTCGGCTGTGAGAATCGGCTGCACCATTGCACTACCGTACTGTCTCTGTCCTACGTAGACCTGTTGATCTGCAGGCACAGGTGCAGCCAGCAGATTCTGCGCGTACTGCGGTTGCACGATGACGCGTAACGCCATGCCTTTCTGGAAAAGCGCTTGTCGAAATTTCGATTCGATCGGGATGATGCTGTCAGAGAACGGCGGCATCTCAGCATCGCCCGCTAGATAGTTCAGATGCTCGACAGAATTCGCCGGAACAGACGGTGCTGCTGGCAAAGGCTGAACGTCCGTGGAGGTCTGCGCCTTAGCGGAAACTCCCGCGCACAAGAGAAGGAGCGGGAATAATCTGTAGATTTGGTGGGACTTTTTCATCGACTCTCAGACGAGAGTCTAGGGCGACACCGCGGAGAACATAAGCTACTTTCTGTTGCATGACCTTATGAGCCGAACTCATCAATCGCAGTCGCATCGCTTAAATCGAAGAAGATCATAGAATGGAGACCTGGAAGGCAGGGGGAAACAGTGGCTCGGATCGTCATCCTTGGCGGGAGTGGACACGTCGGGACATACCTGGTTCCTACGCTTATCGAGCGTGGACACGAGGTCTTTAATGTCAGCAGGGGTACGGCAGCACCCTACAGGCCCCATCCCGCCTGGAAGAATGTCAACCAAGTTGTGGTGGACCGCAAGGCCGAACAAGCAGCAGGAAAATTCGGCGCGCGGATTGCCGCTCTTAACGCAGACATCGTCATCGACATGATCTCTTTCGAGCTTGACGGAACCCAGCAGCTTGTCGAGGCGCTGCGCGGGAAAATCGAGCACTATCTTTTCTGCAGTTCCATTTGGGTGTATGGACATGCGACCTCGGTCCCGTCCACAGAAACCGACCGTACAAACGCTATCGACACATACGGGATTAACAAGGCGAAGATCGAAGTCTGGCTTTTGCAGCAGGCTCGACGAGATGGCTTCCCCGCTACGAGCTTCAGGCCGGGTCACATTGTTGGCGAAGGTTGGTTCCCATCAATCCTCTGGCCAATGCGAACCCGAATGTTTTCTCTTTGATTGCCCGAGGTGAAGAACTCGTTCTGCCTAACCTAGGGTTAGAGATGCTGCATCACGTGCATGCCGATGATGTCGCGCAATGGATCATTTGCGCTATAGAACAGAGAGCAGCGTCGATTGGCGAAGTGTTCAATACTGTCTCCTCGCAGGCCCTCACTCTGCGAGGCTACGCGGAAGCCATGTACCGGTGGTTCGACCGGGAACCCCGACTCGCCTTCGCACCCTTCGATCAGTGGCAGCTCGGTCTGGAGAAAAACGATGCCGAATCCTCCTGGGGACATATCATGCGCAGTTCCTGTGTCTCCATCGAGAAAAGCCGTCAGCGTCTTGGATACAGCCCCCGATTCTCCAGCCTTGAGGCGATACAACAATCTGTTGCCGCGCTTATCAACTCCGGCCGGGTTACTGTGCCCAAGAATGAAGTTAAAGCGAAGAGCGGCTAAAGATGAAGGTCAATTCGTGCGCAAGACACTGATTACTGCCGCCAGAGAAGCTGTCTGTTGTCGGCGGCTCGGATAGAAAAGGAAGAATCCTGGAAACGGTTGACACCAATCTTCGAGCACTCGCACTAGAGAACCCGCTTCGAGGTATGCAGCTACCTTGTGTTCCGAAATGAACGCAAATCCCACTCCATCCAGTGCGGCACGGAGAACCAGTTCTTCATCTTCGACAACCAAAGGTCCATTGACGGAGATCGACAGGGATTTACGTCCCTTCTCAAATTCCCAGCGATAAATCCCCGCATCGCCATGACGAAAGTTGATGCAGCGATGCTTGAGGAGATCGCGCGGCAACTTCGGTTTGGGGCGAGACCGAAGGTACTCTGGTGACGCTACGATCGCTGGGCGATGATCGGGCGACACCCGCACGGCAATCATGTCCTTCTGGATGTACTCGCCAAAATGAATGCCCGCATCGAAATGCTCCGCAACGATGTCCTTGCGGCTATCGTCCGTGGTGATATCGAGAATGATGTCGGGATATCGGCGGATCAATTCCCCAAGCCTCGGCGCAATCACCGAGAATGCGTAACGAGGGACGAGCAAGCGCACTCGCCCGGCAGGCTTTGCGCGGGAACCAGATACGACCTGAAGGCTCTCCCCGAGCTCTTTAAGGGCAGGTCGCAGTCGATCCAAGAACTGCTCTCCCGCTTCCGTGAGCGCTACACTTCGCGTGGTGCGAGCGATTAAGCGAACGCCGAGAGTCTCCTCAAGTCCGCGCATGGTATGGCTGATCGCAGACGGCGAGACGCCTTGTCGCTTGGCAGCCCGAGTAAAGCTTTTCTCTTCCGCAACTGCCACAAAAGCATTCAACGAGGCTAGGTCTGTCGGAATCATTCATGAATGATACTCACAAGACTTTGCAAAAAACATCGTGAAGTAAAACCCGGTTTCTCAGCCATCATAGGGAAGTAGATTCGCCGATTCGCATCGGCGCTGAAGTCAGGAGAAGTTATGCGCGGAACAGTTCTTTATGGCAGCAAAGACGTCCGATTTGAAGATGTGCCGGAACCGAAAATTGAAAAACCGACTGACGCAATCCTTCGGCTCGCCGTCTCGTGCGTTTGTGGCTCGGACTTGTGGTCGTACAGAGGTATTCAGCCTGTGACGGAACCAACTCCCATGGGACACGAATACTGCGGCTATGTAGAAGAAGTCGGTAGCGCAGTGAAGTCCGTGAAGCCGGGACAATTCGTGGTGGGCTCTTTCGCTATGTCGGACAACACATGTCCGCATTGCCGGTTGGGTTATCAGTCGTCCTGTCAGCGGCGAGAGTGGGTGAGTCGGGCGCAAGCTCCGTATATGCGTGTGGCTCTGGCGGATGGCACACTTGTCCCGACCTCCGATCTGCCTTCAAAGGGACTGCTACCAAACCTGCTTGCGGCATCCGACGTTCTCGGTACAGGTTGGTTTGCAGCAGATGCGGCGAACGTGAAGAAGGGTTCTACCGTCGTGGTCGTCGGCGATGGTGCAGTCGGACTTCTCGGCGTCCTTTCAGCAAAGCAGATGGGGGCCGAGCGAATTATTGCGATGAGTCGCCACGAGACCAGACAGAAACTAGCACGCGAGTTTGGCGCTACCGACGTCGTCACCGAGCGCGGTGACGCAGGCGTCGCTCGAATCATGGAATTGACCAAGGGGATCGGCGCCGATTCGGTGCTGGAGTGTGTTGGAACACAGGAGTCAATGCAGCAAGCGATTCAGTCCACTCGTCCCGGCGGTTTCGTTTCGTACGTTGGAGTGCCGCATGGCGTGGAACTGGACGGACAACAAACGTTCTTCGCTCATGTCCATCTGCACGGAGGTCCTGCGCCTGTGCGCCGCTATCTTCCTACGCTCATCGATCTGATTGTGACCGATAAGATTCAGCCTGGTAAGGTTTTCGACCTTGAGCTACCACTGGAAAAAGTGGCGAACGGATATGCCGCGATGGATGAACGCCGAGCAATCAAGACGCTCTTACGTCCATAATCGTGACGTGTTTGATAATCTTGGCAAGCGTCTTGCGACGAACGTGCTCGCCTTTCAAGATCCTGTCAATCGTATGATGGCTCACACTTGTTTCACGCTCTAGTCTGCGGATTCCTGTCTTGACAATTCCTTGCTTGATTTCCTCGCTCGCGACCACTTGTTTTGATTGTTGATATTCGAGCGATTTGAATTCAACAAGACTCAAGTCTTCGCCTTGCTCCCATCTCCGATCCGTTTCCTTTCCCACATATCGACGAGAAGCTGCTATTACGGAAGATCGTTGCAACAATCCTCTCGTTTCGCATGTGCAAGGGGTTCCATCGGGAGCTAGGGATTTAGCTTCCGGATGCTTTGTGTAGAGGTACAGCACGTGTCCGTAGGTTCGCGGGATTACCTTGTCGAGCTTGTTCGTTTGCTTTAGCGCTAGATGGTAGATTTCACCATCGAAGATGTTTACGCATTCTGAGTTGAGCCAATCGCTTCTGTTTGATGTGTACGACGTGACGAGCGTGAAGTGACTGCCGTCCACATTCGCGGGAAGACCGCCCTGGCTGTCAACTTGGGGAATCAAGAGAAAACTAAACGGGCGAGGTTCAAGTCGCTGCAAGATATTGGGCGTGCTGATGACGATTGGCATCATGGCAGGAACGTTTAGCCATGTTGGCGCATTGCATTCTAGGCCTAGTTCACAGCGCAAGAGCCAATCCCAAGCTTCCGCTATCCAGTTGCCTTCTTCGCCTTCTTTCTCTTCTTTTGGTGTAGCAAGATAGCCAAGACCATGAGCTTTTGGTTCAACAACCTTGATATTGTTCTCGGTCTTCTCATAAATGGCGTAACGCTTTGACGAAACGGAATAGCCGTAAAGCTGTCTTCTTGGCTTGTTCGAATCAGAATCAACATAGTTCGCCTTCACAAGACTCAAGATCGAGCCTTTGATGTAGCGGCGATCATAGGGATTTAAGCGTTCGAACTTGTCGATGATCTCTTGTACTTCGTCCCATGTCAGAGTTCTTAAGCCGTGTGCTCCGGGAATACGAAGAGGCTGGCGTTCTTGCGAACTCACTATGCAAAGACTGTCGGTGTCGCAAAACAAGTACGTTCCGTTCGCATCTGCAACGCAGCGTTCAAGCATTGCCAGGAGTAAACGGCCGCCAGCAGCGATAAGGGAACCCAAGATCGGGCTATACCACTTTCCTGCTTCTTCGATCTCTTTCGATGCTTCTTCATGTGCATGTTCTCCGGAGAAGACTCCGATTGCCGTCGTTTCGTCTAGTTCTTTCGGGTTTACTTCGACAAAAAGACCGTACGAACCAGAACTAGCGAAGATCTTGAGGAAGTACTCCATTGGATCGTCTTTCGGGAACTTCTTGCGTTCTTCCACAACACGACGAAAGAAATCTTCTTTCCTGGGATCGATTTCCACCATTCCGCGCAAACTTGTTGGTCTTAGACCAGCTTGTTTTCCGTGTGGAACAACCCGAATTGCTTTTTCGATTTGAAGTGGTTTACGACTTTGAAGAGCGGCAGCGATCACATCAGGACCAGCAAACCAAATAGGCTCTTCGGAAGTCAGGTAATTCGAACCGATGTTTTGTGTTCTTCCGTCGTAGACGGTACGAACAGGAAAGATGTTTTCTTCGGGTCGTACTAAAGCGAAGAATTTTAAATCTCTCCACTTCTCAAGTTCAAAAGCTCGGTCGAGCGTAATGCTGTTAACCATTTCTCGAATGTCTTTCGTTGCGTCTTCGAAAGAAAGGCGTTTGGCAGTGAGAAGTTCTGAATTGCCAAGCAAAGAGCAAACAGTGGCGTACTGCGAAACGAAATCTACCGGAACGACAGGAACTTCAGTACGACGAACGCGACATTCTGCACGCCCACCGTAATAAGACTGCATGGCAATGCCTTGAATCTTCTCCGGAATATCGAACTTTTGAAGAGGCGGAACTATGCCCATTGACTCCAAGTAGCCTTTCGCAATTGTCGCGGGGGAATAGGCCTTTTCCGGAAGCAAATCGATCGGATGCCGATCAAATTCCTTCTTCATTGCGTTGAGAAGAGCGGTTGTACATTTCACATCCTGGCGCGCGTAATCGAGGTCTTCCTTTGTGACGCGTCCGCTTGGGGTGTGGTTCTTCTTTTGTTCTGACGCATTGAACTTCTTGCACGCTTTCTTGAGGGAATACGACCTGTTATGCAAGGCCCAACCAAGAGTGCGCAAGTCTAGGAAGCGACCAATCGGCCAGTGCTGCTTGTGAGGGCGAGGAAAACGCTGACTGATAAATGCCGTCTTGCTGTTGAGAGATTTGACCACAAGTCTTGGGCGGAATGTGTCTTCCTCAAGCTCGCCCGTTTTCGGATTCAGCCATTGCGAAAGCATCAGAGACCATCCACCATCGGATGCTCTTCCCCAATCAACAGCGATTCGGCTCAGATCAAATGGCGCGTTGAAGGTGACGATTAAATTCCCACGCTGAACCGCTTTCCAGAACACCTTCTTTAAGAACATTGAACGGGAGTAGAGTCCCAACTTCAATTTGGGGGGAAAGGCCTTGATCTCACTTCCCGCAAGCTCGGAACGAACGTATTTCTTCAGAACTTCGAGCTGCGCGGGATCAAGATCGTCGGCATAGAACATGCCCTCTTCAGAACACAAATACTCGTCGCCTTTAAGCTCACAGAGCCTGTAGACGCCGAAGAGCAAATCTTGTTCGGTGTCGATTGTAGTTTCCGTGTCGAAAACGAGCACCTGGTCGGGCCACTTGATAGTCTTTCGTTTCTTGTTTTTTCGTTCTTTTTGAGAAGCTGCAACGGTGTGTGCGCGTAGAAAAACATCGTGAGAAGTCATCGTTCTTTTCCTTTCTCTTCTTCTTTCGAAATGAGTTCTTCTTCCTCATCCAAGAACCACAGCAACATGCAGATGGCTTTCCTCGCTCGCCGTAGCCGCGTCCGCCGATCTGGCGTATAGCGCATGTCAACGCCTGCGGCCTCGATGTACCGCGTTAACTTGACGTGATGTTCTCGGCAAAGCGGGATCGTGAACCAGACAACGTGGTTTCTTCCGCCCACGTGATGCTGCTCCACGTGTTTAGTGCTGTCGCAAATGGTGCAGCGCAACTTTCCGGAAGATCGCCCAGCGCGAAGCTGTACGGGCTTCGTGGGCTGATCTCCGGAGAATTGCAAATTGCACCCGTTGGTCATCGCTAGCCCACCAACGAGGAATAGAGTTGATCGAACGAGTCGCCCTGCTCAGCCAATGCAGTCAGAAGTTGAGGATCAGTGACAAGCGTGTGTCCACCAATCTTCTTCCCCTCGAACCGACGCAGAGCAGTGGTGTCTCCGGTTCGCAGGAAGATCGCTCTGGCATTCACGTATGCAGCGAGTTCGGTTGCTTGTTTGTTCCCTTTGACCGAGACCTTGGTCGGACCGCCTGCCTCCTGACCTGGGATTTGGAGATAACGTGTAAATCGGTCAGTCGCAACTGCTCGGATACGACCGCCGACGTGATCCTGTCGAAGGGCTGAACCGACATATTTGCGGATCGTCCTCTGACTGACACCTTCGGCTTTGGCGGCTTCGGCGAGGGATGCTCCATCCCGAATCGCCGTTAGTGCGTGTAATGCTCTCTTTCTCGCTTCAAAACTTCGAGCTGTCAGCTTCGCTACAGCGAGCTCTATACGGCGGTTGGTTCTTGTTAGCTTCTGCGATCGTTTCTTTGTTCGTGGTCTCCGCTGCTTTCCGGTTTTCGACTTTTCCATGTTGCGCCCTCCGTTTTCAGGACGCAGTTTTACATGGGGTTACCGCAGTGCTATTGGTACTGCAAACAATTTGGTGCGATAACACGTGTTTGTAGGAGAATTGGAACTAATTTTGGTGCGATAACGCGTCAGAATACGAATGCAGCAATCAAATTTGGTTCGGTTCGCGACTTGACGGCATTTTGGCGGATATGGGCACTGACGCTCCTAAATCGAAAAAACGAGGTCCGCGAGTGGCGATAAAGCCGAAGGACTTGCTGGACCGATACGTGTTTCACAAGCAGTTTTTTGAGTACGAGTGGGGCCGAATCGGCCTCGACCTCAGAAGGGTTAAGGGACCGGAGGGGATCCGAGCGATTCTTTTACGTGTTCCAAACGTGCAGTGGCGCGCTCCTTTTCGCGACTACCGGGCAAGCTGCCTAATCGCGGAGAAGAGTAAGAAAGTCACGAGGAACGAACTCCGAGAAACGAGGAGAAAGCTGAGGCAAGTAGAGGAGAACGAACGCGAACTTTGGGCAGAACACCATGAGTCGTACCAAGAAGCGCTAGAGGCTTGCAGAGGACTGAAATCTTTCATCGATAACTGTGAAGGAGTTATCACATTGCTCCCGTTCTTCTGCGTAGCGGTTGCTCTTGCTGAGCAACTTCAGGTGCAGCAGTTAACTGCGAAATATGCTCAAAAACAGGAGTCTGCGCAAGCAGCAATGAAACGAAAGGCAGAGCTCAAAGACCTTTTAGCACGTCAGGAAGCTTGGTTTGCTCGAAACGAACTTTTCAAGTTCACTCGAAACAAGCACGAAGAAAAAAGTGCGCTGAATTTTGCGAAAGCTACAGCCGGACTGCCCGAGTACTCGTGGATTCGCTCGTTTCGGAAATGTGACGCTCTCCATAAATTGCACAAGGAGTCGCTCAGTTCTTCAAACCACACCTTTCAATTGTTTGAGTTGCTCAGGCGAATTGTGCAAAGCATGCGGAGCGTTGATGTCCGAAAGACCGAAGCGCGATTTCGGAAAGAACTTCTGAAATCTGATCCGATGCTCCAAGCAAACATTTCACCAAATTGGGCCTACATGAAGCAGGCCTTTGCACAGTGTCGGGGTAAAGGGTTCAAGCGTGCTGATCTCCCATTCAAAATCATGGGGAGATATTTGGACAATTTAGATCGCCCGAAAACGTCGGCAGAGGCAGAATTAGCAAAAAAGAATCAACTCCTATCTGTTTGATATAAAATAGCTTAAGAAGAAAACGAGCCTGCCGACTGTTCGAAGCAGCCGACAAGCTCTGACCACCATCGGAGGGATGCTCCAATGGCAGCTAATCAGACCGTATCTCAACTTAATTCCCACAATCAACACTTTGACGTGCTGACTCCCCGACATGGAGTCGTTACGCTCTTCGGCTACGGCATCAGAGTTCGCTTAGATCGAGGACATTTGTTCCTTGAGGACGGCATAGGTGCGAATCGCCGTCGCTGCCGTCTTCCTCGCGTCGGTCACGGCCTAAAACGCCTCGTTGTGATCGGTTCCGATGGAATGGTCTCGCTCGCTGCGCTGCGTTGGCTTGCGGATCAGGACGCAAGTTTCGTAATGCTAGAACGCGATGGCTCGGTGCTCGCTTCGACTGGTCCGGTTCGACCTTCCGAAGCGAAGCTTCGACGTGCACAAGCGCTTGCCCATTCTTCTGGAGCAGCCTTGCGGATTGCACGTGAGCTGATTAGCAGGAAGCTGGACGGACAGGAACAAGTTGCGCGTCTCAAGCGGTTGGACACATCCACTGCTGACACAATTGCTCGATTCAAAGCCGAACTTCCGGAAGCAGACAGCATCAACTCGATTCGCTTGATCGAATCGCAGGGAGCACGCGCTTACTGGTCAGCTTGGAGCACGTTGCCAATCAACTTTCCCAAGAATGACCTCCAGCGAATTCCCGAACATTGGTGCAGCTTCGGAGCGCGTGTCTCGCCCCTTACGGGATCGCCGCGCCTCGCCGCCAACCCTCCGAACGCGATCCTGAACTATCTCTATTCCGTACTTGAGTCCGAGGCTCGACTCGCTGCTGCTGCCTTGGGTCTCGATCCTGGCTTGGGTGTCCTGCACGTCGATACGTCAGCTCGCGATAGCTTAGCTTGCGACTTGATGGAACCGATTCGAGCTCAAATCGACGCTTACTTGCTCGACTGGATTACTCGCCAACCACTCAGGAAAGAGTGGTTCTGTGAACAAAGAGACGGCAATTGTCGGTTGGCAGGATCATTCGCGCTGCGTCTGTCTGAGACCGCTCCTATCTGGCGAAGGGCTGTTGCTCCTATTGCCGAATGGGTCGCTCGCGCGTTTTGGTCAACGATTCGAAAACCGGACACTCCGATACCGACGAGACTGACTCAGAACAACAAGCGAGAAGCCAAGGGTGCTCCTCTTCAGTCAACAGCTACAAGAATTCCTTCTCAAGAGAACATTTGTGCTGGATGCGGGAAGCCCATTCGTCGGAATTCTAGTCACTGTCCCGATTGTTCCCTGAAGAACTCCACTGCCTCATTGATCGAGGGAGCCAAGTTGGGACGCGTGATCGGGCACACTCCGCAGGCTGAGGCAAGGCGCAGGGAAAGCAAGCGCCGTCATGACCTATCGCGCCAAGAATGGTCTACGTCAGATCAGCCGAGTTGGCTTACGGAAGAGTTCTATAAAAAAACAATTCAGCCCCGACTGAACAGCGCCAGCCTTTCTCAGATTGCAACGATGATCGGTGTTTCAATTCCATACGCGTCCGATATCCGGAGAGGACGCAGAAAACCACATCCAAGACACTGGAGATCACTCGCATGCCTGGCGGGTGTTGAGTCAACCGACGTATGACGCGAGATACTTGCTTTGGATTCTTAGGCGTACGCTAAGATCGTAGGCGATGCGTATCCGAGGTGTAGACTTTCCCGAGTCCCTCATTCGTGCGCAAGCTGAGAATCGCCTCCTCGTCTTTGCTGGTGCGGGTGTTTCCATTCCGAGCCCCTCGAACTATCCAGATTTCAATAGATTGGCTGAACAAGTGGCGGCTGGGGCACTGTCTAGAGAGTCGAGTGAACCGACAGACAGATTTCTTGGACGACTAGTCGACAAAAAGATCAAAGTTCACGAACGAGTCAAGAAAATACTCTCTGATCCCTCCTCTTCGGCTAATCCATTGCATTTGAATTTGCTTCGGCTCTTTCAATCCGACAAATCCATTCGTCTCGTAACAACGAACTTTGATTCACACTTTACAAACGCTGCGCGCACGATTTTTCCCGATAAAGAAACTGAGGTGTTTTACGCTCCAGCGCTCCCCCTAGGTAATCCATTTCAGGGAATTGCCTATCTGCACGGAAGTGTCGAGAAATCAGCTGAGCGCCTTGTGTTGACCGATGCAGATTTCGGACGCGCATATCTCACAGAAGGATGGGCGCGACGATTTCTCCAACAACTGTTTTCGAAATATACGGTTCTCTTTGCCGGATACAGCCACAACGACATCGTCATGGAATATTTGGCGCGCGGATTGCCTCCTCAAGCCGATCATCCGGGTCGATTCGCGCTGAAGATTGAGGGCAGCGCGGATGAGCTTTGGATATATCGCGGCATTCAGCCGATTTCGTACCCGAAGGGCTCGGAGGGCGATGTTCACGCCCCGCTCGCCGAGGCTGTTGCAGAATGGGCGGAAGAATCCAGACGAACACCAATTGAGCACGAAGAGAAACTCAAAGCAATCGTCCAACGACCCGTGTCGGTGAATGTCGAAGATTTGGATTATATTGACGCTTCGTTGCAGGACATCGCAAGAGTTCGCTTTTTCAGGAGATTCGCGAAGCGTACCGATTGGCTTACGTGGATTGAAAACAAGCAAGTGTTCGCTGAGTTGTTTCAGCCCTCAAGAACAGTCAGCGATATCAACTCTGAACTCGCCGAGTGGTTCGCGGAGAATTTTGTTTGCTCGAATTCAAGCAACGGTCTCGGAGTCATACTTCGAAAGAAGCAGCAAATCGGTTGGCGCCTTGCAACTGCGATTGCACGTCAACTGTTTGTACAAAAGCCTCGCCCAAGTTTAGAGATCGGAAGATGGGTACCTTTGGTGACGGGCTCCCTCTTTGGGAATCCAAATGGGCAATTTCTCGAATACATCCTCGATCAAGCTGTCTTCCCAGATGATCAAGCAGTTGCTCTCATCCTCTTCGATTACTTAACGGAACCAAATGTGTTGCTCAAAAAGAACACATGGGCGGAAGTCAGCGAGGGACGTGAGGATGTCAACTTTGAATTGCAAACTGAAGGAAGCGACCATTGGCTTGGAAAGTGTTGGGCACAATTATTTCGTCCTCATCTGAATAAGTGCGGCGATCAGTTGATATGGATCGTCTACTACAACCTTCAGAAAGCGGACCTCCTTCTCCGGTCGACGGGAGAAAATGATCACGAGCGAGATCGTCTCAGTTTACGCAGAGGCATGATTGAGTCGTCCTCACAGGGGACGCCACATGACGGAATAGGAATTTTGATCACTGCAGCGTGCGAACTCATCGAATGGAGCGCTTCGAATCGCGCTGGCGCTCTCGATTTTCTGATTCAAAGCTGGCTTTCTTCAGACTCCCAGCTTTTGAAACGCCTCGCGATATTCGGTGTCTCGAAAAGCAAATGGAAGGCGGATGATAAGCTTCGTTGGCTTTTGGAGCAGGATTTGCTCTACAAGTTTGGTTTCAAGCATGAAGTATTCCTCCTGCTAGAGAGCGCGTTCGCAAAGGCATCCAAGAGAACCCAGACTGCATTTCTAAACCGCGCAACGCGTTCTGGGAAAGCCGTTCGCCCATACGAAATTTTCAATCTGCTCTATTGGCTGACGACGAAAGCTCCTAAGTGCCGTGAGGCGAAACTGAGGTTTCAGAAGTTCTCCGCCAAGCACCCGAAATTCGGACCTCGGGAGCATCCAGACATGGACGCCTGGGTTGGGCCTGTTCGATATGGCTTTCCACCAGTTCTTTCTATTCGAGAGGTTAAGGAAAAGAAACCTGAGGAGCTTCTGGAATTTATCTCAAACTTCAAGCCAGACGACCCTCTTGAATTACACGGACTGATGGACAAGGTCCGAGAAGCCGCCAGCGAATCTTACGATTGGTCTAGAAAAGTCGTGCAGCTATTGCTTGAGCGTGACCTGTGGATCTCAGAGCTCTGGAACGCACTCATCTCGGCGTGGAGACAGAAAGGCCTCACCGCTGAACAATGGCAGGAGATCCTTTCACTTCTTGATAGCAACGATAAAGTGATCGATCTATGCCTGTATGAAGTGTCAAATCTCCTGGAAGGCGGAACAAAGGGAACCGAGCACGATATACCCACAGCGATGTTCTCTGACGCAAAGATTGTTGCGCGAAAGGCATGGGCAGCCTGTGAGCGTTCAGCAGAAAAGCAGGAAGAAGCTGAAGATTGGCTATTTGTGGCGATCAACCGTCCAGCTGGTACTCTTTTGGAATTTTGGTTGCGCACGCTATCCAGAAATAGACAGGAATTGGGAGACCAATGGAAGGATCTTCCCTCTGAGGATGAAAGATTTCTCAGTCGAGTAGTCTCTGGTGAATCCTATGCTGCCGAGCTGGGTCGGGTAGTTGTTGCATCGCAGGTGTTTTTTCTGTTTTCAAGCGACGAGAACTGGACGATTCAGCATGTAATTCCTTTGTTCAGTTGTACCGCGAATCTTAAGAGAGCGCTTCAGGCGTGGCACGGGTATCTTGTATGGGGCAGTTGGAATGATCGTCTTCTAGAACACCTTTTACCGAAATATGAAGAAGCTTTCCCGTTTGTAAATTCTCATTTCGGAAAAGTCCGGGACGCCTTCTGCGATCACTTGGCAGGTATTGCCGCATTTAGCAAAATTGACCCGTCGAGACGCCTCGTCTACAAATTCCTGTCTGCGGTAACAGAAGAAGAGAGGATTAAATGGGCGGCCTCGTTTGGACAAGGACTAAAGGGAATGGAGGACGCCGCAAAATCCGCGATGTGGACGCAGTGGCTACGTCAATACTGGAAAGACCGCCTGGAGGGCATCCCCGTCGCACTTGCAGAGAAAGAAGGAGAGGAGATGGTCGAGTGGAGTATCCATCTTGGCCCTGTGTTTTCCGAAGTTGTAGCCAACGTTCTCTTAACTTCCATTCCCGACATGCAAGGTTCTTTCATCCTCACCGAGCTGTCTGAGTCGGATCTCCGAAAACAATACCCGAAAGAGTCTTCCGCACTCGTGCTGCACGTCCTCAGAAACGCACGTGCGATGCCTTGGGATACGCGTTGGATAGACCCATTGGCGACTGAGCTCGCTTCTTCGACGGAGAGCAAGCCAAATACTCGATTGATCTGCGACGAACTAGCGCGGTTGGGTTACCCAGATGCACAGCGCCTGAAGAAACTCGCGTCGTGACGAGTTCCCTTATTTGCGAACCGTCGAAGAAGCGAGCTCAGGGGTGTGGCAGTTTTGCCGTTCCTTCCTTCCACCCCGTCAAACTCACCTGGGGGTAGTGGAGGAGCCGGGAAAAACTGGGCCAGAGTACCTTGCGAGTTAACAGTATTAACTGATGAGTACACCGCGTGCGGAGAGCGGACACGCGGAGAAGCTAAGGGTGGAGAGCGCGTGCGCCATTCTCGTGTGCTGAAGTGCGATGAGACGACGTTGCGCGAACGCCGCACGGACGGGCGGCGGGCGGCGGCCTACGGCGGAACCTTAACCCTGTTATCCGTTTGGATTTAAAGATACGGTCATCGCGATTGCGATCGCAGTGCTCTCGCCTCTGCCGGGGCTATCACCTTTTCGTCTAGTGTCGCGATGAGTTCCTCCTCATGCGTATACCGGACAGGCTCCAGCACCCAAGGGAACGCGCAGAAAAAGTCCCACATCCCTGGCAATTCCTGTGAGGCAAGCAGGAGCGGCTGCACGATAACGGATGGGCAATTGAGAACGATGGAACTCAGTTCCTGAAGGACGCTCTTCGCGTCGGTTAAGTCTGCGATCACGAATCGTGACATGATGTGCTGGACCTCTCGGTGCACGGCGACAATCTCGAACCCGTTGACATTCTGACGGCGGGGTTTCCGTGCCAGCCGTTCTCCGTCGCGGGGGAGAAGCTCGGATTCCAAGACGAGCGCGGCCTCCTGTTCCTGCACATCAGCAGGATCATCCGCGAGTTCGGGCGCAAAAAGCCAAAGATGCTCCGCTCGAAAACCTCAAGAACCTGAAGCACCACGACAGAGGGCGGACATTCAAGCGCATTCAGGCGGAGATACAGAAAGCAGGCTACTGGTTCACCGAGAAGGACACCGAGATCGAGTGAATTCTGGCTACGCCGGACTGCACTGTCTGGGGGCATTGAAACGTTTTACTGCTTGACAAAGCTGCAAGTGCTCGCATATGTTTTCGCGCCAAGGAAGTGTGTCGTTCGCGCTGGACCATCCTTCATCTGAAAAACAGGCAAATTTGAGGACCGGCGGCGCGAGTTGTAGCTGGGGTTCGAGAAAACTCCGAGCATGGGTCGACAGCTAGAGCTGTCACAAGGGAGATGGGTCATGCGAAACCGCCCGAAGTTCGTCGTCCCGATTATCCTCGCCGTGTCGATGCTGTTGCTGCCCGGTATGCTGCTGGCCGACGTGACCGGTTCGATTGCGGGCGTGGTTCGCGATCGCAGCCAGGCCGCGGTTGCCGGCGCTCGCATAACCGTCACGAACGTGCAGACCAACCTGTCTGAGGAAATTACTTCGGGTGCTGATGGCTCATTTCATTTTCTCGCGCTGCCCGCGGGAAGCTATCGGCTGAATGCGAAAGCCTCCGGTTTCAAGCCCTATACGGCGACCGACATCACACTGCAGGTGAACGATCAACTCAAACTCGACATCGTTCTCGACGTCGGGGCAGTGAACGAGCAGGTCAGCGTTTCCGCCGACATGGTGCATGTGGAAACAGAGAACACGCAGTTGGGCGATGTGATCGATTCGAAGAAGATGCTGGCCCTGCCTCTGAATGGGCGTAGCTACATTGATCTGCTCGGATTGCAGGCCGGTGTGAACCCTGCTACCGCCGGGTCAATCCAACAAGACCGGCCGGTCTCAGGCGACTCCAACCCCGGAAACATCTCAGTTAACGGCCAGCGCGAGACAGCCAACGCATTTCTGGTGAACGGAGGCGATGTCAGCGAGGGCCGAAACCTGGGCGCGGGGCTGGTTCCAAACCTTGATTCGGTCGAGGAATTCCGTCTGATCACCAACAGCTTTGACGCGGAATATGGAAAGTTCAGCGGCGCGGTGATGAATGCCATTACCAAGTCGGGCACGAACGGCTTCCATGGCGATGTCTTCGAGTTTCTGCGTAATGACACAATGGATGCCGCCAACTTTTTCACTCCGACCAAGTCCGAACTACGGCGCAACCAGTTCGGCTTTGCCGTCGGGGGACCATTCTGGAAGGATAGGCTCTTCTGGTTCACGGATTATCAGGGCACCAGGCAGGTGGCGGGCGCCGAAACCGGCAACATGACCTTGCCGACCGCCGCTGAGCGGCTGGGTAACTTTGGGCCTGGGGCCCTGACAAACACTGTCGATGGCACCGCCGGCGGAGTGTGCCCTGCATGCGGCTGGCCGACGCTATTGTCTCAGCGATTGGGTTATACGGTGAATAACGGAGAACCCTATTGGATTGCCGGCTGCAATACGCCGACCGATGCTCAAAATGGAACTTGTGTCTTTCCTGGCGGCGTGATCCCGCAAAGCGCCTGGTCGCCGGCGGCTGTCCAAACCCTGCAGTACATTCCCGCGCCACTTAACCCGGCCACCGGTTTTTACTCCAACAATAGTCAGAGGGACAGGCTTACAGACAACAAGATAGGAGAACGAGTCGATTTCAACAACCGAAAGACCGGCAACTGGTCGTTTTACTATGCCTTTGACGATACGACCGTTAACAGCGCGCTCCCGGTGCTTGCCGAGAACGGTGTCCTTGAGACACCGGGATTTCCCTCGGTTACGTCCTCGCGGGCCCAAGAGTTCGTGTTGAGCAATACCAAGACCCTCGGACCGACGGCGGTAAACGAGGCGCGGTTCAGCTTCTTCCGCACAGCCCTCCACAAGGACAACCCGCAAGGCAACACAGCCTCTCTTTCCTCGCTCGGTTTCCTCACCGGTCCCGGCACACTCGGTATCATCCCTGATGGGACGTCCGGATATCCGCAATTTTTGCCTCCGCTTACATTTAACAGCTTCCAAGTCGGCTTCCCCTCCTTGAATACTTTTCAACCGAATAACACCTATATGGCCACGGATGGGTTTTCGAAAGCACTGGGCCGGCACACGCTGAAGCTCGGAGGCGAATTCCGCTATCTGCAGGTCAACGAACGCAATTTGGCCAACGTCAACGGCGGGTTCGTGTTTGACGGTACGGTAACCGGTGTCGATTTCGCGGACTACCTGCTCGGCGCCCCGAGAGCCTCTACTGGCTACACCCAGGCCGCATTGCAGCTTCTGGACTCGCGCACACGCTATGGCGGAGCGTACGTACAAGATTCCTGGAAGGCTAAACCCAATCTCACCTTGAACTTTGGCCTGCGCTGGGAAGTCAGCATGCCTTGGTACGATACACAGGGCAAGATCCAGACTTTTAGGCCAGGAGAGCAGTCGGTGGTGTTCCCGAATTCGCCGACGGGTCTAGTATTCCCGGGTGATCCAGGCGTTCCAAAGACGCTTGCTCCCACTCGATATGACAACTTCGGTCCTCGCCTCGGCATAGCCTATTCGCCCGATTTCAGCGAAGGAGCATTAGGCAAGATTTTTGGCGGGCCGGGCAAGACTAGCATTCGCGCAGCGTATGGTATCTACTACACATCCGTTGAGGATTTGAATCTGTTTTATCAAGTGGCCGACGCTCCGTTTGGCCTGTATTGGCAAAGTCCGACGCCTGATTTGTTTGAGGAGCCCTTCCGAAATCGGCTTGACGGATCATCACAGGGACAGCGGTTTCCGTTCACAATCCCGATTCCGGGAAGTCCCTCGAATAAAACCCTTAGTTTCGCGAATTACTTTCCGATCTCCGCCTCGCCGGGCTATGACCCTCGCGCCAGGCTCCCCTATGCCGAACATTTCAACCTCTCCATCGAACGTGAGCTCAGCAAATCAACCGTGCTGACGCTGGCCTACGTTGGGACCGAGGGTCACCGGCTCATTACCTCGATGGAGGCCAACCCGGGTAATGCAGCATTCTGCCAACAGATGACTGCCCAAGGCTATACAGATATTTCGACGGGAGCCGCGGGGTGCCTGCCCCATGCCGAGGCGGACACGTTCCAGCTTGGCAGCGGCCCGCTGATTTACGGAACGAGGAATGAGCTCCTCAATCCGAATGTCTGCACTGGCGCTACGGGGCAACCAACCCTGTGCTTTGGCGCCGGTAACACCTACACCAAGCTGATCGCTAACTCGATCTACCATGCTGGCGAGATCACGGTGGAGCGCAAGGCAGGAGATGTAACCCTTCTGGCGGCTTATACGTTCGCCAAAGCGCTGGATAATTCCTCGGCTTTTGGCGATGCGGTCAATTTCGAAAACCAAAGGCTCAGTCGCGGGTTATCGTCCACAGACGTACACCATAATTTTGTTGTTAGCTACATTTGGGCCGTCCCGTTCGATCGGGCCTTCCCCGGTGGGCCGAAGCGATTGACGCAAGGCTGGCAGATCCAAGGTATCACTCGCTTCGCCACGGGGTTCCCCATCCAGATGAACCAGGGCGTGGGCGATACTTCGCTCGCCGGCAGTTCCAGTATAGATATGCCTGATGTGGTGGGACCGATTCACATCAGGAATCCGCGCGATACCGCCAGCACGCAAGCCTTCACTTATTTCGATCAGAGCTCGTTTGCGGCGACCACCTGCACCATTGTCGGGACCACATCGAGCCCTGAGTGCGGAACCTTCGGTACCGCTAATCGCCGGTTTTTCCACGGTCCGGGTTTCAACAATACTGATCTCGGGATAACGAAGAGAATCCCCATCACCGAGCAGAAAGCCTTCGAAATTCGGGGTGAATTCTTCAATATTTTCAACCATGCCCAATTCAATAACCCAAGCGGGAATATCAGCAATACTTCGGGATTTGGCAACGTCACCAGCGCGCGCGCTCCGCGCATCGGGCAGGTGAGCGCGAAGTTCATCTGGTGACGAGCAAACGTGACCTTCCGGGCGGGGCCGAGAAGCCTCGCCCGCTGCCGTCCGACTCCCATTGCGAAGTGTCCGTCCAACAGACTCACCGTGGTAGGCTGTAGCCATGAAGGGTGCCCTGGTTCTGCTGTTGGTCATTGCGGCGCCCTGCTTCGGGCAAACAGCTGAGACCTACCGTCGTCAAGCGACCGACTTAGCTCGCCAGAAATCATGGGATCAAGCAATTGCGAATTATCGAAAGGCATTGGAGCTTGAGCCCAACGACGCTCTGACCCACTACGACCTCGCCCTCGCCCTCAAATACAAAGGTGAGGCCGCCCACGCGGTTGAGGAATTTCAAGCAGCCTTGCGCTTGAAACCGAAATGGGCGGATGCCCACTACGGATTAGGCGCCACCTGGTACGATCTGCACGACCAAGCCGCAGCGGTCACTGAGTTGCGGACTGCGATCAGCCTCCATCCTTCGCATGCCGGAGCGCATCGCATGCTGGCAAGGATCGATCTGGAGCAGAACAATCCTTCTGACGCCAGGAGCGAACTGCAGCATGCGATCGAGTCAAAGCCGTCGGCGGATCTGTATGTCGAGCTGGGCGCAGTCGAAGGTCAGCTCGGGAATCTATCGGGCGCCGCGGCTGATTTTCGCCGCGCTATCGAGTTGAATCCGCAGCTTGCCACTGCACACGATTTGTTGGGTGTCACCCTGCGGCGACAAGGTGATCGCGCTGGCGCTCTCGCGCAATTTCGCAAGGCCGTCGCTATCGATCCCGATGATGCTCAAGCCCAATTGAATCTCGGGACGGAACTCAGAGCCAGCGGCGACCTTTCGGGTGCTATTGCGGCATTCCGACGCGCTATCGAGTTGAAGCCCGATTTTGAAGAGGCACACTATAACCTGGGTCTAGCGCTGCGTGCCCAGGGCCAAGCGAACGCAGCCCAAAAAGAATTGAGCGAGATCAGCGGTCTGCGCCAGTTCCGCTCCCGGCTCGCCGAAGCAAAAATGCTGACCCTTCAAGGAGTCAACGCGCTCACGCAGCAGAAGCTTGATGATGCGCTCGAATTTTTGCAGAAAGCGATCGAAAAAGGTCCCGAGCTGCCCACCGGCTACTACTACCTAGGTCTGACCTGGGAACGCAAACAGGATCCAGCTCAAGCTCAGAAAGCTTTCGAGAAAGCTGTTGAAATTAAGCCGGACTACGCGCAAGCTCACTCCAGCCTCGGATTGCTCTATTGGCGCAGCAACGATCGTTCGCTCGCTCTCAAGGAATTCCAGCAGGCGGTAATGTGCGATCCCGATCTGGCGGAGGCGCACTACAATCTAGGGCTAGCGCTACTCCAACTCGAGCGCCTGCCGGAAGCCATTCGCGAATTGACGGACGCGGTCAGTCTTGATCCGCACAACGTCGACTCGCGAGTGCAGTTGGGCCTGGCGATGAGCCAGAACAACGATGCTGCCTCGGCTGTGAACATTTTCCATGATCTCGTGCGGGAGAACCCACAATTCGCGGAGGGACACAATAACCTGGGTCTTATGCTTCTCCAGTCTGGCAAGGCACAAAAAGCCGAGACTGAGTTCAAAGAGGCCGTCCAACTCAAGCCGAGTTACGCGGAGGCTCACTACAATCTGGCCTTGGCATTCCGCCAGCAAGGAAAAAATCCTCAGGCTGAGCAGGAATTCGAGAAGGCCTATCAACTCGCGCCGGAGTTGAAGAGCAGGGCTCTGCCCTAGTTGCCTGGGCAGAGAACGATAGAGTTTCCAAATTCTCAAGACCATCAGCGCTTTGAGGGCGCAGCGAAAGCAACGGCGGATTCGGATGTGAGGTAAAGGAAGGTAAACGTTTCCTGCAGGTAAAGGCGAACGTGCGTATCGGTGTGGCTCAGGTAGCCAATGGAAGCATCCTGACCGATATGAAGATCGAGATCACCGCCGCGCGTGCTCAGGACGAAAGCGCCATTGATGGCCGGTGCCCAGATAATTTTGCAATCCGCCAAGCGTTTTACGTGGTCGAGGACGGGATAGCCGTTATCGCTGGTTTCGGCGAGTTCGGTATAAGCATCGGCGCTGAGCAAAATCGAATAGGGGCCGTTGACACCGACGAGGCGCAACTGGCTTAAGGCTTGCGCAAAGGCTTCCGGGTATTTGCGCACCTCTGCGGGAAGAGATTTCTTCGGATTGCTGGTACCCTGGCGCACGCCGACGATGCCGGCGGCATCGTAGCCTTCAAAGATCGCACGGTCTTCGGCAAAGGCAAGTTTCTGGGCGGCGTCCTTGGCGGGTTGCCAATCGGAATCGTTCGCGCCGCGTTCGCGCAACGTCGTCTCATCGCACTTCAGCACACGAGAATGGCGCTCGCGCTCTCCACCCTTAGCTTCTCCGCGTGTCCGCTCTCCGCACGCGGTGTACTCATCAGTTAATACTGTTAAATCGCAAGGTACTCTGGCCCAGTTTTTCCCGGCTCCTCCACTACCCCGTCAAACTCACCTGGGGATAGCTCCTCGCGCCGAAAAAGTGTCCCACCTCTCAGCGCCAAGTCCCGATGCAGCTGAGCTCTGAAATGAAAAGAACTTCATTGCAGCCCGACGTGGCGCACGAGGTCCTGAAAGCGCCGATCAGGACCGATGCTGTCGAGCCGGGGATCAACCGCGATCACGACCATGCAGTCCGATCGGTCTTCCACGGCCTTATCGAACCAGCGGAAGGCCTGGTCCTTCTCCTTGAGCAAGACATATGCAGTCGCGACCTCATAGGAGCACACATAGCGCTTC
>Ga0126381_100001058_pt1 | contig 29815 bp, 26 predicted proteins | sample PanSoiMetPlot_28_FD_96465 | JGI IMG/M metagenome (GOLD analysis project Ga0126381, IMG submission 96465) | Tropical forest soil microbial communities from Panama - MetaG Plot_28 | ecosystem: Environmental > Terrestrial > Soil > Tropical forest > Bulk soil | place: Panama | collected 2016-02-17
GTGGCAATTGCCTATGGTGGCGCCTTGATCAAGTCGCGCCTGGGCGAAGCGTTGATGGCGGTTATGCCCGCCGACCATTACATCTATCCGCCGGCATCCTTCCGCCGCACCCTTGCGGCGGGAATGCGGTTGGCGGCCCGCAACGAATCCGGCGGCTCGATAGTGATCATTGGAGTGCCGCCGTCCCGGCCCGATCCTGGTTATGGCTACTTGGAAATCGGCCAGCCGCTCGAGGGTGGATTCAGCGTTAAAAAATTCGTCGAAAAGCCCTCCGCGGCGGTGGCGCGCTCGATGCTGCGCTCGGGCAAATTCCTGTGGAACGCGGGCATGTTCTTGATGAGCATCGCCACCCTTGAAGGGGAATTAAGCCGCCACACCCCCAAACTGCTGGCCGCGCTCCCGAAACTGGTACGCCAGGAGCCCGGATGGGAACGGCTGTACAAGGGGCTCAAGTTCGATTCCTTCGACTACGAGGTCGTCGAGAAGAGCGCCAGAGTGGCCGCCGTGCGCGCCGATTTCAGCTGGAACGATGTCGGCAGTTGGGACGGGCTGTGGCAGACCCTGCGTGACGGCGAGGGCAACGCGCTCTCGGGCAACGTCGTGGCGATGGACTCCAAACAGGTACTGGCGCGCGGGGGACAGCGCCTGATGGTGCTGCTGGGCGTCGAGGATTTAATCGTGGTCGATACGCCCGACGCGCTGCTGGTCGCCAACCGCTCGCGCACTCAGGACGTAAAAGGCGTGGTCAAAGAACTCCGCCGCCGCCGGCTTACTGGCTACATCTAAAACCGAATTGATTTTTCCGCGTTAGGGCAAAATCCAAGGACCCGTGCGTTTGAAGTTCACCGCGTGCCTCCCCCGCCTGCTTGATACATTTTGGCTCCAGCCCAGAGACATTTCGCAAAAGATGCGATCGGCGCCGGCGGGTTGGCACTTCAGTAAAAGCCGGCTTTAGGGCTAGGTGGCGGTCAGGCCCCCGTCGACTACGAACTCCGCGCCGGTGACGTAGGAGGCGTCGTCGCTGGCCAGGAACAGCACCACTCTCGCGACGTCTTCGGCGGTGCCCTCGCGACGCAGCGGCACGAAGTTGGTGAATCGCTCCCGCTGTTGCTTGGGGACGATGTCGATCATCTGAGTTGCGATGATTCCCGGATGGGCTGAATTGACCCGAATCTGGTTGGGGCCGTATTGCACCGCGGCAGCCTTGGTCAGCAGGCGCACCGCGCCTTTGGTGCCGTGGTAGGCGGTCGAACCCGTCGATCCGGTCAAACCCGCCACCGAAGAGATGTTGACAATCGAGCCGCCGCCCCGCTGGCGCATCACGGGCACCGCGAACTTCATCCCCAGCCACACACCCTTTTGATTGATATTGACGACCGTGTCCCACAGTTCCTCGGTCGTCTCTTCCAGTCCCGTTGTGTTGAAGATGCCGGCGTTATTGATCAGGATGTCCAACCCGCCGAACTCGCGCGTGCAGGTATCGACCGCGGCGCGCCAGTCTGCAGCGCGGGTGACGTCCAGATGAATCGCGACGGCGGCGCGACCGCCCGCCTTCGCGTTGATCTCCTCCGCGGTTTTCCCGGTCTCGGCGTCGAGCACGTCGCCAATTACGACCTTAGCCCCTTCGCCCACGAACAATCGCGCCTCGGCGGCCCCTTGTCCGCGCGCACCGCCGGAAATAAGAGCCACCTTGCCTTTGAGCCGATCCATGAACGTGCCCTCTCGCGCGAAGAATTAGCGAGCTCCGCCCTCAGACCGCGGTGAAGCCGCCGTCAACGACCAATTCCGCACCGGTTACGAACGACGCTTCGTCGCTGGCGAGGAAGACTACGCACCATCCAACCTCCTCGGGCTGGGCGGGGCGCTTCATCGGCGCCATATCGATAACCGGCTGCAACTGCTCGCGCGGCGCCATATCGACCATCGGGGTAAGGATTACCCCCGGATGCACGGAGTTGACGCGGATTTTGTCCGCCGCGTATTGGGCGGCGGCGGACTTGGTGAGCAGCCGCACCGCGCCCTTGCTGGCATGATAGGCAGCCGATCCGGGCGATCCGATGATGCCATAGATCGAGGAGATATTGACGATCGAACCGCCGCCCCGCTGGCGCATCGCGGGCACCGCGAATTTCATCCCCAGCCAGACGCCCTTCTGATTGACGTTGATGACGGAGTCCCATGATTCTTCGCTGGTGTCCTCGACTCCGCCTATGTTGGCGATGCCAGCGTTGTTGACCAGGATGTCCAGTCCGCCAAACTCGCGCGTGCAGGTATCGACCGCGGCGCGCCAATCTGCAGCGCGGGTGACGTCCAGGTGAACCGCGATTGCGGCGCGCGTCCCGTCCTTGGAGTTGATTTCCTGTGCGGTCCTGGCGGCCTCGGCGTCGAGCACATCGCCGATCACGACTTTGGCGCCTTCGCCCACAAACAATCGCGCCTCGGCGGCGCCCTGGCCGCGTGCTCCGCCGGAGACCAATCCCACCTTGCCCTTGAGCCGATCCATGGCGACGCCTCCTTGTTTAATCGAATCGCTGCTTAATCGATTGCCTGCGGATCCGATCGCGCCGCAATTTCCTGCAGCACGTCGATCAGCCGCACCTGTTCGCCCACCATCGTGCGCAACTGATCCGCGATATCCGCGTCAACCGCCGTCCATCCAACCGCGAGTTGGTTCAATTCGACATTAATCTGCGCCAGGACGCCCAGGTCGCCACTGATGCGCTCCCAGTTGTTGATGCCTTCGTGACCGGTCCGTCCGGCCAATTTTGCCCAGACCCGATTGCTGCTCAGGATGTTGTTCAGGGCCTTAGCGTGCGTCCTCACGCCCTCTGTTGCCTGCTCGATTCCGGCTTTCATCTGAGGATACATACAGGCTGCGCCATGGCGTTGGAGCCGATCGACCAGGCCCTGCATGCGGCCCGTGATGGCGGCAAGCTCTTTGAGCAGCCGCCCCCTGGCGGTTAATGATTGAGTTAATCTATCCAGTAGTTCCATCAGCGTTTCGCAGATCTCCACGCGCAGCAGTCTGAATCAGTCTTTTGCGCCACGTTATACCTAGGGGTTGGCCGGAGCCGAAGTCAAGACGGCTCTGGCCGCGTCGGAAGGCTCCTGGGCTCAGCCGCTCGGCGGCTCGGAATCGGCTTTGGCGCCGTCGCGCGGCGGCACGTAGAGGCATCGCACCAAAAACGATTCGCGCTTGAAAAAGCCCTTCGTGTGGAACGAGTCGCCCAGGTCCAGCAAGGCGTAATCCAGGTAATGTCCCAGTTCGTGAAGCAGAGTGCGCAGGAAGGTCTTGGGCCGGACCACATCGCGCCGCTGCGCAGTGCGCATCCAGACGATCATTCGCGGCGGGCGCTCGTGCGGATAAAAGATCCCGTGCAATTCGCTCCGATTGTCGCGCGGCCGCACGCCGCGAATCTCGACTCTCAGCGCCGCGATACCCATCACGCGGCAGACCTCGCTGACCAGGTGCTGGGCGGCCTGATTTATCGCCGCCAGCGATCCTGACTCCAACGCCTGCAGCATCGCCTGCGTGCGCGCCAAGGCCGCCGCGTTGGGCACGAAATTGTAACGATCGATCGAGTCGCTCTTCAGATAGCAGCGCTGCGCGCGCGGCGAGAGCCGGTAAAAGAACGCCGGCAGCCTGACCTCTTCAGGCACGGCCGCCCCGGTGCGAGTTGGCGCCGGAGCCAGCGGCTAGGCATCGGCTTTTTTTCACCCGGCGTGCATGCATATCATAGCTCAAACCATCGAGGAGCCATCCCCGGAATGGAGCTCAGGTTAATTGCAATCACCAAGCCCGACGAAGTCAATTGTATCGTTGGTCAGGCGCACTTTATCAAAACGGTCGAAGATCTGTATGAGGCACTGGTCCAGGCCGTGCCAGGGATTAAGTTCGGGGTAAGTTTCTGCGAAGCGTCGGGGCCCTGCCTGATTCGTCATACCGGCACGGACCCTGAGATGGAAAAGCTCGCGGTTGATGCTGCCGCCGCGCTTGGCTCCGGCCACGTGTTCGTAATCATGCTGAGCAACGCCTTTCCGGTAAACGTGCTCAACTCGATCAAGGCGGTGCCGGAGGTATGCCGCGTCTTCTGCGCTACTGCCAATCCCATCCGAGTGGTGGTGGCGTGCGACGGTTCCGACCGCGGCGTGGTTGGCGTGATCGACGGCAGCGGGCCCAAGGGCGTCGAGGGTAACGAGGATCGGGCCGCACGCCACGCGATGCTGCGGCGCTTTGGATACAAGCAGTGACCGGCAAATCCCGGCAAACGCGCTGCCGGGCCGGCGTTATCATCAAGGAGACTTCGCGTCACTCCCCGCCTGGTTCATAAAAATTGCGCATTTGCGGCTCCCCCCGGATATAATGGTCCAGGGTTCCTACGGGTAAGATAAAGGGGATGCGCGCGAGCATTTGTAACGGCTGCGGGACGAGGATGGTGCGGTAACGATGGCGCTGAAGGTGCTGAGGTGGTTGCGTACCGCGCGATGGCGCCGGGTCGTGCTCGGAGCGCTCTTTGCCGGTTTTTTTGGGTTTGGATTCTATCTTGCCGGAGTCTACGGCGAGATCTCCGAACTGATTGAACAGCGGCGAGCCGCGCTGACCTCCAGCGTGTATTCCGCCCCGATGGTTCTTGTGCCAGGGCAGAGTCTCGATCAGGTCGGTCTGCTCGACCGGTTGAAGCGGCTCAGCTACACACAGGTGGCCGCAGTCGCCAAACCTGGCGAGTACGCCCAGACGCCCACCCAGTTGGCCATCTTCAGACGACCCTTTCGCTGGGGTGTGCAGGAAATTCCCGGCGCCCTGCTTAACGTCGGGATAAGCGACGGCGACATCGCCGTGATCAAGGACTCCACCGGTGCTCAGTTGACGCAGGCGATGATCGAGCCGCAGGTGATCGGCCGCCTAATGTCCGATGCGCCGGCCGAGCGCGTCGAGACGCCGCTGGGCGATTTGAAGCCGTTTATCGTTCACAGCCTGCTGGCCACGGAAGATCGATACTTCTACTACCATCCCGGTTTCGATCCGGTGCGGATCGCCGAGGCGGCGTGGGCCGATTTGCGGGCGGGGCGCCTGGCCCAGGGCGCAAGCACTATCACGCAGCAGTTGGCCCGCACATTTCTTAACCGCCAGCGCAGTTTCATACGCAAATTTCGCGAGGCGGCGATCGCTATTGTCCTGGAAATAAAGCTGCGCAAGGACGAAATCCTGGAGCGCTACATAAACGACGTACCGATGGACGATTACCACGGGATGCCAGTTTACGGCCTGCCGATGGCGGCGCGCTACGTATTCGGCAAAGACCTGCATGAGGTCACGCCGGCCGAGGCTGCGACCCTGATCGGTATGATCAATGCTCCCTCGCTTTACGACCCGCGCCGCCATCCCGATCAAAGCCGCAGGCGGCGCGATACGGTGCTGGGGGTGATGCGCCGCGCGGGTCTGCTCGACAACGAGCAGTACGCGGCCGCGCTGGCCACGCCGATCAGAGTTGGCGCGGATTTCCAGGTGCGACCGGCGCCATATTTCGTGGACTACGTCGCCGCGCTGGTGCATCGCCTGCCCAATTTTAACGGCGACCTTCAGGGCGTGACGGTGTACACGACACTGGACCCTGGCTTGCAGGAATTGGCGCAAACCAGCGTGGTCGACAACCTGAAGCGCCTCGAGCAGGCCCATCGGCGCCTTCGCCACGCAGGTCAGCGGCTCGAGGGCTCGATGGTGGTGATCGACGCGCGCTCCGGGGCAATCCGGGCGATGGTCGGCGGGCGCGACTACTCGCACACTCAGTTCAACCGGGTTGCGATGGCGCTGCGGCAGCCGGGTTCCGCCTTCAAGCCAATCGTGTATCTGACCGCGCTGGATCCCGGGCGTAACCCGATCGAGCGCCCGTTCACGTTAGCCTCCGTTCTTCCCGACCGACCGATGTCCTTCGGCGGATGGATCCCCGCCGACTATGAGCGCTCCTATCGCGGTACGGTGACCGCAGTGGAAGCGCTGGCTGATTCTTTGAACGTGCCCACCGCCTACCTTGGCAGCCTGCTGGGAACGGACCGGATGATCAACACTGCTCATGACATGGGAATCGGCGAACCGCTACCCAACCGGCTTCCAATCGCGCTCGGAGCTGGCGATACGACTTTGCTTGAATTGACTTCGGCCTACCAGGTGTTCGCGGACGCCGGCACGTCAAATCTGCCCTATGCGCTGGAAGCGGTGGTGGACGGCCAAGGCCATCTGGTTTACCAGCACACCGCGGCGCCGCGGCGCGTGGTCACACCAGCGGTTGCCTACCTCATCACGGGCGCGCTGCGCGAAGTGATGAAATTCGGAACCGCGGCGAGATCGAAAGCGCTGGGCGTTGATTTTCCGGCGGCGGGCAAGACCGGAACCACCGAGGATTTTCACGACGCCTATTTTATCGGATATACGCCGAATCTGGTCTGCGGCACGTGGGTCGGATTCGATAACCCGTCCCCGATTGGGCTCACCGGCGCGCAGGCCGCGCTGCCGGCATGGGCGGCCTTCATGAAAGATGCGGTGCCGGAATCCTCGCCTGATTTCGCGGTTCCCGACGCCGTCACCATGGCGACCATCGATCCCGAAACCGGCGGCCTGGCGACGCCCGCGTGTCCTCGCCGCGTTTCCCTGCCCTTCCTGCCCGGTACCGCACCTCGCCACATGTGCGCGCTCCATGGCGGCGGACTCTCCGCGTTCGGCACGGCCAGCGCGGGTATGCCACTGGCGCCGGGCTCAGGCACGTCCGCGGTGCCCAGCCCGCCGATAGCATCGGCGGGGCCGTCTTCTCCGAATCCAAACCTGTTGGACAAGGTGGCGGGATTTTTCGGCGCCCTGTTCGGGCATCACTGACAGCACTGCGAACGCCTCGAGCAAGGTGAGGTAGGATTGCCGATCAGCACTCGTGAACGCCGGCCACCATCGCGGTGTCCAATCACTTCACCAGTGCGCGCGCCAGATAAAGTGGTCTTTCTGTTCCTTGCTCTCCAACCTCGGATGATGCGAGTCGGATATTTTGCCGCCGATCGCCGTGCGGAAAACCAAAGCTGGCTCCCGGCGCGGCCCTTCCGGTAATGTCTGGAACTCTTTCGAATCGGAAACTCATCGGAAAGATGGTGCATGCTGTTTGCTTGCCACTGCTGCTGCGAAAGTCGACATTATGGCTTGAATGCGGACGGAAAGTTATATCGTGCGCATTTACGCTCGCGCGGGCGGCGGAGCATCGAATTGCGGGGGGCGTCGTCGAGAATGCAGGCCGCTGGCAGAAGCCGGTTCACAATGCGCACGAGCTCGCGAACATTCTCGCTGCGGCCTGCGTACACGCACCGCGCAAAGCAGCCGCGGTTTGTTCCGGCGGATCGCCCATGAAATTGGCCTGGCGCTTTCAACCATACGGAACGCCAGGCGGGTTCAACCGATGCTCTGAGCGGGAGCCCAAATTTTGGGGAGGAAGCTGTGGTAAGAAACTATCTAGCCCTGGCGCTGGCCGCCGCAAGCCTGGCGGGTCTGGCCGGTTGCGGCAGCAGTGGCAGCGAAAACTTTTCCTCTGTAAATCCGACTGCTACCTCCATGACAACCCCTGCGCCCTCGACGCCGACGCCTACAGAGTCCCGCCAACCCACTACGACCGCCACACCGACCGGCATCGCGACGGAGACAGCGGCAGCCACCCCGACCCGATTGGTGACGCCTACACCGACGCGGAGCGCAAGGCCAACCCCGACGCCGAAGCCAACCGCGACCCGGACCCCGCGAAGCACCGCGACACCGACCGGGACGCCGACTTCAACTGCGACAGCCAGCAGGACAGCCACACCCACCGCAACCGCCACGCCTGCGCCAAAACCTGTAGCGTTCTTCGCATCCGACCTGTTTAACAATCGGGTGCTTCAATACTTGCCGCCGTACAGCAATGGGATGAATGCCAATACGGTAATCGGTCAACCCGATTTCACCAGCAGCTCACAGGTTCTGAGCCAGAGCGGCCTGGCGAATCCTCAGGGAGTGGCCCTCGATGACTCCGGGGATCTGTTCGTGGCTGACACTGAACATATAAGGGTGCTGGAGTTTCAACCTCCGTTTCTCAACGGCATGAACGCCAGCGTCGTGATCGGCCAGCCCAACTTCACAACTGCAGTAGGCGCGCTCAGCCAGAGTGGCTTCGGGTTTCCCACGCGCGTGGGAGTTGATCTCGCGGGCGACCTGTTTGTCGCGGATACGAACAACAGCCGCATTCTGGAATTCGAACCGCCTTTTACCAACGGCATGAACGCCAGCGTCGTGATCGGCCAGCCCGGCTTTACCAGCAGCGCACCAGCGACCAGCCGCGCTGGCCTGTCTGGTCCGCGCGGCATCGCCTTCGATCCAGCCGGCAGACTGTTTGTGGCGGATAATCTGAACCACCGGGTGATGGTGTTCGAGCCTCCGTTCACCAGCGGCATGAACGCCAGCGTGGTTATCGGCCAGCCCGACTTCACCACCAGTGGTGTCGCCACCAGCCAGAACGGATTCGCCAGCACAATCGGCGTCGCGATCGATAGCGGGGGGAATCTTTTTGTTGCCGATGTCTTCAACAACCGGGTCATGGAGTTCAGACCGCCGTTTAGCAACGGCATGAACGCCAGCGTGGTGATCGGTCAGCCTGACTTCACCAGCGGGACTCCCGCCACCACGCAAGATGGCTTGGCGAGCCCGCGGGGCGTGTCATTAGATCAGCAGGGCAATCTTTTTGTCGCGGACAACGGGAACAGCCGGGTGTTGGAATTCAAACCGCCGTTTGCTACTGACATGAATGCCAGTGTCGTAATAGGCCAGCCCGACTTTACCAGCAAGGCAATCGCGACCAAACGCAATGGGCTTGCACAGCCCGATGACACGGCTGCCCGGTAACATAAGCGGGCAAAGTCCGAAGCTGAAAAGTCATCTTTGCACGCTGCGGCGGTGCGCCCCGTGTGTGCACGGCACGGCGGCCTAGGCATCAATGACAGCCTGCGAACGTCACTCCAGGCTGGCAACAGCTTTTAGGCTCAGCAAAATCAGCGTCCGTTCCTCCGGTCGGATGCAGCCCGAGGGCCCAGTTGTGTGATGTTCGTTCGCGCCGAGGCGTCGCGAGCCAGGCGATTGCTCAGCCGGGAACCGGCCAACCATGCGGCCGCAGTCAGAGCGGCAATCACGACCAGGGGTATCCAGCGTAATACCGCGCCGGATTCCCAACCATCGATCGAGCACCAGTAATCCAATCACAAATGCAACTGCGGCATAATCCAGAAGTATCGCCGCGATAGCTCCCATTGTCATGTCAAACTCTGTACGCATATCCATGCTCCTATACTTTGGACGATGCGCAGCGGCAAAAAAATTCAACCCTTATGTTCCTCTCCGACAATCCGCCGTAAGAGATAGCCACGGTGATAGTGACTGATGCACTCAAAGGAATAAGGACCGCGGATTTCCGCTCGTATCAACACTCTTAACCAATATTTCCAACCAACGGCCCGTTTTATGGCACTTCAGCGTTATGCTATCGAACTCAACTCGCGGACCGTCAATGTGACCTGGCGGCCAAAAACTTGGCTGAGCGATCCAGGGCGGTTTGGCCCGCCGCCGTATCGAGATCGAACTGGTACTCGTGCGAAAGTGGCGGCGCATAATCAGCCGGGAAAAAGAGGCTGTCGACCGGAACGCCGCGGCTCGCCGCTGTCGTTGCCAGAAGGTGGGAGTGCTTCCCGAGCGGATCGGAATTGCCCGCGGAAATGAACATTGGAGGGAACTGCGCGCTCACATTGCGGATGACGGAGAACTGCGCCATACGCGGGTCGCTTTGGAAGTCTTTGGTACCAAAGTATGACCATGACACTGTGTTCAGAAAGGCGCCGAACGCGCCACTGGCATTGAGCAGTCGTGGCTCGTAGATGCCGCAATAGAGGATCACTCCGCGCAAATGCTCCCTGGAAATAGACGGCGCGATACCCATGTCCTGCGCGTATGGCGGCAAACTGATAACAGTTGCCACTTGTGCCGCGATCTGTGCTCCAGCCGAATCCCCGGCAAGGAACAGCCTGGTGTCATCAATGTGAAGCCGCTGAGCGTTGGTCACAAGGTAGGCCAACGCCGCATTCACTTGCCTTACTGGAGTCGGATATTTCTCACCCGGGGCGAGTGAGTAGTTGACGCCGACCGTCGTGAAGCCATTGGCAGCCAGAATTTCCAGATAGCTGGCTATTTGGTCCTTGCTGCCCGATATGAATCCGCCGCCATGCACCCAGGCAATAGTTGGCAGCGTCCGCTTTGTGTTGCCGATGGTGGATGGATAGAAGACATCGAGAAAGGCATCGCCATCAGTCGGGACGTAATGTTCGTTCAATTGCGCGGCGACGCCGGCCGGAACATGCTTCTCCATCGCCTTCGCCATCGCAATGCCGCCTTTGTCGAAGATGTGGCGAAAGAAGAGTGCCGACGGCCATGGGCTCACCTTGAATGCTACATAGCTTACGACCACCACGACGATGACCGCCCCGATCATCCACAGGAGAGCTTTCTTCAACATTAGAGAGGCGCCTCTCACAGGACTGCGGCGTAAATTCTATTTGAATTGGCCGCTGGCCATATTTGCCGCTCTCTAAGTCACCCCGTACCCTCCCCCAAAATACGTGTATTGCTCGAGGTGCGGCTTTTTATGCGGTCGAATCTTCAGAATTGCGTCTTGAATTTGAAGGCCGGCTTTTGCTTTGGCACGTTTTCCTCCGAGGCTTTAGTTATCAGCTTCCGTGCTCCTCGTGAAAATACTTAATCGCTAAACTACCGTAATTCAACGATTAGCTATATCTTCCAATTGATTCGATCTGTCCGAACTTCGAAAAAATCACAACGCATCGGATTAGCACACGACGAGATGATATTGGTCGAATGACATGCCGCCGGATTTCGTCTAACCTGTTGAGTGTAGGCAGGACGGGCGAGCGGAAGCTGGCGACAGGTGTCCGTCATTATCGGTACCTGGACCGATCCTCGATCAGCTTCGACAAGGCCCAACGTCACAAATCCGGCCGGATAGGCGGGCACGCCCCCCACCCAATCGCCGTCCTAGAACTAGATGCAAAGCACGAGGATGCGCCAAAAACGCACGTTTCCTTGGCGCGCGAACGGTCACGTTAACTGACTGAATGATTCAGTCGAGGAGGTAGTCCGTCAATGTTTAGACCTGGAAGAGACAAGGGTATCGCAACACCGATCCCGTTGGGTCTGGCCGCCCTCGGGGTTACCACGTTCGTCATGGGAATCTCCCTGATCGCGCAACCCGTCGGTGCGTGGGGTCCATATTTCACCAATGCGATGATGATTGGAGGCTTGGCGGAATTCCTCGCCGGGATGTGGGCCTTCGCCTACGGCGACCCGCTCGCGGCCACGGTGTTCTCTTTCTTGGGAGCGTTTTATGGATGGTGGAGCATCAACGGCCTGATGCTGCATGGTGCGGCGCTGGACCTCTCCAGCATGGCGCTGGTGTTAATCGTGTGCGGCGTCGTGGCGCTGTACCTGTGGGTGGCTTCCTTCAACGAGACCGCGGTCTTCAACCTGGTGCTGCTGTTCCTGTGGATCGGGTACATTCTGATGGGGATATCGCTGGCCTCCGAGGTCAGGACAATCGCGGTAATCGGCGGGATATCGGCCATCATTTCAGGACTGATCGCGTCCTATGGCGCCTTCGCCGAGCTCTACAACGCCGCCTCCCTCGAAGAGGTGGTGCCGCTGGGCGAGCCCAAGCTGATCCGCGAACGCTCGGAGCATGAGGAACACGAGCGGCTGCGGCGCAATGCGGTGGTCAACCACCAGGAGATGCACGCATAAGGCCGAGACCAGTGGCGGAAAAAAGACTGAGTGAGTTGGTGATCAGCGCAGTTTCGAAGGTTGTAACAACGCCTTCACCCATTTGAATCCCCTCTCCCCGGCCAGGGAGAGGGGTTGGGGTTGAGGGTTGATTTTACAGAGCGGCGGACAAGATATCCGCGGGCAGTTCGCGGCCCTTGAGATCGCCCAACACCACCAGCGCCATCTGGGCGGAATCGAAGAACTTGCCGGCGAGTTCGGTCACCTGGTCGTTGGTGACGGCTTCGATGTCGCGCGCCAGTTCTTCGACCGGAATGTCGCGGCGGAAGTAAATCTCGTTGCGCGCCAGCCGGTTCATCCTGGCGTCGGTGGACTCCAGCCCCAGCAGGAGGTTGCCCTTGAGCTGGCTCTTGGCGCGTTCCAGCTCAGGCGACTTCAACCCCTCGCTAGTGACCTGCTTGATTTCGGCCAGGGTTATCTCCAGAACCTCGTCCACCCATTCCGGATTGGTACCCGCGTAGATCGCGAAGTAGCCGCAGTCAATGTGTGAAGACAGAAAGGAGTAGATACTATAGACTTTGCCGCGTTTCTCCCGTACCTCCTGGAACAGCCGCGAGGACATCCCGCCGCCCAGCGCGGTATTGAGCAAATACGCGGCGTAACGCATTTGATGGGTCTGGCCAATTCCGGGACCGCCCAGGCAGATGTGCGCCTGCTCGAGCTGCTTTTCGTGGTTGAGCACCACGGAATGCGTCTTGGGCGCGCTGATCGCATCGACCTTGCCGTTGCCGGGAATAGTTCCGAACAGACGCTCGCACTGAGCCACCAAGGCATCGTGATCGACCTGGCCGGCGGCCGCCACGAACACCCGCTCCGCCCGGTAGCGCTGGCCCATGAATGAGGTCATCACGTCCCGATCCAACCCGGTTACGGTGGTTGCGGTACCGGCGATTGGCAGCGCCAGCGGATGGCCGGACCAGAATTTCAAATTGAAGAGGTCGTGGATGTAGTCATCGGGCGTGTCCTCGGCCTGGGAAATCTCCTGCAGCACGACCTGCTGCTCGCGTTTGATCTCCTCGGCGTCGAACAACGAATCCAAAAGCAGGTCAGCGAGTAAATCGGTCGCCATCCTGAGATCGGTGCCCAGCACCTTGGCGTAGTAGCAGGTGTATTCCTTGCCGGTAAACGCGTTGAGCACACCGCCCACCGCGTCGATCTCCTCCGCGATTTGCGCCGCGGTGCGCTTTCGCGTGCCCTTGAAAAGCAGATGTTCGATCAGGTGGGAGACGCCGTTTTCGTGCGGCTGCTCGTAGCGCGATCCATTCTCGACCCAGATACCGATACTGGCCGATAGAGAATGCGGCATCGCCTCGGTAAGGACCCGCACGCCGTTGGACAACAGGGATTTGCGCGTCATGCGGGTGTTTTTGCCTGCGAGCCCTCGGAATGGGACTCCTGCTGGGCTTCGCGCACCGAAAGCCGGATCTTGCCGCTGCGGTCGATGTCGAGCACTTTGACCATCACCTCATCGCCCTCGTTCAGCACGTCCTCGACGCGCCGCACGCGCTTGTCGGACAGCTGCGAGATGTGCACCAGTCCGTCGGTTCCCGGCAGGATTTCCACGAATGCGCCAAAATCCACTACTTTGCGCACTTTGCCTCGGTATATCTTGCCGATTTCGGGCTCTTCCGTGATCGACTGGATCGTGTTGATCGCTTTTTCCATGGCGGTCGCGTCGCTTGACGCGATCAGCACGGTGCCGTCGTCTTCGATATCAATCTTACAGCCGGTCTCTTCCACGATGCCACGAATAACTTTGCCGCCCGGACCGATCACGTCACGGATTTTGTCGGGCTTGATGTGCAGGGTCACGATTCGCGGAGCGTAAAGCGAGACTTCCTTGCGCGGCGCCTCCAGGGCCTTCTGCATCACGTCAAGCACGAACAGTCTCGCGTCGCGCGCCTGATGCAGCGCCTGGCGCATCACCTCGCGCGTAATTCCGCCCACCTTGTTGTCCATCTGGATCGCGGTCACCCCGGTCGCGGTGCCGGCGACCTTGAAGTCCATGTCGCCCAGATGGTCCTCGTCGCCCAGGATGTCGGTCAACACCCGCACCTTGTCGCCTTCCTTCACCAGGCCCATAGCGATTCCAGCGACTGCCGCTTTGACCGGCACGCCGGCGTCCATCAGCGCCAGGCTGCCGCCGCATACAGTGGCCATCGAAGAACTGCCGTTGGATTCCAGGACTTCGGAAACCACCCGAATCGTGTAAGGGAACTGCTCTTCGGGCGGAAGCACCGCTTGCAACGCGCGTTCAGCCAGCGCGCCGTGTCCAATCTCGCGGCGCGAAGGGCCGCGCAGGAACTTCACTTCGCCGGTGGAGAAAGGCGGGAAGTTATAGTGGAGCATGAATTTCTTGTAATGTTCGCCCAGCAGCGCATCGATCTTCTGCTCATCGGACGAGGTGCCCAGCGTGACCGTGGCCAGCACCTGGGTCTCGCCGCGGGTAAAGATCGCCGAGCCGTGGGTTCGGGGCAGGGCCTGAACGGTGGCGCTTAGCTGGCGAATCTCGGTGGAACGGCGATCATCGATACGGCGGTCGTCGTCCACGATTACACGGCGGACGCGCTCGCGCATCAGATGCTCGTAGGCCGCGCGCAGATCATTCTCCGCGTCTGAGAAACGGGCCGACAGATCCGCCACGACGCGGTCCTCCAGGTCGTACAACGCGGCCGAGCGCTCCTTCTTGCCAGGCGTGGCGAGTGCCACTTCCAAGCTGTCGCCGATACGCGCGCGCATCGCTTCAACCATCGCGGAGTCCAGTTCCTTGCGCCGGAACTCACGCTTGGAGCGCCCCACCATCCGGCGCAGTTCGCGCTGGATTTCAAAAATCGGTTGCAACTCCTCGTGCGCGGTGAAGAGCGCTTCGAGAACCGCTTCTTCCTCAACGATATTGGCGCCGCCCTCCAGCATCACGATCGAATCGGGTTTGGCCGCCACTACCAACGAGATGTCGGTCTGGTCCATCTGGCTGCGCAGCGGGTTAACCACCAGCTTGCCGTCGATACGCCCCATTCTGACCGCGGCCACGGGCCCGTCATGCGGAATGTCGGAGATTTCCAGGGCGGTCGAAGCGGCAATCAGGGACAGAGTGTCGGGGTCGTTTTCCCGGTCCACCGACAGCACGGTCACAACCAGTTGGGTTTCCTTGTCGTAACCCTTGGGAAACAGCGGACGCATCGCGCGGTCGATCAGCCGCGAAGTCAGGATTTCCTTCTCCGAAGGGCGTCCCTCGCGCTTAAAAAAGCCGCCGGGTATCTTACCGGCGGCAAACGTCTTTTCCAGGTAATCGACGGTTAGTGGGAGAAAGTCGACACGATCGCGGCTGCTGTAGGCCGAAACCACGGTTGCCAGCACGACGGTTTCACCAATCTGCGCCAGCACCGAACCATGCGCCTGCTTGGCCAGACGGCCAGTTTCAAGCGACAGCTTGCGACCGTGAAAGTCGATTTCAAGCTTTCTGAACATATTCAAATTTTACCTCAGGGAGGTGGGAGCGGCTGCCCCAAATGAAGACAGAGTGCGGGGCCTTTCTGTCATCGGGCCCTGCTTCGGGCGGCGCACCAAGAGGCGTGCGTACCTTACGCAGTGCCGGTCTTAGGAGACCAGCCCTATCTCCGGATCCCCAGTTTCTCGATCAGCGTCTTGTAGCGGGCAAAATCGCAGTTCCGCACATATTCGAGTAAGCGACGGCGCTTACCCACCAGGCGCAACAGGCCGACCCGGGAATGATGGTCCTTGACATGCGATTTGAAATGCTCGCTCAGACTTTCGATACGGGCCGTCAGCAGCGCAACTTGCACTTCCGGCGAACCACTGTCGTTGTGGGTGCGAGCGTAGGAACCGATTATTTCCCGCTTACGGGCCGACGCGAGGGGCATCAGGAGACTCTTACTTTCCCTTTATCCTTTCGTTAGTGTCAGAAGTTACCATAGGCGCAAGGCCTCACACAAGCTGCCCTTCGCAATTGGCGCGCAGACAGCCTCAACCAGCGAACACACGCGCCAATCCGAGCCGTCCATCGGGGCCGAACTGTGTGATTGCGATCAGCGCGTCCCGGCAGACAACTTTAAATGGGCCCTGCCCCATCTTGACCATCTCCAGCAAGCCTGAGGCGTCGCCGTTGCGCACCCGCCGCGCGAGGTCAGGATCGGTTTCGATCGCCGGCATATCCGACAATGCCTGGTTGAGTCCGATCAGCAGGGGCGCCCGCCCGCCATCAAACATCGCCAGCGCTTGATCCAGTGCGATTGCCTGTGCGATTGAAAATCCGCCGGTACCGGCGCGCCGCAGTTGGTCCAGGTACGCAACCGTTCCCAGCGCGTTCCCGATATCACGCGCCAGAGAGCGCACATACATCCCCGTCCCGCATTGCACCGAAAAGCGCAGCCGCTGGGAACTTTCGATTCGCATCTGCAAGCGCCTGACATGCACCACGCGGGGCGGCGGCGGCTCGGGTTCGGCCCCCTTGCGCGCCAGTTTGTAAAGCGGCACGCCGGAGCGCTTGATCGCGGAGTACAAGGGCGGTACCTGCTCGAATTCGCCGGTAAACTGCCGCGCGATCTCGTCCAGACGAGTTTGATCGAAACACGGCACCGGCTCGGTGCTTATCACCTGGCCGGTACAATCTAGCGTGTCGGTCTGCGCGCCCAACGCGATCACACCCACATAATCCTTCTCGTGATGCTCCAGGAACTTGGCGATCTTGGTCGCCTCGCCGATCAGGATCGGCAAGAGCCCGGTGGCGAAGGGGTCCAGCGTGCCCAGATGTCCAATCTTGGCCGGCTTGACGAAGCGCTTAAGCCGACGCACAACCTCGGCCGAACCGATGTCGGCAGGCTTGTCGATCAGCAGTATTCCGTCCATTGAGACCAATAAACTAACCGACGTTTCCACATGTTGGCCGAGCGTGGTAAGGCGTGGACGCATCCGGCTCGTAGGTCAGATTCGGGCCTGCCGAAGCCTCACTTCGACTGCTCTTTGCGCAGCAGGGCGTCGATGCGGGCGGCGCGTTCGATGCTTGGGTCGTACTCGAATTCGAGATCGGGTGAGTAGCGCAATCCGAGACCGCGCCCGATCTTCTGCCGGATGAACCCTGCGGCGCTGCGAAACCCGTCCACCGCCTCCTGGCCGCGCTCCGCTCCCTCGAGGTGGGAGAAGTATACTCGAGCATGACGCAGATCGGGCGTCACTTTGACGCCGGTAAGCGTTACCCCCCGCAGCCGAGGATCTTTCAGATCGCGATAGAGCAGCGCCGATAGCTCACGAAGCATCGCTTCGGACACGCGCTCGGGCCGCCGGCCGTCGCCTGGCATGTCTTTCATGTTATCGTTGTGCTACCGGATGTTGAATAGTTCGGTCGCGCTATTCAGTAGTGCAGGATTTCCAGGTTCTCTTCGCCCAGCGGGGCAAGGCCCAGCGAATCAATAAAATTGACCACCTCGCGCAGGGCGCCGTCAACGAAGGCGCGATCGCTGCCCACCTGGCAAATGCCCAGTTCGGCGCGCTGCCACATGTCGTGGTTATCGGACTCGGCGATCGAGACGTTGAACTTGTTGCGCACCCGACCCTTGATCGAGCGCAGCACTTGCCGTTTGCCTTTGAGCGAATGATTCTCGGGCAGAAACAGTGTCAGCCGCAGGACTCCAACAACCATAACGATCGGGAAATACACGCCCCAGCCGCACTGTGCAAGATTATCCGCCCATTCTTCAACGCAAGGGGCCGCGAGCGACGTTTGTTGAGGACCGGGCCATCAAATCTCACCTGCAATCTCCGCTCAGGACAATAAGAGAGTGAGAAACAGAGGCTCTGCCCCAATGAGTTGAGCCAGGTAAAGTGCGATCCATTTTGCCGGTATTAGAGCTGCTTCTCGGCGGCCATCTCGCTTGGCATCGGCTCCGGCGTCGGCATCCCGAGCTTGCGCGAAACCGCTTCGAGTTCGAAGGCTTCGATGATGTCACCTGGTTTGACGTCGCCGTAGTTCTCCAGCGCGATACCGCATTCGTAGCCCGAGGCTACTTCGCGCACGTCGTCCTTGAAGCGACGCAGCGACCCGACCTTGCCTTCCCAGACCACGCGGCTGTCGCGCACCAGGCGCACCCGCGAGCCGCGGTTGATCTTGCCGTCCTGCACCATCGACCCCGCAACCGTGCCGCCCGAGACGTTGAACACCTGGCGCACCTCGGCGCGTCCAAGGCTCTTTTCGCGATAAGTCGGCGCCAGCATCCCCTCCATCGCCTCGCGCATCTCGTTGATGGCGTCGTAGATCACGGTGTAGAGGCGGATATCGACGCTTTCCGACTCGGCCAAGGCGGCGGCTTTCTGTTCAGGCCGCACGTTAAAGCCAATGATGATCGCGCCCGAGGCCGCGGCCAGTGACACGTCGGTCTCCGAAATACCTCCGGCCGAAGCGTGAATCACGTCCACCTTGACCTCGGCGGTGGAAAGGCGCCGCAGATAAGCCGATAGCGCTTCAACCGAACCTTGCACGTCGCCCTTGACTATGACCTTCAGCTCTTTGATCTCGCCGGCGCGCATCCGTTGGCTGAGGTCCTCCAGCGAAACGCGGCTGGTCTTCTGCAGCTCGCCTTCGCGCTCCTTGGCCTGGCGGAACTCGGCCACCTGCCGTCCCTTGGACTCGTCGGCCACAGCCACGAGGACGGTACCGGGGTCGGGAACGCCGGAGAGACCGAAGATTTCCACCGGCATGGCGGGACCGGCTTCGTTAACCCGCTGCCCCAGATGGTTCAGCATCGCGCGGACCCGGCCATAAACAGTGCCGGCCACAAACGCGTCGCCCTGATGCAGCGTACCTTCCTGGACCAATACCGTTGCGACGGCGCCGCGGCCGCGGTCCAGTTCGGACTCGATAACCGTGCCGCGCGCCAGACGGTTGGGGTTGGCCTTGAGGTCGAGGATTTCGGCCTGCAGCAGAATCATCTCGAGCAAGCGGTCCAGACCTTCGCGCGTGCGCGCGGATACCCCAACAGTGATCGTGTCGCCGCCGTAATCTTCAGGTATGAGTCCATTTTCGGACAGCTGCTGCTTGACCCGCTCAAGGTTGGCCTCGGGCCGGTCGATCTTGTTGATCGCGACGATAATCGGAACCTTGGCTGCGCGCGCATGGTTGAGCGCTTCGACCGTCTGCGGCATAACGCCTTCGTCCGCCGCGACCACCAGGATTACGATGTCAGTGACCTTCGCGCCACGCGCGCGCATCGAAGTGAACGCCTCATGACCGGGAGTGTCGACAAAGGTGATAGGCCGGCCATCTACTTCAACGGTGTACGCGCCGATATGCTGTGTGATACCGCCGAATTCCTCCGCCGTGACGTCGGTATGGCGAATCGCGTCGAGCAGCGAGGTCTTGCCGTGGTCAACGTGTCCCATCACGGTGACCACCGGCGGGCGCGGCACGAGTTCGCCGTTGGCGACTTCCTCGGCGCCGCCTGCTTCGATTGCGGCCTCAACGTCGAAAGCTACGTTCTCCACGTTGTAGCCGAATTCGCTCGCCACCAGCGTGGCGGTGTCCACATCTAGGACCTGGTTGACGGTGGACATCAAGCCCAGCACCATCAACTTCTTGATCACCTCGGCAGCCTTGACTCCCATATTGCGGGCCAGGTCGGCCACGGTGACGCCTTCGGAGATTCGCACCACACGCTTGGAGGCTTTGGGCGTGGTGATTTCGGTCTTCTTCTGCTCTTTGCCGGGCAGCGCTCGCCGCTTCTTGGGAAAGCGCGCTCCGCGCATCTCCCGTTCGGTCAGCAGATCGCCGCCTTCTTTTTTGACGACACGCTTTTTCTTGATAGGACGCGCGCCTGGCTTGGCCGGAACCTGCCCGCCCGGCGGCGGCATCGGCGGCGCTTCCATCGGTCCTGGGGCTGGACGGCCCGTGCGCAATGGCTGGCCCGGACGGGTTACAACTCCGCCCGGCCGCGCGAGCGCTCCCGTGGGACGCGCTGGCGTGGACGAAGCAGGACGTGCCGCGGGTTTGCGTAAATCGATCTTGCCCAGGACCTTCGGGCCCTGCTGCTGGTCGTCAAGCGAAGGCGCAGCCGCATGGCCGCGCGCCAGGCTTATCACTGTTGGACTACCGGGTGGCCGCGTTATCTTGGGCGCTTCTTTAGCCGACGCTGCCGGGGCGGAAGGCTGGATGGGCCGCGACCGCTCCACTACAACCGGCTTCGTCGCCGACATGCCGGCCCCACGGCGCGGCTCCTCGACTCGAGGCGGAACAGGACGAGTCTCCGTCTGCGGCGGTGCAGCTGCCGGTTGGGCTACCTGCTCGGCCGCCGGCATCTCGGCCGCGGCTGCGTCCTGCGCGGGCGCGGCGTCCGATGGCGCTTCCGCAGAAGGCTGGACGGATGCTGCCTCTGCCGACACCTGAGCACTCACAGCGGCCGCAGCGGGCATACCGTCGGCATGTTGCGGCTCCGCCGCAGGCTGGGGTGGAGGCGATGGCTCCGGTTCAAAATTGGGCTCGGGGGAAGCAGGTGCGGTTTCAAGGACAATCGGAACCTCGGGCTCTGGAGTCGGCTGCTCATCAAGAAAAGGGGCGACAAAATCGTCGCCGCGCCCTTGTTCAACTTCAAATACGAATGGCTCGCCGGCGGGCGGCAAAGCCGTGTCCGCCGCAATCGCATCGGGCTCGGCGTGGCGGCGGCGCATGATCGTTTCGTTAAGTCGCTTCTCGACGACCTTGCCGGAAGTGGTTTCCAACACCACTTCATGGCGCAGGATCGCGGCGCGATTAGCCTGCTCGCCGAGGTCGGCTTTGACACGATCGGCTTCCTCGCCGGTCAAGAGGCTCGAATCCAACCGCCCGTGGGCCAGTTTGAGGCGTTCACAGCTATGGATCACGTCCGCGACCGGGACGTTCCATTCTTGCGCCAATGTTTTTATGCGTTTACGAGCCATTCTCTGTATTCTATTCAAGCTCCGCGTCTGGAGCTAGCTGTCCTGTTAGCAGGTTTACCAAATTAAGGCGCTCGGAGCGATCCAGGCTGCGTCTCAATGAGTTGAACCTAACCACTTTTGCCTTCACGAACATCTCCAGGCATCGGCGGCGGCGATGCAGGTAGCCGCCGCGTCCGCCCAATTTGCCCTTCGTATCAATCCGCACGCCTTCGGGCAGTGCCGCCAGCCGGACCATCGCGTCCTGGGAGTCCACCTGGCGGCACGCCATGCAGGTGCGCTGGGGCTTATGATTCGACTGCGCCGCCCTTCTCCTGTCCGCTTTCTTCGGCCGCCGCAGGTTCGCCGCCGTCCGGAGGCTCTGCGGCCGCCCCTTGGGCGGCGCTTTGTGCCGCGGCGGCGGCCGCGGCCGCTGCTGCAGCCTCCTCGGCCAGGCGCTTTTTGTTCGCTACATGAGCCTGTGCCGCAACGATCAATTGGCGCGCCCGCTCCGGGCTGATGCCGTCGATCTCCAGCGCCTCTGCCTCCGTTTCCGACAATTGTTCCGCCGACCGGAAGCCCCATTGGTAAAGCAATTCGGCGTTGATATCGCCCACGCCGGGAATCGCGTTTAATGAGGCCCGCGCCGCGCGCGCCTCCTCTTCGGCTTCGGCCTCGCTGCGCACGTCCAGCTTCCATCCGGTCAGACGATGCGCCAGGCGGACGTTCTGACCGCGCTTGCCGATTGCCAGCGAGAGCTGGTCGTCGGGAACGATTACCTCCATCGTGTGCTCGTCCTCGTCGATAATCACCTTGGAGACCTTGGCCGGCGCCAGCGCGCGGCAAACCAGTTCGGCCTGATCCTCGGTCCACGGCACGATATCGATCTTCTCGCCGCGCAACTCCTGCACCACCGACTGTACGCGCGTGCCCTTCATGCCGACGCACGCGCCCACCGGGTCAACGTCGGAGTCATTGGAATAGACCGCCACCTTGGCGCGGCCGCCGGGTTCCCGCGCACATTGGCGAATCTCAACGATTCCTTCATAAATCTCCGGTACTTCCTGCTCGAACAGCTTGCGCAGAAAATCGTTGGAGGTGCGCGACAGGACGATCGAGAGACCCTTTTCCGAGAGGTCAACCTCCGCAATCAGGGCGCGGATACGGTCGCTCTGGCGATAGCGCTCGTGGGGAATCTGCTCCTTTTCCGGTAAGATCGCCTCGGTGCGTCCGAGATTGACGATCATATTTTTTCGTTCGAAGCGCTGTACGATTCCCGATACGATCTCGTTCTTGCGATCCTTGAACTCGCTGTAGATCTGTTTGCGTTCGGCGTCGCGGATATGCTGGATCAGGTTCTGCTTGGCCGCCTGCGCGGCAATCCGGCCCATCGTTGCCGTGTCGAGCTTGATCAGGATTTCATCGCCGAGTTCGGCGTCAGGATCGTATTTGGAATGGGATTCGTTGACCGAAATTTCCCACAGGTTGACGGGATTGTCGACGATCGTTTTGATTTCGAACAGCTCGATTTCGCCCAGCTCCTGGTTAAATCGCGATTCGATTCTGCGGTCGGGCCCGAAGGTGCGCTTGGCGGCGGAGTGCATCATCTCCTCCACCGCTTTGATGACGATCGTTTTGTCTATCCCCTTTTCCTTGGATACCTGTTCAATGACCCGGTTTAGATCGAGCTGCATTTGCCCTCCTCGCAGCGCTCGCGCGCTCGCTTTAACAAGGCGCTCCGGACGCGCCTGCCGCCTTAGCTAGGGCCGCCAACCACGGTGGCGCCGTTGATCAGAACTGATGCTCGTAATTGGCCTCCTTTATTTCGTCAAAGCCCAGCGCTAATCGGCGTTCACTAATCTCATCCTCCAGTTCGATTCCGGACGGACTTACTTCGGCCAGCACCCCAACGAACGATTTCTGCCCGTCGTGCGCATGATGAGTCCGCACCCTCACCCGCCGTCCCCGATGCTGCTCGAAATGAGTCAGCTTGGTCAGCGGCCGGTTGATCCCCGGGGAGGAAACCTCCAGGGTGTAGCGCCCCTCGACGGGATCGTAAACGTCGAGCAGGTCGCCGACCACGCGGCTTAGGCCCTCAAGGTCGTTCAGCGCTATTCCACCCTCCGGGCGATCCACGAACAGCCGCAACAACCCGCCCCGCGCCCCACCCTTGTACTCCACCGAAACCAGTTCGAAGCCCTGTCGTTCTATATGCGGTTCCAGCAGTTCCATTACCTTGCCGGCCACAGGATGAAGCTGTAGGACCATATCACCAGCAATCGCCGGCCCGGCGTGGTTCGACGTAACAGGAACCTGGACCAGCAAGGGGCCAAAAAAAAGTGGGCACGAGCCCACTTCCACGATACCGAACATAACACTTATGGGCCTCCCCCTCAAGGTGGCTATAGCAAAAGTCTCCCGGCGCGCGGGCTGGAGAATTCGCCGCGATAAATCGTTAGTTCAGAGCCTTGCGCGCCAGATCTTCGAGCGCCCGCTCCACTTTGTCCGGTGCCAATGAAGCCGGACCGAGCACCAGCCGATGGGCGCCCGCGGCGCGATACTGCTCGATCATCCGGCGAGCATCGCCGCCACATTTGCCCAGTTGGTTGGGCGGAGGATAGGCAGTTATTTCTATGGCGCCGAAATCGCGGCCGCCATCGGAGCACAGACGCTTGAGCGCGACCAGCTCGCGACCCAGACGATCGGGGCTGATTCCGTAAGGCATCCATCCGTCGCCAACCGCAATCACGTTCTTGAGGGCGCGTTCGCAACTGGGACCTGCCACGTTTGAGCCGATATGGACCGGAGGATGAGGCTTTTGCATCGGCTTTGGATAGCTTTTGACCGCGGGGAAGCGGACGAACTCGCCCTCGAACGCGGCTTGCGGCCGGGTCCAGATCTCCTTCATGGCTCCGACGTATTCGCGAGTCATCGCCCACCGCCTGGAAAAATTCCCACCCATAATCTCGGTCTCGTCGGCCAGCCATCCCGCCCCGATCCCGAAGAGCAGCCGGCCATTGGAAAAATGATCGAGCGTAGCGACCTCCTTGGCGAGCAGGATCGGGTTACGTTCGGGCACCAGGCAGATGGCGGTCGCGATCTTCAAATGCGTGGTCGCCTGCGCCGCCATCGCAAGCAGAACGAAGGGATCAGGCATATGCGAATAGAATTCGGGAATCACCCCATCGCTTGTGGGATCCGGATAGCGCGTCCGATGAACCACCGGGATGACCGGATGCTCGGGCAGGAACAGGCCTTCAAAACCCAGAGCTTCAGCGGTCCGAGCCACAACAGCAGGGCCGGCGGTTTCCTCAGTGATCACGCACGATATTGCAATTTTCATCAGACGCTCCAATGGGCCGGCTGAGCTTCCCGGCCGTAACAGTAGCAGCTCTGGGTGGTGAGTTGTCCACGCCGCCAGCCGTCCAAATGCATGCGTCGAACGGACAAACCCCACCAATCCGTCATCCTCGGCGGTGGTCTCACAAACAATCTGCAAACAGATTTTTCGGTTTAGGCTAAGGGCCCGCGCTCGAATCGGCCGGCGATGTGTTGGCGGCGGGATGGTCGCTGGGGCCTTCCATCACCGCCTTGGCTCCGCGGGCACGCGCGATTCTTTCATTCACATTCTGGTTATCGGGATCGAGCACGGCCGCGGTGAGGAATTTCCGCAGGGCAAGATCGTACTTTCCCGCCCGCATATAAGCGTCACCCGCGCTTATTTCATCTCGGACCACGCCGGAAAAGTTAGATCCGTGCGGTGCCGGCGCAGGTATATCAGTGGTTTTGAGACCTTGATCCGCGGCGGGGCCCGGCGCGTCAGCCGCGGCAGGTGCGGATACATCGCTTACGGGGGCGCTTGTTCCGGGATTGAGTGCCGCCTGCGAGCGCTGGAGGAGATCGCGCATCTCGGCGTTGTCGGGGTCAAGCAGTAATGCCCGTTTGAGATGGAAAATGGCGTTGCGGTAGCGTCCGTCTTCGAAGGATGACCGCGAGCGCTTAATCTCGTATTGAAGCCGCCGCTGTTGTGCGTAGGTTAACCGGTAGGAAATCCCAGGCGCAGTCGCAGACTCCGGCAACGTTGTTCCCCGCGCGACAACCGTGCCGGCTCCCCCGTCAGCTGGCGGCTTCGGAGCAGCAGGCAGTGGTCCCTGCACGACGGACTCCGATGCCTGAGCTGTAGTTTGCGGTGTTTGCTCGACCGGCCACCGGGCCTGTGTGGCGGGTTGCTGCTGCGCAGTGGCGTTGGGGGTTTGACCGGTGGGCATCGGTGCGGCGGCACTTGTTTGATGTTCCGCTTCATCACCATCACTTGAGCTTGCCAGCCGATGCTTACCGGAGTCGCCTGCGCCTTGCTGCCGGTCTGTTTGCGGAGTGGCGGCGCGGTTAATCCCCACGTCCGTGCGGTCCCGTCCATGGCCTAAAATCATTATGCCTGCCACTACAGCTACAGCCACGAGCCCTCCAGCCAGCAGAGGCTTGTTCCTGACAAGAGTCCTGCGCGCCGTGCCGCGCATTCTCTCGGCTGTGTAATCATCCCGCCCACCCGGAGCACCCAGAAGATTCTCAAGCTCCGCGCTGGCCGCTTGCACGTGCTTTGCTCCGACCATCGTGCTTCGTTCCGAGTAAGCCTGAAAAAGGGCGTTGTGACAGAGGTTGTTGATCTTGCGCGGCAGACCTCCGCTCAAACGCGCGATCTGACGCATCGCCTCGCCCGTAAAGATCTCCCGGTCTGCGCCCTGAGCGCGAAGGAGACAATTGACATACTCGCTAACCTCGCCGCCTCGAAGCGGGCGCAGCAGCGCGCGGGCTCCAATCCGTTGATTAAGAGCGCGGAGTTTCGGCTCGCTGAGCCGCTGAACCAGTTCGGGTTGGCCGACCAGGATTATCTGAAGCGCGTGGCGTTGCGGCGGCCTGGAGTTGGATAGCAGGCGCAGTTCCTCCAGAGTGCCGTCGCTCAACCCCTGGGCTTCATCAAAGATCAAGATGACCCTGTCTGTGCTCGCAGGATCGGACACGAAGGTTTTGAGCGCCTGGAGGGCGGCGAGTTTGCTTTTCCCGGCGGGGTGAATTCCGAGTTGCTGGACGATGACGTCCAACATTTCCTCAAAGCTCATCGTGGGATTGCTCAGTTGCGCCACGCGAACCTTGTTGTCGTTCAGACGCGTAACCAGCGCGTGGATCAGCATCGTCTTGCCGGTGCCGACCTCTCCAGCCAGCAGCGTCAGGCCGCTGGGTTCCTGAAAGGCCCATTCAAGCGCGGCCAGACCTTCGATGTGAGCGTCGCTAAGAAATAACGTGTTCGACGGAAGGAATTGGAAGGGAGCATCGCGGAGTCCAAAATATTCGTAGTACATCTTCGCAGCCAATCCTCAAGCCCAACGAATTCGGGTGCCGCGGCTTAATTGATGCAATCGGTGAGATTATTCGCGGAAGGCAGCATTGGCACGATCACTGCGGGTGCCGGAGCCGTGAAGATTGCTCGCTGCCATCTCAGCATCACTTACTATTTTTTATCAATACCTATAAAATTCGTCTAAGGCTAATTCCTGCGGCATTCGCTGCGCCATCGACCCAGCCGCCACGCTTAGCAGCTAATATGTACCGAATAGCGGGGAAAATTGATAGCGATCGTTGGTTCCAACGATAAGGCCCGAAATTCCGCTTTTCCCCGGCAATTGAGAAACGCGATCACCCGCCGCATATCGGCGTTCGCACTGTGCCAGGAGCATATACAGACTCGAAATCAGGCTCAAGCTAATGATGTCTATTAGCCTCTGGATCCGAAACTGTAGAGTGTCTTTGTGGGTAAAAAAGGGGCTGTTGAGCTACTCTCGATCGAAGGACGCGAGGTCCGTGTAACGAACCCGGAGAAGCCCTATTTTTCCAGAGCGACTAGGCTGTCGAAACTCGACGTCGTCCGCTACTACTTGTCGATCGCACCGGGCGCGCTTGCGGGAATTCGCGATCGTCCGCTGGTTCTAAAGCGGTTCGTGGACGGCGCTGAAGGTGAGGCGTTCTACCAAAAGCGCGCGCCCGTCAGCCGCCCTCCGTGGCTGCGAACGATCACCCTGTCATTTCCTTCGGGACGCACCGCGGAGGAGGTCGTAGTCGATGATGCGGCTGGGCTCGCCTGGGTGGTCAACCTCGGCTGCATCGAGTTGCATCCCCACCCGGTACGCTCCGGCGATCTCGATCATCCCAACGAGCTACGGGTCGACCTCGACCCGGGCCCCGGAGTCGGTTGGGCCGACGTTCGCATCGTCGCCCTTGAGGTGAATTCCTTCCTGGAAGAAGTGGGGCTTCGCGGCTGGCCTAAAACCAGCGGCTCTCGCGGAATCCACGTCAATGTGCGGCTCTTGCCGCGCTGGACGTTCGTGGAGGTGCGCCGCGCGGCGCTCGCGTTGGCGCGCGCAGTGGAGCGGCGCGCCCCCGCACTGGCCAGCTCCAAATGGTGGAAAGAGGAGCGCCACGGCGTGTTCCTCGATTACAACCAGAATGCGAAGGATCGGACGACCTGTTCCGCATACTCAGTGCGTCCGCTGCCCGACGCACGTGTGTCCACGCCGCTTCATTGGCACGAGGTCCCCGCTTGCGATCCGGCCGACTTTACCGTGCTGACGGTTCCCAAGCGCTTCGCGGCGTTGGGCGATCCGCACGCAGAGATGGACTCCGCACCGGGTTCGCTCGAAAAATTGCTGGAGCTGGCGGAAAGGGACGAGGCCGCGGGTCTGGGCGACGCGCCGTGGCCGCCGCACTTTCGCAAAATGGAGGGCGAAGCGCCGCGGGTTGCCCCTTCGCGCGCAAGATCCGCCGCGAGCAAGCCGCGCATGAAAATGCCGCTTGTGGTGGTCGCCAACTCTCCCGACAAGGACGCTGCGCTGGCAGGACTGGAGCGATGGAAGATGAGGCATGCAGAGGCGGCCAGTCTGCTCGCCGTCGATGACGTGCTGGTCGACTCGATGCGCGGCAGGTCGTCCACCTGGACCCGCATCCGGATAAATCTCCGCCACGTGCCTGAAGCGCTGCGGCCCCCGCAGGAGACTCCTGACCCTGACGAAGACCCGACGCGCGAATGGCGTGCGCTGCGCGATCGAAAGAAAAACGCATGAGCCGAGGCTCTGCTTCGGCTCACTGCGAAATAATTCGCGATTCAATCGCGCCAACACAATTGGGCAGAGGCTTTTTCTCTCACTCTTTCCTATCCTGGCTATAGGAGCGTGAGGGAAAGGCTGGGCGGCGGCGCTTTCGATGCGCGCTCCATCGTGATCCGGCGCTATTTCACAAACGACCCTGGCGAACGTAACTCGCTTCAGCGGCCACCGCCAAATATGGTTGCCAACTCCAGCGGCGGAATCACTTCGAGCTGATCATAGGTGCATTCGCCCGGCTTCTTATCAGTGCGCCAGCGTCGAAACTGCGCAGTGTGACGAAACCGCGTCCCCTGCATGTGCTCATAAGCGACTTCAACTACCAGCTCCGGCCGCAATGGCTCCCATGAGAGGTCCTTGCCCTGACTCCATCGGCTCTGGCCTCCGGGCATCCGGCGGCCGCTTTCGCCTGCGTCCGGTCCATGATCCGCCCATAGTTTCCAGGGATGATCCTTAAGCGCGTCGCGCCGATACGATGCGAGGAATTCGACCAGTTCGCGGCGCTTGCGCAGGGTGAAGCTCGCGCAGACACCGACATGCTGCAGCCCGCCTGAATCATCGAAAAGTCCTAACAGCAGCGAACCCACCGCACTTTGCTCGCCCTGCTTGTACCATCGAAAACCCGCCACCACGCAATCGCAGTCACGCTCGTGCTTGACCTTGAGCATCACGCGCTTGCCAGGCTGGTAGGTGCCTGAAGACGGCTTGGCCATCACACCGTCCAGACCAGCGCCTTCAAAACGTCGAAACCAATCCGACGCGACGTTAGATTCGTGGGTTGCCGGGGTGAGATGAAGCGGCGAGGTTGCGGATGAAAGCAGCACTTCCAGCTCCTGGCGCCGGGTCTGAAACGGTTCATGCCGCAAATCCGTGCCGCCCTTGCACAGCAGGTCGAAGAACACAATCGATGCGGGAATTTCCTGGGACAGAAGCTTCACCCGTGAGGCAGCCGGATGAATTCGGAGCTGAAGCGCCTCAAAGTCGAGTCCCCCATTGCTTGCGATAACGATTTCGCCGTCGAGCACACAGCGCGCTGGCAATTGCGCTCGCAACGGATCGAGCAACTCGGGAAAATAGCGGTTGAGCGATTTTTCGTCGCGGCTTTGGATCAGGATTTCATCACCGTCGCGGAAGACCAACGCGCGAAAGCCGTCCCACTTAGGCTCGAAGATCCACGCTCCGCCCGACGGCAATTCTCCAATTCGCTTGGAGAGCATCGGCGCCACCGGCGGATTCACACGTAGGTCCACGCTCCAATGGTATACTGCGGGGCCTTACCCCGCGACCTGGAGATTCGGCCGGAGTCAGCCGTGACCGCGTCAATCAGAATCGGGAGGCCTGTTGAGTCTTGAGCAGGATTTCCAGGGCCTTTCGGAATGCCTCTTGTCCGAGGAAGCCCCAGTTGGCGTAGGCAGGCTCGATCTCGCGGCAGACCGAGTCCAGATCGCTGCCGGCACTTAGAAGACCGCGCGCTTTTTGAATCGCGTCCTTGTCCAGTTTTACGACAAGAGAATCTTTTGCCGACACTTTCATAACCAAAGGGTTACCGGTGGATAGCTCTTGGCCAAACCTTATCGAGGGTGTGACCGAGAAGCGCCGTCGCGACATCTGGCCGGCCATGACCAGCACAAACGCGATCGCGATGAAGATGATGGGAAGTAGAAAAACGCCGTTGGGAGTACGCAGTCTTGAAAGAAACACGCCGGCAAGGGCAATGGCGACGATCGCAAAGATCATGGACCTGAAAAGGTCTGGAGCGGTGCCCGGTGTAACTTGTGATGACATCGTCATTTCGATCCGGGATGGAAGTTCCGGGGATCCGGGTGGCACTGCGCTCTCCGCTTGAGAAGCGTCAGGCTGCGAAGAA
>Ga0126381_100001059_pt1 | contig 29785 bp, 22 predicted proteins | sample PanSoiMetPlot_28_FD_96465 | JGI IMG/M metagenome (GOLD analysis project Ga0126381, IMG submission 96465) | Tropical forest soil microbial communities from Panama - MetaG Plot_28 | ecosystem: Environmental > Terrestrial > Soil > Tropical forest > Bulk soil | place: Panama | collected 2016-02-17
CAGGCGGTCATCGCGATGGAGAATGCGCGGCTGATCACCGAGACGCGCGAGGCATTGGAGCAGCAGACCGCGACTGCCGAGGTCATGCAGGTCATCAATGCCTCGCCGGGCGATCTCACGCCGGTGTTCGACGCGATCTTGGAGAAGGCACATACCCTTTGCGGCGCGACCTATGGGGGTCTAGTGATCCGCGACAGAGATGGGTTCCGCAATGTTGCTGCGCGCGGGGATCCGAGCTTTGTCAAACGTTGGCGGCAGGTGAGACCACTGCACCCACCTCCGGGTAGTCCTTTGACGCGGCTCATGCTGGGCGAGAAGGTTATTCACCTCGCCGACGCACCCGCCGATGACAACTACCGCAACACCACACCGCCGGAAATTCTGCAATTGGGCGAGTTCGGGGGCCTGCGTACCTTGCTGATGGTCCCCCTACGGACGGACAACGCTTTTCTCGGCGTCATCACCGCGTATCGCTTGGAAGTTCAGCCCTTCACCGAAAAGCAGATCGCGCTGCTCCAGAATTTCGCGGCGCAGGCGGTCATCGCGATGGAAAATGCACGGCTCTTGATCGAGACGCGCGAGGCGTTGGAGCAGCAGACCGCGACCGCGGAGGTATTGCAGGTTATAAACTCATCGCCGGGCGATCTCGCACCGGTATTCGATGCGATATTGGAGAAGGCGCACAACCTCTGTGGGGTCACCTTTGGCAACCTCCAGCTCTACGAAGGCGGCAAGTTTCGGGCCGTTGCGGTGCGCGGCGTGGCGGCACCATTGGCAGAGCTATTGCGCCAGCCAATGGAACCGCAGCCGGGGATCCCACTGCCGTTGTCGCGCCTGGTTGACGGCGAACCCATTGTCCAAGCTACCAATCTGGCGGAATTAGCCGAGCGGTACCCCGACCCAAGAGCGCGCGCCGTGGCCGCCGAAGGGTTTGGCAGCGTGCTCTTGCTGCCGCTACGCAAGGACTCAGCTTTGCTCGGCTGTATCGCGGCCTTTCGTAAGGAGGCGCAGCCCTTCTCCGACAAACAGATCGCGCTGCTGCAAAACTTCGCGGCCCAGGCGGTCATCGCGATGGAAAATGCCCGGCTCCTGACCGAAACGCGCGAGGCGTTGGAGCAGCAGACCGCGACCGCCGACGTATTGCAGGTCATCAATTCGTCGCCCGGCGACCTCGCCCCGGTCTTCGATGCAATATTGGAAAAAGCGCACACGCTGTGCGATACGGCCCACGGCAGCCTACAGCTCTGGGATGGCGAGAAATTCCGCGGGGTCGCGACGCGCGGCTTTTCGGAGGTAATGATCAAGGCTGTGCGACGGGGCTACAGTCCAGGACCTAATTTTCCGAGCCGGCGTATCGTCGAAGGCGAGCGCGTCGTCCATTGCGTCGATGTGGCCGAGATCGACGACCCCATAGCGCGCGAAGGCGTCGAGCTTAGTGGCTCCCGAACCATGCTCTATGCCGCGCTGCGCAAGGATGACGTTCTCCTTGGGCAGATCGTCTCGGCACGCCAGGAGGTGCGCCCATTTTCCGAAAAGCAGATCGCTTTAGTCGAGAACTTCGCCGCGCAGGCAGTGATCGCGATGGAAAACGCGCGGCTGATCAACGAGACGCGCGAGGCACTGGAGCAGCAGACCGCCACCGCCGAGGTATTACAGGTCATCAACTCCTCCCCCGGCGACCTTGCGCCAGTGTTCGATACGATGCTGGAAAAGGCCATGGCGTTGTGCGGCATCACCCATGGCAGCCTTCAGACGTATGACGGGGAGCAATTCCGCGCCGTCGCGGTGCGTGGTCACCCGGAGCCGTTGGCGGCTCTGCTGCGCCAGGGCTACCGCCTGCCGGCCGGGCATCCGACACTACGGTTGCTGGAGGGAGATAGGTTTGTCCAAATCCCCGATCTCACTCACGTCGCCCCGGAGCTCGGGCCTGTGGTGCGCACCGCGGTCGAGGCCGGCACCCGTACTCTGCTATGCATCCCTTTGCGCAAGGACGATGTGCTCGTCGGGAAGATCGTTGCCGTTCGCGGGGAAGTCCGGCCGTTTTCTGAGAAAGAGATCGCGCTGCTCGAAAATTTCGCGGCGCAGGCGGTCATTGCAATGGAGAATGCGCGGCTGATCACCGAGACGCGCGAGGCATTGGAGCAGCAGACCGCAACAGCAGAGGTGTTGGGTGTCATCAACTCCTCGCCCGGTGAGCTCGCGCCGGTCTTCGACGCGATGCTGGCAAAAGCGACCCGCCTTTGCGAGGCCGAGCACGGTCTTCTCACAACCTATGACGGGGCCAGTTTTCGCGGTGTAGCCGCCATCGGATTTCCAATGGCGGCTGCACAGGCCTTGTCGCGGATGGGGCACCCACCCCCGAAGACGCTACTTGGCCGCGTCGAGCGTACCAAGCAAACCGTGCAAACGGCCGACATTTCATCAGACCCCTCCTATGAGGCAGTATTCGCCATAAACCCTTGGCTACGGCGGATTCGTACCGGCCTGGTTGTACCGCTGCTCAAAGAACGGGAACTGATCGGCAGTTTCAACATCTTCCGCGAAGACGTCCGCCCTTTCACCGACAAGCAGATCGCGCTGTTGCAGAATTTCGCCGCGCAGGCGGTCATTGCGATGGAGAACGCGCGGCTGATCGACGAGTTGCGCGAGCGCACCGATGCGGCCGAGACGGCGCGGGTCGAGGCAGAGGCCGCCAACGAGGCTAAATCGACGTTTCTGGCGACGATGAGCCACGAGATCCGCACGCCGATGAACGGCGTCCTCGGCATGATGGAGGTGTTGGAGCGGCAGGGGCTCGGCGACGACCAGCTGCCGCTCGTCGCGACGATGCGCGATTCGGCGCAGGCCCTATTGCGCATCATCGACGACGTGCTCGATTTCTCGAAGATCGAGGCTGGAAGGCTCGAGCTCGAAACGACGGCATTTTCGCTGTCGGGACTGGTGGGCGGTGCTATCGACACGTTGCGCCCACAGGCGAGCGCGAAGGGGCTGGCGATCGCGGCCGACAGCGAGCCCGGCTCCAACGATGCGCTTGTCGGCGACCCGACCCGTATCCGGCAGATCCTGTTCAACCTGCTGAGCAACGCCGTCAAATTCACCGAGCGCGGCGGGATCGTCGTGAGCGCGGGCACGGCACCGCTCGGCGGCGGGTGGACGCGGGTCACGTTCGCGGTCAAGGATACCGGCATTGGGCTCGATGAAGCGCAGCAGGCGCGCCTGTTCGAGCCGTTTTCACAGGCCGACAGCTCGACGACACGGCGCTATGGCGGCACCGGGCTCGGCCTCTCGATCGTCCGCCGGCTGGCCCAGCTGATGGGCGGCGACGTCGCGGTCGAGAGCGCCCCGGGCGAAGGTTCGACCTTTACTGTGACCTTGATCCTGGAAGCTGCGCCCGCCGAGTCGCTGGCCCCCACCCTAACCCTCCCCCGCATGCGGGGGAGGGAATGGGAGGGGGTACCGTCCACAGAGGCGGCGAGATTGCTGGTCGTCGACGACCATCCGGTCAATCGCGATGTGCTGGTGCGTCAGCTAGGGTTGTTCGGCCTCGCGGCCGATACCGCCGAGGACGGTGGCGAGGCGCTCGCGGCGTGGGCGCCGGGCCGCTATGCCGCGGTGCTCGCCGATCTACACATGCCGGGGATGGACGGCTTTGAGCTGACGCGCCGGCTGCGCGCGACCGAGGCCGAGTTGGGCAGCGCGCGCACACCGATCGTCGCGGTGACCGCCAATGCGATGCGCGGCGAAGAGGAGCGCTGCCTCGCCGCCGGTATGGACGCCTATCTGGCAAAGCCGGTGGCGATCGAGCGGTTGCGCGCCACTCTCGAGCGCTGGCTGCCGATTGGCGACGGCGCGGCGGCGTCATCGACGGGCACTGGCGCCGCGATCGACCGCAGCGTATTGGCCGCCTGGCTCGGCGACGACCATGCCGGAATCGAGGAATTGCTGACGAAGTTTCGCGTCAGTGCGATCGAATCCAAGCAGGCGATCGACGCAGCGTGGCGCGCCGCCGATCTCGCCGTCCTCGCGGCCGCGGCGCACCGGCTCAAGGGTGCGGCGCAAGCCGTCGGCGCCGTTCGCCTCGCCACCGCTGCCGACGGCTTGGAGCAGGCCGGCAAGGCCGGCGACCGCGACGGCTGCCGTGACCGGCTCGGCCCGCTAGCAGCCGAATTGCGGCGCGCCATCACGGAGAGGTGAGGATATCGCGACGATCGCCCCGGCGGCAACGCAATAGCGAGCGTTCGCCAGGGCAGGCTTGCACCGCCGAGGCGCGGCCATCGGCTAAACCCGTTCGATCTTTGCCTGCAGGGAGGACACCGCCGCGTGCGGGCTGCGGCTTACGCCTTAGCACCCGATTGGATTCGCCCCGGCAGGGCAGGCGCCTCTGCAATTGGGGGAGTTCGTGCCTTGCGCGGGCCTCGTGGATGATCGAGGTCTCGATGCGCGTCACCCCCGGTCTGTTCGTGAAACTGCCGAGCGCCAAGTCCTTCAGGTGCTGCATGTCGCGCGCCACGACATGCACGATGAAATCGTAGCGCCCGGTAATCAGGAACGCCGACCGCACCTCGGGGATCTCGGCGACCTCGGCCATGAAGCGGTCCACCGCGGCCCGGTCATGTTTGGCCAGCCCGATCAGGAACAGCGCTTCTTCCGGCCCGGCTACCACAATCACCTGATCGGTTCGTGGCTGCCCGCTCTCGACGGGGTCGTCGAAAAGCTCGAACGCGGCGCCAAAGTTGCCGGTGTCGGATGCGGCCACGGCTGGTCGACGGTAATGATGGCCAAGGCGTTCCCCAACTCGCAATTTGTCGGATACGACTTCCATCCCGGCTCGATTGATGCAGCCCGCGCGCATGCACGCGCACACGGCGTGGAGCAGAACGCGCGTTTCGAGGTGGGTGCGGCAGAGAACTTTTCGGAAACCGGATTGGACCTCGTGACCTTTTTCGACTGTCTGCACGATATGGGTGACCCGACCGGCGCCGCATGCCATGTCCGCCAGTCGCTGAAGCCAAACGGGTCCTGGATGATCGTCGAGCCAATTGCCGGCGACAGCCTCGAACAGAATCTGAACCCAATCGGCCGGCTCTATTACGCCGCATCGACAATGGTCTGCATTCCGACCTCGCTGTCGCAGGAGGTCGGCGCCGCCCTCGGCGCGCAGCGGGCGAGGCGCGGCTGCGCGACGTGATCACGGCGGGCGGGTTTGCGACGGTGAGGCGCGCCGTGAAAACGCCGTTCAACATGATCCTGGAGGCGCGGTCGTAGAGCCGCACACACCGACCGGAAGCGGCTCTGCTGAGCCGCGATCGGCTCAGTCGAGGCCGAGCGTCGCGACCCCGTAGGGCCGCATGCGCCGATCCTGGGTGCCCAGCACCATCCCTTCGAGCTGTGCCTGGGCGATGATCAGGCGATCGAACGGATCGTTGTGGTGACGCGGCAGCCTTCCGGCGTGCTCCCCATGGCTCCCGGTGACCGGCAGGATCTCGAAGCCCAGCGCCAGCACTGCAGCGACGATAGGCCGATCGAAGCGGAGCTTTCCGATCGCTCGCTTGATCGCGATTTCCCAAATTGTCGCGGCGCTGATAACGATCTCGTTCGCCTCGTCGCGCATCGCAGCGCGCAAGGTCGGCGCGATCAGACGGGGCCGCTCATCCGCCCAGAGCAGTACATGCGTGTCGATCAGCAGTCGCACGCATCCTACTCGAAATACTTCTGGAGCTCGGGTGGCAAGGGTTCGTCGAAATCGTCGGCAATATACGTGATCCCGAGCAGGTTTTTCCCAAATCTGCGCTTTTTGCCGGTCCGATACGGCACCAGCTTCGCTTTCGGCTTACCGGCTTTTGCGATGACGATCTCCTCGCCCGCGGCGGCGCGGTCTACCAGCTTGGAAAGATTCGTCTTTGCGTCGTAGATGTTGACGGTGTCGGTCACGTCACCCGCCTCCGGCGCCTCCAAGGAGTTGATCAAGTTGACCAAAAAATAGTGACGAACCGGTCTCGTGGCAACACCCGCGGCGAGAGGGCGAGCCGGATTTGCACCGAACGGGCAATGCGCCGCCCGTGGAGGTCTCAGACGATACGGCTTCTTCTTTCGCCCCAATAGCGGTCGCGCAGCAGGCGTTTGTAGAGCTTGCCGGTGGGAAGCCGCGGCAATTCTCCCTCGAAGTCGATCGAGCGGGGACATTTGATGGGGGCGAGGTGCTGGCGGCAAAAGGCGATCAGCTCCTTGGCGAAATCTGGGCACGGGCGGATACCCGGCATCGGCTGCACAACTGCCTTGACCTCTTCGCCGAGATCCTCGTTGGGGACGCCGAACACCGCCGCGTCGGCAACGTCGGGATGGGTGATCAGCAGGTTCTCGCATTCCTGCGGATAAATGTTCACCCCGCCGGAGATGATCATGAATGTCCGCCGGTCGGTCAGATAGACGTAGCCTTCCTCGTCGACATAGCCGACATCGCCGACCGTGCTCATCGTGCCGTCTCGTGAGCGCGCCTCGGCGGTCTTGACGGGGTCCTTGAAATACTCGAACGGGCTCGCCGTCTTGAACCACAGCGTGCCCGGCGTACCCGCGGGCACCGGATGCATGTCTTCGTCGAGCACATGCAATTCACCCAGGCGCACAGTGCCGACCGTGCCGGGATGCGCAAGCCATTCGGCGCTGTCGCAAAACGTCACACCGTGGCCTTCGGTGGCACCGTAGTATTCCTGGATGATCGGACCCCACCACGCGATCATCTGCTGCTTGACCGGCACCGGACAGGGCGCAGCCCCATGGATAGCGGTCTCCAGAGAAGAGACGTCGTAGCGGCGGCGCACTGCCTCGGGCAGTTTGAGCATTCGTGAGAACATCGTCGGCACGAGCACGCTGTGGGTCACGCGGTCGCGCTCGACGAGCGCCAGGAACTGCTCAGGATCGAAATGCTCCATGATGATTGCGGTGCCGCCCGTGCGGATCGTCAGACTGACCGAAAGCAGCGGCGCCACGTGGTAGAGCGGCGCAGGTGAGAGATGGATCGTGCCCTTGCGGAAGCGCCACAGCCCGATGATGAATTCGACGATCGGCAACGCTTGCGCCGGCGGGTTCTCCAGCAACGGGCGCAAAATCCCCTTCGGGCGTCCGGTCGTGCCGGAGGAATAGAGCATCGCCGCGCCGAGGGTTTCGTCGGCAATCGGAGTGGCCGGAAATTCACTCACCGCCGCGGCGAGATTGACCGCTCGGCCGCCGTCGCCGGGGCCGTCGACGACGAGGCAGCGCTCGATCCACGGGCACTGCGCCAGCGCCTGGAGCGCGACATTGCGCTTTGCGGTCGATGTGATCAGGATTTTCGATTCGCTGTTGTCGAGAATGTAGGCCAATTCCTCCGGGGTCAGATATGAATTGACGCAGGTGTAATAGAGACCCGCGCGTTCGCCGGCGCTGCAGCATTCGACATAGCGAGCGTTGTTCTCCATGAAGATTGCATAATGGTCGAGCCGGCGGAGGCCGGCCGCCCGCAGGAAATGGGCAAGCCGGTTGCTGCGCCGCTCGAGCTCGGCGTAGCTCACCACTTCGCCGCTCTGCGCCATGACGAAAGCCGGCTGTTGCGGACGGACCTTAGCCTGCACACCCGGATACATCGTGTCCTCCCGTCCTGTCGTTGCGGCATTGCCAGGTTACGGCAATTTCGACCAAGCCGTCAGCGCTTGCCCGCCGAGAAAACGATTGCTTGGAGCGTCATCCGGCCGGGATCCGCACCAAATTCCGCGCGAAGCGCTGGCGCCGCGGCATCGACGACCCGATCGGGTTCGACGCCGCCTCGCGCACGGATCTGGTCGATGAGCGGATTACCGTAGACAATCCCTCGTGCGAAGAGTGCAATGTCTGGGACCTCCTTCTCCACCCTCAGCGCAGAAATGTTGATGTCGGTGAATCCCGCGTCAATAAGGGATTCCTTCATCGGGTCGATCTGGTGATAAGAGAACGGCACGTTGTAGAAAACGAGGTGGATCACTCGGGAAGAAGCTGCCGGCGACTTCATGTGCGATGCGGCCGAATTGAGTGTAGCGGTGCGCGTCCCACACATTGAACAGGTAGCGACCGTCCGGCGCGAGCACGCGATGAACTTCCCGATAGGATCTGTCTTTCTCCGGCAAGAACATCACGCCGAACTGGCAGACCACAAGGTCAAAGCTGCCGTCAGGAAACGAGAGGGCCATAGCGTCTGCGGACCGGAAATCACGGCTTCATCCGGCCGGAATTTCGTGCGCGACCTCGATCATCGGTGGATTGAGGTCAGTGGCCGTCAAATGGACGCCAGCGGGCAAATGATCGCGCAACTGGCGCGTAACAATCCCGGTACCGGCTGCAGTCTCCAGCACGCGCGCCGGATTGCACGCCGCCGCTCGGCGCGCAAATGTCGGCGGCGTAATCACCAAAGATAATCGGTCCGAGAACGCGGTCGTAGTGCTCTGGGATATTGCCGACGAAGTTTGCGTCGTCCCTCATGACAATCTCTGTCCGCTGGCTCGTCAGCGGGATACGCCCGAGCTTCGGCAGTCTAGCTGGCCTCTTGCCCGAGGGCGCCCACAGCTTCGGTGAAGGAGACCGATGGCCATTGCTTCGTCTGTCGATCAGGGTTCCTATAACGAGCTGGTGCGCGACAGCGATCAACTGCCGGAAAGACGCCGTCAGTCCGACCTCAATACCCGTCGAGAGGGATTCATTGGAACCACGTTCGAGGCGGTTTTGGGCATCTTCCGGCGTAACGCTTCGGCGACGCCGGCGGCCAATCGTTCGAGACGATAAGGCTTCTGCAGGACGAGGTCCTCTTCTGCCGGCGAAAAGGCTGCGACATCGGCGTAACCGGTGACCAGCATGGCCCGCAACCCAGGGCGGCACTCGCGCGCCCGCCGGATCAGCTCGACTCCGCTCATACCCGGCATTGCCATGTCGACCAAAAGAAGATCCACTCTTTCCGCGCCGGCAAGCACATTGAGCGCAGCCGGTCCATTTTCGGCTGCCAGCATGCGATACCCCAAGTTTTCGAGGCCGGCTACCGCGACCTCCCGCACGTCCGCATCGTCGTCGACAACCAGGATGGATGCGCGAAAGCCGACCGGAGCCGATCGATTTTCGAGCTCCCGGGGAGTTGCTGAGACGCGGCGCGCGCGGGGCAGATAGACACTGACGGTGGTGCCGCGCCCTAGGCTGCTGTCGAGACGCAGACCGCCGCCGGATTGAGTTGCCACCCCGTGCACCATGCTGAGGCCGAGCCCGCTCCCCTTCCCGATTTCCTTCGTCGTGAAGAACGGCTCGACGGCCCTGCTGAGAACCTCCTGCGTCATCCCCTCACCAGTATCGGTGACAGAGATCAGCACATAATCGCCCGGGGACAGGCAAGGAGGCGCGCGACTGCGGCCGACATTAGCCGTTCGGATCGTCAGGCGCCCGCCATTGGGCATAGCGTCTCGCGCATTGATAGCCAGGTTCAGCAAGACCAGTTCGATCTGAGTCGGATCGACAAGGGCGGGCCACAGGCCGTCTGTCAGCACAGTCTCGATCCGCACCGTCGCGCCGATCGTCCGGAACAACATATCACTGGCCTCGCCGACCAGCCGGTTCAGATCGAGCGGCGACGGCATCAGCCGTTGCTTGCGCGAAAACGCGAGCATTTGGTGGGTCAGGCGTGCGCCACGCTCTGCTGCTTCGCGCGCCGAGCGCAATCGGCGCAGTGATTCTTCGCTCCTCAAACGAGGTTCCAACAACTCCAAATTGCCAATGACGCCGGTCAACAGATTATTGAAATCGTGTGCGACCCCAGAGGTGAGCTGACCGATTGCTTCGAGCTTCTGAGACTGCCGCAACGCCTCCTCGGTGCGGTGGCGCTCGGCCATCTCAGCTGTCAACTTGTCGTTGGCGGCGGCGAGGCTGCGCGTCCGTTCTCCAACGAGTTGTTCGAGTTCCTCGCGACTCCGGGCCAAAGTTTCGCGCGCCTCAACGATGTCGGTTATGTCAGTGCAGGTTCCAAACCATCTGACGATCCTTCCGTCGTCGCGGACTGGCGTGGCGCGCGCCTTGAACCAGCGATACTGGCCGTCGGCTCGACGAATCCTGAGCTCGGCATCGTACTCATCCGACCCTCGAACCGCCGTCATCCAACGCTCCCGGATCCGGTTGCGATCCTCGGGATGAACAACTTTGTCGAGCCAAGCTAGGCCAAATTGCTGGTCTTCGGGGATGCCGGTGTACTCGACCCATTGCCTACTGAAATAGTCGCGATACCCGTCAGGCCGGCTGGTCCACACAAGCTGTGGCAGAGCTTCGGCAAGCGTGCGGTAGCGGCGCTCGCTGACGGTCAGCGCCTCCAAAGCATCGTAAACTTGAAATTGGCGGCCCCGCGCCCGCAATGCCGCGAGCACGGCGCTCACCAATGTCGCCGTTCCAACTGGACGCTCCAACAGGGTAAGATTGCCCCCCCTCTGTAAAACGTCGCGCTCTTGGCCGCCGCTCTCCGCCGACGCGCCGGGCTCCAAAAGGATAATGAAAGGGAAGTCCGACCATGAGGGCTGCTGACCGATCCACGCGACGAGCTCGCTGATGTCTTGCCCGATCAGCGCTTCTTCCGCGATGACACCTGCCCCCGCACCCTCGACGAGGTTCGGCTGCAAATCGGCAAGACTGGAGCAAACGTGGCTCTCGATAGCGGCGCGTCTCAGGAGTGACTGGGTCAGTGCGGAATCCCGCCCGACCGGCGCCAGGATCAGTACACGCGAGCGAGGATCTGTCCTACCCGCGCGTGGCATCAGTGGCCGGGTTGATCATGGATTGCGACCCGACATAGGCGGGGATACCGGACATTACGCCCTGGAAGTCGGTCAGAGGCTCGCCTACCTGCAGCCCTTTCGCACTCAACCGGAACTCTCGAATAGTATCCTCGTGGGTGCCGACACGCTTCTTTACGACAGACATGGCCTTGCGAACCGTGCCTTGAGCCTCAAAAAACCGCAGCAGTAGAACGGCGTCGCTCAAATAGCTGAGGTCAATGGGTGACTCCACGGCTCCGACCAGACCGTGCTGGGCCATTATCAAAATCGTCAGGACGCCTCGCTGGTTCAGGTACGCCAGCAGCTGGTGGACCTCGAGCGACAGGAAACGCTCCTGCGGCATGGCCTGCAGATAGCCGTTTAGGCTATCGATCACCACGACGGTCGTCTTTCGCTCGATGACTCCGCGACAGACGAGCGCGGTGAATTCGCCTGGCGACATCTCTGAAGGGTTAATCTCATGCAGATCTATTTCTCCTGATGTGATTAGGGGGCCGATGTCCATCCCAAGCCCGCTCGCCCGCTCCCTTATGCTCTCGGCGCTCTCGTCAAAGGCGTAGAGAGCGGAGCACTCGCCTCGCATTGCCGCGCTGTAGGCGATGCTGAGGGCGATCGAGGACTTCCCGGAACCCGCGGGACCGACGAGGAGGGCGCTGCTGGCGCGACGCAGCCCGCCGCCAAGCAGCGCGTCGAGCTGTTCCGAACCGCTTGGCACGACTTCTGTCGGGCGGGTGCGTGTCTGCCCGGAGGCTACGAGCCGCGGAAAGATCTGCAACCCGCCGGTGCGTATCGCGAAATCGTGGTAGCCGCCATGAAATTTCACCCCACGCATTTTGGTGACGCGAAGCCGCCGCCGTTCGGCGCCATAATCGAGCGCTAATTCTTCCAGAGTTACGACGCCGTGGACGATGCTGTGAAGCTGCAAATCGTGGTCATCCGATGTCGTGTCATCGATCACCAGGACAGTCGCCTCTCGCTGTCCCAGGAAATGCTTCAGCGCGAAAATCTGCCGCCGATAACGTAGCGGACTTTGCGCCAGCAGTCTCATTTCCGACAGCGAGTCGATGGCCACGCACGCCGGATTGATGCGCTCGAGCTGATCGAACAGCAGCTTTATCGTCTCGCCGAGCTCGACTTCCGAGGAACGGAACATGGTTTGCCGATTTTTGTCGCCCGCGATATCGGGCGGAACCAGTTCACATAGCTCAATTCCCTCGAGTGACCAGCCATGGGAGGCCGCCACTGCTTGCAACTCGCCGCGCGTCTCGGACATGCTGACATAGAGCACCGTTTCCGACCGATCCCGTCCGGCCAGAACAAACTGCATCGCCAGGGTAGTTTTTCCAGTGCCCGGCTTGCCTTCTACGACGTGAAGTCGACCACGGACGAAACCGCCGCCCAGGATCTCGTCTAAACCTGCCGACCCGGATGAAACTCTGTCACTCCCATCCAAAGTTCTCGCTCCCGCTATCAGGGTGCTGAGCGATCTGGTAGATAAGCCGTGCGCTCGGCATGCTGGCCTTACCTCAAGGAACGAACGCCGCTCTCTCGATTTCGTTCACCGGGCGTGCTGTCAGGGATTTTGCGGTTGATGGCATCGGCGATCGTTTTGGCGGTAACCTTTATGGCCCAACGGCAGTGCTTTCAGCGAGGCGTGACCTCAATCCGAAGCTGCTTTCGAACAGGCGCAGCCGACCGGCCCTTATTAGGCGGGGATCCCCGACAATTCCGATTGCGCCGCCTGATCGGCGCCGCGCACCAGGTTTATTGCAGGAATGCCGCACAGTGCTTCAGTTCGTTTGCGCATGATGGGCGTATCGGTGCACGCGCCGGTTATCAGGCTGATCGCGAGCCCGATTTCCGCAAGTGCCTGCTTCGCGCCCATCGCGCCGAGCGCATCGGCAGCCGCAAGAATTATCTTGAGATCGCGGCGCCGCGCCTTCAGACAAGTAAGAAACTCGGGCACGTTGGCACCGAACAGGTCGCCGCCACATTCCACCACGAGAGCATCGGCCGGCAGGGAGAGGCAGAAATCCAGCGCGTTGAGAAAGATCTCGCCGATCCCTTCTCGGCCCGAGGGATAGGTCGTCGGGAGGCCGAAATCGACGCAATCGAAAGCCTGCGCTGCCCCGAAATCCTGGTATCTCGCAATCTCCTCGTATGATGAGGTGCCGGTCGCTTTCAGGGCTACCACGGTCGTATGGCCCTTCATGCGCAGCGCCCGCAAAACAGCGATTCCGGCGGTGGTTTTGCCGGAGTCTCCTGAGGTTCCGAGCACTAAATACACGGGTGTGTTGCGACCAGTTTCGAGGGAGCCCCGCACGGCGAATTGCCGAATGTTGAGCATCTCGCGGTTGTCCCCGCACACCGCGCCGAGATAGCGGACGCGCGAAAGATGCCCTGTCTCGAACCCCGGGTCGCCGATCAATTCGCCGACAATCCCGCAGTCGGCAAGCACCCAATATTGATCACCTGGGACGAGCCCGCCGGCAGGAATGCCGCCGGAAACCCAGCGGGTCGATTCTCGGTACCCCGGCATTGCGAGGAAGGTATCGCCCGGGGCGATTGTCATCGTCCGGCCGGTCGGTGACTCCACCGTTATCGGGAAGGCGTCGCTCGGTAACTCGAAAGCGCAGACGTCGCCCTCGCCGCCGCATTCCGATCGGAATCGAATTGCCTTGAGCGGCGGCACGCGCCGCAGTGCAGAGGTACGCTTAATATCGGCGGGAAGGCTTCCGCCGTTCATTTGCGTTGACGTGTTCGCCCGCGCGCTCGCGGTCGTGGAGCAGCGACATAAATATGGATCGCTTCAGTGTCGGAGATAATCTGAGCACGGTCAGCCTCCGGTATTTCCAATATTTCGACGATTTTTTCAAGCTTCTCCCTGTCGACGGTCACCTGGCGGACAATTCTGTGAGCGCCCTTCTCAAAAACAGCTCCGCCCATCGTTTCCTCCAATGTTATCGATTCACGGTCCGAATTGCGCCCGCCGACATGGAGCCGCCAAGCCGGGTGTCGAGTATCACTCTAGCGGGTGTTGTATTGATGGCAAGCGTCTTTGACTACTGATTGCGCATCCCCGAGGGCACGGCCGACCCCGATACACTTACCCCGATACACTTGCGGTGTCGCGTAAACATGCCAGATAGTCGGAGGAGAGCTCGGGGGCCGTCATCCAGAAACTGGGGTGCGGGCTGCGCGAGCTGTCCGCATACTAGTTCAGCTCGTCAAGCAGTGCCTTCGCCCCCTTGAGGTCTTGTGTGTCGAATCCCTCGGTAAACCAGCCGTAGACCGGCCCAAGGAGGTCGCGAGCTTCGCTGTGGCGGCGCCGGTCGCAGTGAAGCCGGGCGAGGCTCGTGGCGGCGCGCAATTCCCAGAATTTGGCGCCCTGCTCCTGCGCGATGCTCAGAGCTTTGCGATAGAGCTGTTCGGCGGGCTCGAAGTGCCCTTGCCGCATCAGCAATTTGCCTTTGAGCCTGTTGAGCTCCGCCGCGAGCCAGCGCTGTCCCGTCCTTTCAAACGATCTGCAAAGCATCGTCCAACCGGGTAACCGCCTCGTCAGCTTGCCCTGCGATCTCACATGCCCCGGACAGGAGGGCGAAAAAATGAGGCGTCCACGCCTCCGCCCCGGTGGCACGGTAAGCGCTTAAGCCGCTGCGCAGCAACGATATCCCCTCCGTCACATCGCCATTTTTTACCCTGACCCACCCGCGAAAAATGGTTCCGTGCGCGCGCCAGACCGGGAAACCCTGTTCGGTCGTGACCGCAACCACCTGGTCTACCCACTCATCCAAGGCTGCGTTGTCGCCGACAAGCGAAAGCGCAGTGATCCCGTTCGCCAAGCTCACAGCTAAAGACGGCAGATGAGCCAGCCTCCGAGCGTCGAAGATCGCTGCGTTGCTCCGGGCCAATGCCTCATCGGGAAAGCCGAGGCAGAAAAGAACGATCCCCAATAACCCTTGCGAGTTTACGTGGGGGTAGAATCCGACCTGATGGACGAGCGAGTGGTCGGAGATCGGATCATGGAGCGCCACCACCTCTTCCAGATGCGACCGGGATGATGCAAACCTGCCGGCAAACATAGGTTTCGACCGGAGGAGAAGTGGCCCAGAATGAGCCCGGCGGCGTCATCGCGCTGGCGGCTCAGTCGCTGCAGGCTCTCGTCCAAGCGCAGCGCCAAATCCAGCTCACCACGGAACACGTGATAGCGAGACTCCCCGTAGGAAGCCTGAAGGAACTCCGAAGGGGACCCCAGCTGTTCCCACAGTTCCCGCGCTCGGACATAGGCCCGGCCCGTCTCCGGCGCCGCCTGGCCTTTGACCGCAAACAAGACCGCGCCCAAGGCGCTCCAAAATTCGAGCTCCTGTCGTTGCCGTTTTGAGTCGTCCGGCAGTAGCGTCAGCTGATCCAGCCCCTTTTGCAATTGCGCCGCCGCTTCCGCCATCGCCGAACGGGCCGCAGATCTCCGACCGGCCTTGCCCCAATAGGCAATGGATTTTTCAACGAGGCCGGCCTCGGAATAATGCTGCGCCAAGAGTTCGGGCTGGCTATCCATCAGCTCGGGAAAATGGGTTTCGAGCGCGTCGCCGATTCGCGCATGCAGTTGCTGTCGTGAGCTGCGCAGCAGGCTGCTGTGCGCCGCGTCCTGCACCAGCGCGTGCTTGAAGGCATAGACCGCATCGGGCGGCGCGCCGCGTTCGAAGACCAGCTCCGAAGCAACGAGACGGGCGAGAGCGGCTTCCAGTTCCCCCTCGGAAAGGCGGGAGACGGCGCGCAGCAGCGCATAGGAAAACTCGCGTCCGATCGCAGCGCCAATCTGCGCTACGAGCCGCACCGAGGCCAAGCGGTCGAGTCGTGCCATCAGCGAGTCCTGCAGCGTCGTCGGGATGGCAAGCGGCGGCAGCGCGCGGTCGAGCACGTAGCGGTCCGCCTCCTCGCGCAGCAGGCCGCTCTCCAGCACGCTCTTGGTCAATTCCTCGATAAACAGCGGCACCCCGTCGGTGCGGTCGACGATCTGGTCGATGACCTCGCCGGGAAAGGCCTTCCCGCCGGCGATCTGCATCGCCAAAGCCGTTCGATCATGCCGGTCGAGGCGATTGAGCGCCAGCATCGTCACCTGCGGCTGGCCGGTCCAGGGCGGCTGGAATTCGGGGCGGAAGGTCACGATCAACAGCACAGGCAGGCGGCGCACCCGCTCGACGGTGAGATCGAGCAGCTCGCGGGATGTCGGGTCGATCCAGTGCGCGTCCTCGACCACCATCACCACCGGCTGCTGGTGCGCCAGGCGCTCGATATAACCGATCAGTGCTTCTAATGTTTTTTCCTTTCTTCGTTGCGGACTGAGGTTGGGCAGAGATCGGCGCTGCGAAGCTGGCAATGAGAGCAGGTCGGCGAGGAGCGCCACTTCCTCGTCGGGCGGCACGGCGCGGGCCAGTAAGCCCTCGAGCTTCTCCAGCTTGACGGCCGGCGGGTCATCCAGTGCAAACCCGGCCCTCCGGCCAAGCTGGTCGACAAAGGGGAACAGTGGGCTGTCCTGGTGATAGGCCGAGCCGAAATAGCGGAATTGGATATGCGGCTCGGCGTGGAGGCGCTCCGCCAATGCCGCAATGATGCGTGACTTGCCGAGGCCGGCTTCGCCGGAGATCAGTACGACCTGGCCGTCGCCGGCCTTGGCGCGCGTCCAACGGCGCAGCAGCAGGTCGATCTCTTCGTCGCGGCCAATCAGCGGCGCTAGCGCCGATCCGTGCAGGGCCTCGAACCGGCTGGCGACGGCACTCGGACGCAGCACCTGCCAAGCCGACACCGGCCCGGCGATGCCCTTTACCTCGACGGCGCCAAGGTCGCGGTATTCGAACAGAGCCCCGACCAGCCGATGTGTGCCCGCGGCGATCACGACAGTTTCGGGCTCGGCCAAGCCTTGCAGGCGGGCGGCAAGGTTCGGCGTCTCGCCGACCACCGATTGTTCTTGGGCCGGGCCCTGGCCGACCAGGTCGCCGACCACCACCAGTCCGGTTGCGATGCCGACCCTCGTTTGGAGCTTGACCGATTTGACATTGAGGCGACTGACAGCGTCGATTACGCCCAGGCCCGCTCGCACCGCCCGCTCGGCGTCGTCCTCATGCGCTTGCGGGTAGCCGAAATAAACCAAGACGCCGTCGCCCATATATCTGGAGACAAAGCCGTCGGACTTGGCGATTACTTCAGCAACAGCGCGGTGGTACGCGGCGATAATCTCACGCAGATCCTCGGGATCGAGCCGCGCTGAGAGTGCAGTCGAGCCGACCAGGTCGCAGAACATTACCGTCAGCTGCCGGCGTTCGGCCTCGGCTTGCGCCGGTACATCGAGGGATGCTGCGGTCGAGGGTATATCGGCCGAGACGGCACCGAGTGCCGAAATGGCGTCGAGCAATCGCCGGCGGTGGCCGATCGACCTGACGCCGAGCTCGCGCAGCTCCTCGCCAGTCAGCCGGCGCAAGATCTCCTCGTCAATGTCGTTATCGCGGAACGCGGGCGCATATTGTTCGAGCCCGAGGCCGCGTAGCCATTCGGCCACATCCATAGGCGCTGCTCGGAAACGGCAAGCCTGAGGAGCCATTACAACCGCGGCGGCATTCTGTCCAGGCTGCCTGTGGCTAGTCCAGACCTAGTCTGGCACGCAGCAAACCATTCAAAGGAAATGTGATGCAAAGGGTAAGGTTAAGGCGAGCATTTACAGCGCTACCAATCGGTTCACGAACCGGCGCACCAACCATGCTTTTTAACAAAGTTATCCACCGTTTCAGCGGATTGATTTTACCGCGCGGCAGAGAGAGTGTGGCTCTTCACACGCTATCTCGAATTTTTTCTGGGGACCTTGAGAATGGCAGAGACACAGGCCCGCTCGCTCTATGCCGGCACCGCAGAATATTGGAACAGCCCTGCCACCCGACCCTGGGCCGAGCAGCATGAGCGGCAGGATCGTGCGCTCGCCGGCTTGGCGACGGCGGCACTGGCGCTCGCCGCGCCTCAACCGGGCGAGCGTGCACTCGACATCGGCTGCGGCAGCGGCACCACGGTCCTGGAGCTGGCGGCGCAGGTCGGGCCGAGCGGTTATGTTCTGGGTGCCGACATCTCGCGGCGATCCGCGGCTCGGGCCCGCGAACGCATCGCCGGCGCAGGACTAGTGCAAGCCGAGGTGGTGTGCGCGGACGTCGCCACCCACCCCTTTCCCGCCGCCGGCTTCGACCTGGCCTTCTCGCGCTTGGGCGTGATGTTTTTCGATGATCCGACAGCCGCCTTCCAAAATGTGCGCCGGGCGGTGAGGCCGGGAGGACGGTTGGCGCTGGCGGTGTTCCGCGCCCCTCAGGAGAATCCATGGCCCAATGCACCGCTCGAAGCGGTGCGTCACCTGCTGCCGCCGGTGACCACGCCGGGACCGGACGAGCCCGGGATGTTCTCCTGGAGTGACCCGGCCCGTGTGCACCGCATTCTGGAGGGAGCCCGTTTCCGGGAGATTTCCCTCAGTCCGGTCGAAGTCGTTATGCAACTGGCAGGCTCAGGTGGAGCCGCAGAAGCGGCGGAATTCGCGATGTTGTTCGGTCCGCTGACGCGCATTCTGCCCGGGCTGCCGTCGGAGCAGCGTCAAGCCGTGCGCTCAGCGCTCGAAACATTCTTTCAGAGCCACGCCACGCAGCAAGGGGTCGCTTTGCCAGCCGCGTTCTGGGTCGTGCAAGCCAAGGCCTGAGGAGCAGGAGTACGGGAAGCTGTTGCCAAGGCCGGACGATCGGGTTTCGCTGATCGGTGTCGAGGCTCGGGAGAAAGCGATGGCAAGGCGCGTCGGCATTATCGGCATCGGCATCATGGGCACGGCGATGATGCGCAATCTCGCCCGGGACGGCTTCGAGGTCGTCGGCTACGACACTGCCGAGACCGCGACGGCGCGGCTCACCGGGGCCGGCGGGATCGCCGCCGCCTCGCCGCGCGACGTTGCCGAAAAAGCCGAGATTCTGATCACCTCGCTGCCCAGCGTCGATGCCTTCGAGCAGGTGATGGCGGGGCAGGGCGGCATCGCCTCGAGCAACGGTCGGGGCCAGATCGTCATCGAATGCAGCACGATGCCGATCGACGTGAAAGCGCGCGGGGAAGCGCAGCTCGCGGCGCAAGGGAAGATCCTACTCGATTGCCCGGTGAGCGGCACCGGCGCGCAGGCGGCGGCGAAGGACCTCGTCGTCTTCGCCAGCGGCGACGAAGCGGCTTTCGAACGCTGCCGCGAGGTGCTTGCCGGCTTCTCACGCGCGCAGAAATACGTGGGCGCCTTCGGCAATGGCAGCCGGATGAAGTTCATCGCCACCCATCTCGTCACGATCCACAATCTGGCAGCGGCCGAAGCCATTGTCCTCGGCGAGATGGCCGGGCTCGACCCGGCGCTCGTCTTCGACGTCATCGCCGACAGCGCCGGCTCGTCGCGGATGTTCCAGATCCGCGGCCCGATGATGGTGAGGGGACAATACGACGAGCCCACCGCGACGATGACGACCCATGTGAAGGACCTCGACATCATCGGTAAATTCGCCGCCGACCTGCATTGCCCGACACCCCTCTTCACCTTGGCGGCGCAGTACTACCATGCCGGGGTCGCGCAAGGCCGCGGAGGCCAGGACACCGGTGCAGTCTGCGCCGTGCTGGAAACGCTCGCCGGCATCGAGCGCAAGGGGAACCGAGCAACATCCACATAACGGAACTTGGCCGGTTGATCGAATGTTCCGGCATGGCCAGGACCGCTCGCTAGACGAAGTCAAGGAGTCAAGCCGTGTTTTCAGTGCTTTTCGAAGTCAATCCCAAGAGCGAGCAATGGGACAATTACCTCGGCTACGCGAGAATGCTTCGCCCCGAACTGGAAAAGGTCGACGGATTTGTCGACAATATCCGCTATCGCAGCCTGACCCGCGAAGGATGGATCTTGTCTCTGTCGGGGTGGCGCGACGAAAAATCCGTGGTCCGCTGGCGCACCAAGATGCGGCACCACGACGCGCAAGAAAAAGGCCGCTCAGAGATTTTGCTGGACTATCACCTGAGGGTCGGCCAGGTGACCCGGGACACACGATTGCCTGCCGGTTACACGTTGCAGGAACAAAGGCTGGACGAGACGGAAGTCGGTGAAGGTGCGACGGTAACCCTGGTCGACGCGAAGCGGCCGCCTGAGCGGGTGAGGGACACCGGGGCCGAAGAGGTTGCCAAGTGGCTGAAATTGGATCCAAAAGCTCCGGGCCTCGTGGCTTGGGACGTGTTCGATGCGGTGCTGACGCCGGGTGACATCATCCTGCTGATGCCCTGGCGCGACCACGGCGCCGCTGAAACTTTTGAGAAGCGGGTCTCCCTGACGGATGACATGAGGTTGCGCCGCGTACGTATCGTGCGCGACTACGGCATGTTCGATCGGCGCGAGGCTCCGCAATATTACCCTGACGCCAAAGGCCGCCCCACTATTCATCCGTGACAACACCGGTCAATAATCGAGCGTTGTCGAACTGTCTCAGATCATCCGAGCCAGGTTCTGGCCGTCGAACCCAATAAGAGGCTCTCCTACAGTTGGAATGCTTCGGGGGAGGAAGCGGCGGAGGGATTGAAAACCGTCGTTACCTGGACGGTGAGGCAGAGCAAGAGCGGCACTCTCGTGCGGATGGAGCAAACGGGCTTCCGCCCGGAAGACGAGGCCAACTACCAGGGTGCGAACTATGGCTGGCAGCGGTATGTCGCGGGCCTGGAGGGCGTGGCCGCAAGGCTCGATTGAGGCGCGCGGGTTCGGACCGGCGAGCGGGGTCTGTGCGCCGCCCGCGGCAGGGACTATTGAAGCCCGTCCGAGGGGCCGGAGTGCGGGATGAGAAACGGGGCCGAGTATCGCGAGGCGCTGCGCGACGGGCGCAAGGTGTGGGTCATGGGCGAGGGGTGGGCGGAAGACGTCACCTCGCACCCGGCCACGCGGCCAATGGTCGAGGAATACGCCGCATGGTACGACCGCCACTTCGATCCGGAGTGGCGGGAAGCATTGTTGGCGCCGGCGAAATCCGGCGGCGAGCGGGTGCCGTGGGCCTACGTGCTCCCGAAAAACGTCGAAGATCTGGTCGGCATGGGCCGATCCTTCGCGAAGACAACGTTTTTGAGCGCCGGCAACATCACCCACACCCCGGCCTACGGCAATCTGATCGCGATGGGCGTCTTGACCGCGGTGCAGTCGCGCGACCCCTCCGAACGGAACATCGCCGAGGCGGCGGCCTATCGCGAATTGATCGCTCGTAGCGGACGGTTTCTGACTTATTGCGGCGGCGCCCCAATCATTGGCCAGCGGATGCGCCCGGACCCGCGCGACCGCGTCGCGTTGAAGCTGGTGCGCGAGACCGATGCCGGGGTCATTCTCCGCGGCAGGCTCGGCATGCATACGAGTCCAGCCTATGCCGAGGATGTGTATATCGGCGCGCTATGCGGCATCGAGATCGGCGAATATCGCGCCAGTTTCATCGTGCCGGTCAATGCGCCGGGCGTCACGACCTTGTGTCGCAAGATCTCGGCACGCGACAGCAACCCTTTTGTCGCGCCGCTCAGCAGCCGCTACGACGAGCTCGACGGCCAGATGTGGCTGGACGACGTCTTCGTGCCGTGGGAGCGCGTTTTCTTTGTCGATCCCTCACCCGAGGCGATCCCGCGCTGGCTGCGCTGGCACCACCTCTACAATTGGCTGTCGAAAGCAGAATTCACGCTAGGCCTCGCCTTGGCCTTGACCCATGCGATGGGTCTCAAGGAGCACGAGCAGACAATCGAATACCTCGTCGATCTGGTCGCCGAGGTGCAGACCGTGCGCAGCTGCCTGACGGCAGCCGAGCGCGACCCCGAATTTACCCCCGCCGGCTATTGCTTCCCCAATCACGCTCATCTGGCGGCCGGCGGCATTGCGCTCTTCAAGTCCCGTCAGCGGATCTCCGAGATCCTGCGGATCGTGCCGGGCTCCTCGCTTGTCGTCGCTCCGTCGGACCGAGACCTTGCCGCACCCGAGATGGCATCGGGTTTGGAAGAATCTTTCAGCGGCGGCGGTTACACCGCATTGCAGCGTTCGGCCTTATTGCAATTGGCCTGGGACCACGTGTCCCCTGCACTGGACGGCCGCGAGTCGGCCTTCGAGCTGCACGCCAGCGGCGGCATGGTCATGTGGCGCAGCTGGCTGCGCCGCAACTTCAAGAGCTACAACGAGCTGGCCAATGCGGTGCTTCGCCAGCTCGCCATGCCGATGCCGGAAATCGACCTGGGCAGCATCCCGGCGGCCCCGCCGGCGATGCGACGTACGGTCACTCCGCCGGCGTCGGGCGAGAAGGGCTAAGCTGCGCGCCGGCGCCGCGCAGCGCCAACAGTCCTGTCGCCACTGCGGCGATCACCGCAAACAGGCAGGCGCTCAGAAAGATGTGCGTCGGCGCCATTCCCAGCGACAGCAGGTACCCGCCCAGCACAGGCGCGGCGATGCCGCCGAGGCGGCCGATGCCGAGCGCCCAGCCGAGCCCGCTCGTCCGCATGCGCGCCGGGTAGAGCTTGCCGCAGGTTGCGTTGGCGCCGGTCTGGCTGCCGATGATGGTCATGCCCGAGAAAAAGATCATGATCGCCAACAGCAGATAGGGCATTGCGGCGAGCGCGATCGCGGCGATGAAAACGACGCCGGCGGCATAATGCAATGCCAACGCCCGCTCGGGACCGAAGCGGTCGATCAGCAGACCGAGATAGACGACAGCCAGTATCGCGCCCAACTCGCGGAAGCTCGTGGCGCGGGCCGCTTCCGCCGGCGTCATGCCGGTCAGGTGCAGCACCTCGGGCAGCCAATAGACAAACAAAAACAGGTTCATCAGGCTGCAGAAGAAGACGACCCACAACAGCACGGTTTGCAGGGCATAGCCCGGCCCAAACAGCATCTTGATCGGATTGGCTTGTGCGAGGTCGACGCCCTCTGAAGTGGCCTGTCCCGGCCTGATGTCGAGGCGCTGCAGCAATGCGGCCTCACGCGGCGACAATCTGTGCTTTGCGGCGAGGAAGCGCGGCGATTCGGGGAGCCACAACGCCAGCACCGGCACCATCAGCAAAGGCACGACACCGCCCACGAGAAAGACGCTCGGCCAACCGAACCGGGGCAGCAGCAAGCCGGCGAGCTGCCCACACAAAAACCCGCCAATCGGCGCCCCGGTGAAAGTCGCCATGATCATCGTCGCGCGCAGCCGGTGTGGCGCGTAGTCGCCGGTCAAAGTGGCCGCCCCCGGAAACGCGCCGCCGATGCCCATGCCGGTAAAGAAGCGGAGGATGCTCAGCATAAGCAGCGAGCCGGCAAACGCGCTCAGCAGCGAGGCGAGGCCGAAGATCGTCAGGCTGGCGAGCAACAACGGCTTGCGGCCGACCCGGTCGCCGAGCGGCCCGGCGGAGAGGGCGCCAACCATGATGCCGATGCTCGACCACAGGAAGGCCTGGGTGAAAGCCGGCCCCGGAAGATTCCAAGCGTGCGTCAGCGACGGCACCGAGACGCCGATCGCGTTGACGTCGTAACCGTCGCAGATCTGGACCAAGGCGCACAATGCCGCGACGCGAATCTGCAAGGGGCCGATCCGCTGGTCCTCGAGCGCCGACTCAGCAGCCGACAAAACCGCTTCCGCCATGGCCGTCTTCCTTTCTGCCTCCCCGCCCGCTCTGTTGCATGTTGGAGAAGCCCGCGCAAGCCCGGATCAGGCCCGGCAAGTACCCTGCGGTGCGGCCGTTGCCGGCTCGCCTGATCCGGGTTCCTGCTCCTCGATCCCTTCTTCGGGATGTGGTGGTTCATAGGACCAAGGAACGAGAAGGACCGCGAGATTGGCGCCGCTGTGGCGCATTAGCGCCGTGCATAAGCGGCGCGTGCGGAAGTTGTTCAGCAACAGGTAATCCCACCAATGCTCCTCGACGACCTCGGGGATGACGACCGCCAGAGGTCGACCGGGTTGCTGCGTCTCGATTTCCGCAACGTGCCTCAACAAGCGGCCGACAAAGCTCCGGTACGGCGAGGGTGATATGACGAGCTTTGGCAGCGCGAAACCCGCATTTCGCGCCCGGGCGCTCGACATCCCCGCGCTATTGCCGCCGGAGCAGCTCCTCGTGCTCCTCGGCATCAGGACCTTCGAGCTTTGTCAGATGGATCGCGACCGCGTGAGCCGGCCGACATAGTCGGTCGCTGTGTCGAAGGTCATGCCGAATTCGGGTGTCGTCGACCTTCCGATCGGGATCAGTCCGGCGCTCAGATAATTGTCGACAAGCGGATCGGTCGCCTCGACCACGTGGCCGTTGAACAACTTCGAGCCCGATTCTTGCGTGCGCCCCGCCAGACCCGAGTCGAGGTCCTTCAAAAGCATCGGCACGCCATAGAGCCAGCCGTCCCTGCTCGGGCCATCTTTGTCGGGATCGGCGACCACGTCTTCGTATAGCCCAAGCCCCGCCTCGATTTGCGGATCGATCCCAGCGACCGCCGCCGCGGCTTGCGCGCACAACTCCCTCGGGGAGACCTTTCTCGCGCGGACGACATCGGCGAGCGCGACGGCGTGGTGCTAGCAGCACTCCTCCCAGCTCATCACCAGGCCGTTCGAGTTCGTCATTGCAGCGCTCCTCCCGGCCCTTCCGCAGACGCTGTATCCAAATGAGCGATGATCCCGGTCATCCCAGCCAGCATCAAACAGGATGGCGCGAGCTGCTACTCGAGGCGTTCGACCTTCAACACCGACGCTTCCGAATCATGCGCGATTCATTTCACAGGAAAGCGCATTCGACCTGAGTGAGACACGTTTACAGTTCGTGCCCGGGTACTAGTTCTCCTCGGCCTTATGGGATCGCGGCGAAGGCCATGACTTCGACGAGCGCGTCGGCGTCGGAAACCCCGCCCTTTTGGACGATCGTCCGGGTCGGCGAGGCGCTGCCGAAATACTGCTTCCGGAGGTCGGTGTAATTGGCGAGCTGGTTGGGGTCGGCAATATAAGTGCGGGTCTCGATAATATCGGAGAGGTTCGCTCCCGCCACCTTCAGACAGGCCTCGACATTTTTGCCGACCTGCTGCAACTGCGCGCCCATGTCGCCTTTGCCGACGATGTTGCCGCTCTGGTCGCGCGGAGCCTCCGGGCCGACGACGACCCAGTGACCGCCGTCGCGCAGCGCCACCAGCGTCGAAGGCGGGGAAGCAGCGCAGGGCGGTCCGAGAATTGCCGGCTCCGCTAGATCCTTGATCGCTGCCCAGCTCTCGTCGGCCTTTTTGATGTATTGGGCCGGGTTCTGGCGCCACCTGTCCAATGTTCGGGTGGTGTGGGTAAGGTAGAGCTTACCATCGACGATCGCCCAAGCTTCGGGATCGACCGTATCCTTGTGCGCTGCCTCACCGGCCGCCGCTCCCATCGCGCAGTATCCGTCATATTGCGGCGCGTAGCGATCCGGATTCTCGACGAACAGGTCTCGGTGCTCGCCGCTGGCAAAGCGCCAGCGCAACTTGTGCCACAAATATTCAAATTCGGCCTTCCCCTGAACAGGTCTCCCCTCGGTGAAGTAGGCGACCGTGTCGTAGCCACTGATCGAGAGCGGCGCCTCATCGGCCTGCGCCGCAGGGCCGGGGAGCGCCAGGAATAGCAATGCGACCGATACAGCGAATGCCTTTAGTGGAGCAAAGCAAGCCTTCCACATAGTCTCCCTCCCTTAGGTCAAGCGCACTCAACTCTTTTCGTTATTGTGAGCTGACCCGAATATAATGCGCATCGTTAACGGCGGGGTCAAACGCGTTCGCGATGTGCGCCCTTTTCGACGACTCGTGTAGCGGTGTGGGGGCCGATGGCTGATATCCCAGCACGCGGCCCTCGGAAACGAAAACTCGCTGCCATTCTGCACGCGGACGTCGTCGGCTTCAGCCGCCTGATGGGCGAGGACGAGGCCGGCACACATCGCGCGCTCGGTGAACTGCGGGGCGCCGTCGACCCGCTGATCGCGACGCATGGCGGGCGGATCGTCAGCACCGCTGGCGACAGCTTGCTGGCAGATTTTTCTAGTGTCGTCGACGCGGTGAACTGCGCCGTCGAAATGCAACGCGCCGCGCGCGCGATCAACGACGCTCTGCCGCCCGAGCGTCGTCTTGAGCTGCGGATCGGCGTCAATCTCGGCGACGTAATCGTCGACGGTGACGACATCTTCGGCGATGGCGTCAACGTCGCCGCCCGGATCGAGGCGCTCGCCCAGCCGGGCACAGTTTGCATCTCCCAGACCGTTTATGACCAGGTCAGGAACAAGCTCGATCTCGATTACCGTCCGCTCGGCAGCCATCGCGTCAAGAATATCGCCGAGCCGGTTCGCGCTTACGCAGTGGGGATGCCGGCCGCGGCATCTCGGCTAAGGAGAGGGCGGCGACCGATTGTGGCCGTCGGTGCTGTGGCCGGGGCTGCCGCCCTTGTCGTGGCCGGCCTTACCATATGGGCGCTCTTCGCAGGTATAGGCCGAGAGTTATTAGGGCTCGGCGCGATACCCAAGCCGGTCGAGGTCGCGAGCCTCGCTGCGCCCACCCGCCTAGCCGAGCGCCCTGCTGTAGCTGTGTTACCTTTTAAAAACCTATCGGGCGACGCCGGCCAGGATTTCTTTAGCGACGGCATTACCGAGGACGTCATCACCGCGCTCGGCCGTTTTTCGAACCTACTCGTCGTCGCTAAATCTGCAAGCTTTCAGCTCAAGGGCCGGAACCTTGCGCCAGCCGAAATCGGCCGCATGCTCGACGCGCGCTATTTGCTCGAGGGCAGTGTTCGGCGTGCCGGGGATCGCATTCGCGTCAACGCCGAGTTGACCGAAACCGCGACGGGACGGCGAGTGTGGTCCGAAGCCTATGACGCCGAGGTGAAGGACATTTTTGGCGTGCAAGAGGACATCGCCCGACGCGTCGTTGGTATGGCGGCGGTAACCCTCACCCGCTACGAGCGCGAACGCGCTCTTGCCAAACCGACGGAAAGCCTGGCCGCATATGAATATGTACTGCGCGGCCGTGAGCGCCTAGCCAATGCGACGCGCGAGGAGAACGACAGGGCTCAGGAGATGTTCCAGCGCGCGATCGAGCTCGACCCCAACTATGCCGCCGCCTATGCAGCACTCGGCGGGACTTATTTCGACGCTGCGGTGTCGGGCTGGGCGGAATTTCCCAATGCAGCGGTCGAGCGCGCCGAGACTTTGGCGCAGAAGGCGTTGTCGCTCGACCCAGCCACGACCAGCGGCTACCGCCTGCTCGCCGCAATCCACATGTTCAGAAGACATTACGATCTCGCATTGAAACAGATCGACCGGGCGCTCGAGGTCAATCCCAGCGATACGGACAGCTATGTTCAGCGGGGGATCATATTGATATTTGCCGGCAAATCCGCTGAGGCCGTGCCCTGGCTCGAAGGAGCGCTCCGCTTCGACCGCGCGAATACTCGGGCAGCCGTGTACATCGGCATGGCGTATTATTTCCTGGATCGCTACGACGAGGCCATCGAGGCATTTGACGCGCCCTGGCCCGTAACCCCGGACGCCTTACGCAGCTCCAATCACATGCGATCCTCGCGGCGGCCTACGCCGAGATCGGCAGAGACCGGGATGCCGAGAGCGAACGGGGCATAATTGCGCGTCTGTCGCCGTTCTTTGACGCCCAGCGCTTCGCTGGGCAATTCGGCACGCAGGAGGCGCGCAACCATATGCTCGACGGGCTGAAAAAGGCCGGGTTCCGATAACGGCAGCAGGGAGCTCTAGTCAGTGGTCGCCGACTCGAAAAGCTGCGGATTGGAGCCTCAGGCAGGCGGGAGTGCAAATATCTCCGGGAAGGTGCGCCGCAGAGCCGCGTCCACCTCTTCGGTGGTCGCTGCAACGCCGAGTTTGGCGAGAGAGGTCACGCCGTGGCCGGCGATCCCGCAAGGGATAATCCCTCGGTAATGCTCGAGTTCGGGGTCTAGGTTGAGCGCGAGACCGTGATAAGTGACCCACTGGCGAACACGCACACCGATCGCGGCGATTTTCTCTTCGTTGCCCGAGGGCCGCACAACCCAGATCCCGACGCGGCCGTTGCGGCGCTTGCCGCACACCCCGAAACGCGCGAGCGTTCGGATGAGCCATTCCTCCAACTGGTGCACATAGCACCGCACATCCTGACCGCGCCGGCGCAGATCGAGCATGACATAGGCAATCCGCTGGCCGGGCCCGTGATAGGTATAGCGGCCGCCGCGGCCGGTGCGATGTACCGGAAATCGGCCGGGATCGAGCAGTTCCTCGTCGCGGGCGCTGGTCCCCGCGGTGTAGACCGGCGGGTGTTCGAGCAGCCAAACGAGTTCGCCGGCGGTCCCGGCACGGATCGCCGCGACCCGCTTTTCCATCTCTTCGACAGCATCCCGGTAGTCGACCGGCGTCGTGCCGATCCGCCACTCGACCCCGCTCGGTTCCGTTCCCATCTCAAAGTCCATGCAGCTTGATATAATAGGCCGGATTTGCTAGTCACGCGGACCCCGTCGTGCGGTCGTGGCGGAATTGGTAGACGCGCAGCGTTGAGGTCGCTGTGGGGGAAACTCCGTGGAAGTTCGAGTCTTCTCGACCGCACCAGCCCAAGCCGCACACCGCGAGATGACGGCGTAATCCGTGCAAAATACCCGGCTTTCCTCGCTCGATTTTGACCTCGGGGCCGAGATCGACATGCTGCGGACGACAGTCCGTGGCTTTGCCGAGGGTCGGATCGCGCCGCTCGCTGCCGAAATCGATCGAACGGACCGCTTCCCGGTCGAGCTGTGGCCCGAGATGGGCGCGCTCGGGCTGCATGGGATCACCGTCGAGGAAGAATATGGCGGCGCCGGCATGGGCTACCTCGCGCATTGCGTCGCGATGGAGGAAGTGAGCCGCGGGTCTGCCTCGGTCGGGCTGTCCTACGGGGCGCACTCCAATCTCTGCGTCAACCAGATCCGGTGCAACGGGAGCGACGCGCAAAAGCGTAAGTATCTGCCGAAGCTGATTTCGGGCGAGCATGTCGGCGCTTTGGCCATGAGCGAGCCAGGCGCCGGCTCCGATGTCGTGTCGATGCGCCTGCGGGCCGAGAAAAAAGGCAACCGCTACATTTTGAACGGCACTAAGCTGTGGATCACCAACGGGCATTACGCCGACACTTTGGTCGTCTATGCGAAGACCCGGCCGGATGCCGGGCCCCGCGGCATCACGGCCTTTGTCATCGAAAAGGGGTACGACGGCTTCCGCCCGGGCCAGAAACTCGACAAATTGGGCATGCGTGGTTCGCCCACCTCGGAACTCGTGTTCGAGGACTGTGAGGTCCCGGCCGAAAATGTGCTCGGCGCGGTCGATGAGGGCGTGCAGGTGCTGATGAGCGGCCTCGATTTCGAGCGGGCGGTACTCGCCGCGGGTCCGCTCGGCATCATGCAGGCCTGTCTCGACGTCGTGATCCCCTACATCCACGACCGCAGGCAGTTCGGTCAGGCGATCGGCGAGTTCCAGCTGATCCAGGGCAAGATCGCCGACATGTACACGACGATGAACGCCTGCAAATCCTACGTCTACGCGGTCGCAAAGGCGTGCGACCGCGGGCAGACGACGCGCAGGGATGCCGCCGGCGCCATCCTCTACGCGGCCGAGAAGGCGACAGCGCTGGCGCTCGACGCGGTGCAGATTTTGGGGGGCAATGGCTACATTAACGACTTCCCGACCGGCAGGCTATTGCGCGACGCCAAGCTCTACGAGATCGGCGCCGGCACCTCGGAGATCCGCCGCATGCTGATCGGCCGCGAAATCTTTACCGAGACCGCTTGAAATGCCTCACTTCCGAGCGAGATTGCTTCGCCGCTGCGCTCCTCGCCATGACAACCGGAGGTGTCATTGCGAGTTGGGACCGGGCGGTGCCCGATCTTGGTAGATGAAACTTCCGGCGGTGGCGTCGCCGTGCGAGGCTTGGGCCTGCCGTCGGCGCAGAGGTC
>Ga0126381_100001060_pt1 | contig 29779 bp, 32 predicted proteins | sample PanSoiMetPlot_28_FD_96465 | JGI IMG/M metagenome (GOLD analysis project Ga0126381, IMG submission 96465) | Tropical forest soil microbial communities from Panama - MetaG Plot_28 | ecosystem: Environmental > Terrestrial > Soil > Tropical forest > Bulk soil | place: Panama | collected 2016-02-17
AACGCTGAGAATGATTTTTTCTCGATGAGGCAAAACTGGAGCGGACACGAACTTTGGTGCTACAAAACGAGATTCTGAGAAAACGTGCATCCTATCGGGATCAAGCCGTCGCACGGTTTTCACCCGGCCAAGACCAAAGGCGATATGCACCGTCAGCTGTGCCGCCAGGCACTGGGCGCCGCGTCATAGCTCGGCTCCGGCGTCGGCAACAGTGGCCGATTAATTGGCGTAGACCAGAACCCGGAAGTTTCCTTGCTTCGCGCGTGGGAGCGGATTGGGCTGCCGCTCTGTGGGCGTCGCCGGCTGATCGAAATCCGACGTGCTCACCAGGATGTTGTGAGTCTTCGGATCGAGCGCCATCGTTTTTGCTCCGAACTCGGTCATGAGCGCCTGGACCGGAGTGAGCTTGTCGGGCGAGTCTTCACGATAAATGTGGACCCGGCCGTCGCGGGTCGAGACGAAAACCAGGTTCGTCTCGGGCTCGAAGATGACAAAGTCCACGCCGCCCGTAATGGGATATGATTGGATGACCTTTCCGTTTGTCGCATCCATCATGACGAGGAACTGCGGACCGCGGCCGGCCGAGAACAGCCGCTTGGTCTTGGCATCGTATGCGAGCCCGGTCACGGTTCCGGCCGGGCCGGTCGGCCAGCGCGTCTTGATCTCGAGCGAGCGGGTATCGATCACCACGACGTCGTTCTTTTCCTCGTTGTTGTCGAACAGCGTCCCCTGTCCGTCCACGACGCCGGCCTCGGCGGCGCCGCCGAGATCCATCATCTTCACAATGGCCTGCTTCACCGGATCGATGACGGCCAGGTTCTTGCTGTTGCCGTTGATGGAGAACAGGTACTTCGAGACCGGATCATAGGCCAGCCCGTCAGTATCCTCCTGGCCCGTGACCACCTCGCCCGTCACCTGCAAGGTCTTGGGGTCGAAGACGTGTACCTTCTTGCCGGCCCCGTCGGTGATGAATCCCTTGCCAAGTTCCTTCATGATCAAGACGTCGTGGGAGAGCTGCAGGCCGCCGATCTTGCCAATCAGCGAATAATCATCGGCGTTGAGCACGAGCACTTCCGTCCCGTGGGTCACGTAGACGCGGCGCGCATCGTTGTCCACGCGCAGGTAGTCGAAGTACTCCCGGTTCCCTGGGGCCTGAGGCAGGGACACGGTCTTGATCAGGTGGTAGTTGACGGGCGCCTGCGCCGACAACGGGTGGCTGCTGAAAAGCAAGAACGATACCCCCGCGGCAAGGCATCCAACGGTCGCAATTCTCATGTGATACCTCCCTGTTTGCACTGACGTTCAGCGTCGCACGGTGAAGCCGGCACCTGGTAGCGTAGCCCGGAGTGCGGTCCTTTTCGCAGCAATTCAGGTCCGTTCCGGCCCCGAGGCTAACTTCCGTTATTGGCATCTTATTTGAAACCGATCGGCTGACGCTTCCCCTTGATCTGGGTCCGATGCATGATGCGCCGAGTCGTGCTGTCAAAAGGGTCACGCCGATGCATCGTCGAGCGGTTGTCCCATAGCACAACGTCGTCAACTCGCCAGCGATGTTCATACACGAACTCGGGTGAAGCCGCGAAGCTCCAGATCTCGTCAAGGAGCGCATCCGATTGCGCGGGCTCCAATCCCTCCACGTAGGAATTGCGGCGGCGGCCAAGATAAAGCGCAGGCTCTCCGGTGACAGGATGCACGCACACAGCTGGATGCCATGCTCCCGGCGCCTCATGCGGGTCATCTGTTGGAGTAACCCCTTGCCGCACGTAGCCGCCGCTGTTGAACGTCCCATCGTGCTTGATACGCCGCGATATCACCTGGGCTTTCAAGCGTTCCGGCAGGCCCTTCCATACGGCCTGCATGCCGCAGAAGTAGGTATTGCCTCCCGATGGCGGAATTTCCAGCGCATATAACATTGAGGCGTCAGGCGGGAGGTCGAGATAGCTCATATCGGTATGCCATACCGCTTCGCCGGCTCCCAGCGCTCCAATTGGCTCGCCCTTCTCGTCAAGCACATTCGAGACGACGTAGACGTCCGGATACCCGGGCGGGCTCTGCCGACCGTGCTCCTGGTTCGGCGGCGGATCGAGTTCGCCGAAGCGGCGGCTGAAAGCGAGCAAGTCGTCATCAGTGAGCCTCTGACCACGGATCAGCAGCACTGAGTAGCGATGCCACGCTGCCTCGATCTGGGCAAATTCCTCCGCCGTCAGCGCAGCAAGATCAACGTTTCCGGCTTCGGCGCCGACTGCCGGCGTTAGCGGAGTGAATGTCACCGACATACCTTCAATCCCGTTGATCAGCAGCAAACCTAATCTCTAGCAGCTGGCACTGGCAACGACCTGTACGGCCGGGCGGATGTTATTTGAGAACAGATACTCTGACAATCGCTCGAGCAGCAGCTGTACCGGTGGGCGCTGCGGCTTGGTTGGAGAAAGACCTTCTTCGCCAAGCTGCGCGTGCCGGGATATACTGTCATTAGCCTCTTTGGTGAAGAGGATGTCGTCCGCTCTCGCGAAGCGGCACCCATTCAGGTGGGCGTGATCGTGCGGCTTAAGTCCTGTCAGGTCGGATGGATTTGCTATGGAGAGCGCCATGAGGAGACGCGACCTTCTTGCCCTGGGATTGGCGGCTGTCTCGACCCACACCGGCGTGCGGGTTGCTTTCGCGCAGAGCACATACCCCGAGCGGCCAATCCGACTCATCGTTCCCTTTCCGCCAGGTGGCGGATACGACGCCGTCGGCCGCCCATGGGCAGAGAAGATGAAGCCGCTCCTCGGCACGGTCGTGGTCGAGAACCAGGGCGGCGGCGGCAGCTCGCTCGGCGCCGCGGTTGTGGCCCGGGCGCGGCCCGACGGATACACGATCCTGCTTGGGGGTTCGAGCACCCACATTACCGAGGCCATCCTGAAGACACGGCCGCTCTACAATCCAATGAAGGATCTCGATCCAATATCAGATATTGCGGTGTCTGCTTTCGCACTTGCGGTGCACCCCTCAATTCCAGCCAACACCGTGCAAGAGTTCATCGACTATGACAAAGCCAATCGAGGGGCTCTGTCCTACGGCCATGCGGGTGTTGGCTCCCTCAACCATTTGACCGGTGAGCTGTTCAAATCACTCGCGGACCTCCCCGATCTGGTGCAGGTGCCTTACCGCGGCTCGGGACCGGCAACCGCCGATGCGCTCGCAGGGCACGTTGCGATGGTTACTCCGGCTGTGACCGGGCAGCTCATCGAATTCCATCGCAGCGGAAAGCTGCGAATCCTGGCGGTGACCAGCCCGACTCGCCTCGTCGCCGCTCCAGACCTGCCGACCGCAGCTGAAACCCTACCCGGAATGGTCTCTCAACAGTCGATTGGGCTGTTTGCGCCGGCCGGAACGCCGAGCAAGATCATCGACCGGCTCGTGCAGGCCACTCACACCGCATTGGCCGAGCCCGGCTACCAGCACATGCTGGTTGAGTCTGGATTCGAGCCCGACATCGATTCGTCACCAGATAAGTTGCGGCGACTGATCGAGGCCGAGATCGTCAAATGGACGCCAATCGTCGCAGCAATCGGCATCAAGATCGATTAGGGTCCGATCCTGGCCGCGCCCCGCGGACAGGATTCGACATTTGAGGGCCATCACAGCAATTTCCGCTTGGCCCCCAGCTGCGGAAGTCAGAACGGGCGGATCAAATCGACGCTCAGGGCCTCATTCGCGTCGATTTGTCGTCTGGCTATGCTGCGACGCACAATGCGGCGCTAGCGACAAAGCACAACCCCAAAATCTGGGCGGCCGCCCCTCAGCTGCGCACCCCGGCCCGCAGTCCGAACAGCCGCGCCAGCAATGCAAGCCCGGCGCTCATCAGCACGACCACCAGCGAAATAACCGCAGCCGGCCCGTAGTGGCCCTGCACCATGTAGTCGAGCTGGACGAGCGACAGCGTCTTGGTGCCGGCGGTGGAGACCAGAGCGACGCTCGCCACGTCGCGGGCCGAGGTGATGAAGCTCATGACCGCGACCAGGACAAGGCTCGGAAAGAGAATCGGCAGGACCACTCCGGTCATGGTCCGCAGGAAGCCTGCCCCGCTCATGCGCGCGGCCTCTTCGAGCTCGCGGCTCTGCTGCAGGAGGCTGTTCTTGATGAGCTGGGTGCCGAGCGTCATGTGCGCCACGACCGTCGCCAGGATCATGAGCCAGATCGTTCCATAGAACGGCCGAAAGAACGGCAGCTCCAGGAAGACATAGAGCAGGCCGAGCCCGAACAGGATGCCGGGAACCGCGGAAGGCAGCCATGAGGCGAAATCCAAAAGCGCGCGCGCCCGATAGCGACTGCGGACCGTGAAATAGGCGATCAGCGAAAGAAGCGTGACTGCAAGCACGCTCGCGCCCGCCGACATGCGCAGCGTGTTGACGAGCGCGCCCCGGAAGGTCTCGTCGGTGAAGACGGTCAGCCAGTTGTCCCAGGTCCACGGCTCCGGAATATCGAAGAAGCCGAAAAGCTTCATGGCCGAAGCGAGGCCCACGAAGACGAGCGGAAGGATCGTGAGCGCCCCAACCGCGACCGTCACCGCGATGAGCGCCGGAATTCGCCAGGCCCCGAGCCGCACCCGGTCGCTGCGCATCCTGCCGCTCACGGTAGCGTAGGAGCGGCGAAACGCCAGGAAGCGCTGCAGGACGATGAAAGGCACGATCAGCGCAAGCCCCATGGTGGCAAGCGCCGAGGCGCCGGCGAAATCGGGCGGCTCCTGGGCAATGAACGAATAGACGAGCGTCGAATAGACGTAGAAGCGGAACGGCGGCCCGAGCACGAGCTCGATCTCGAAGGACTGCATGGCCCGGATCATCGCCATCAGCAGGATCGCGACAAGCGCCGGCAGCGTCACCGGCAGCACGATGCGCAGGAATGTTGCGAGCCGGCTTGCGCCCGCGGTCAGCGCCGCCTCCTCCAGGGTGCCGTCGAGGTTGCGAAACGTCGGAATGAGCAGCATCACCTTAACGGTGACGGCGTGCGAGACGAGATGCGCCCACACGATCCCCCAGAACGAATAGATGTTGAACGGCCCTTTCTGGACGAAGGGCAGCGCGCTCGCGAGCGAATTGAACACGCCGTATTCGGGATCGAGGCACATGATCCAGCCGAGCAGCACCGCCAGCGTCGGCATGAAGAACGAGATCCAGAACATGAACTCGAAGGCGGCGGCGCCCGGCAGGTCGGTGCGCGCGATGAGCCAGGCGAGGCCGAGCGCGACGGGAAACGAGATGAGATGCACCGCGAGCAGCAGCCTGATGGTGTTGAGGAGGCTCCCGAGGATCGTGGGGCTTTCGAGCGCATGCCGCCAGGCATCGAGGCCCAGCTGCAGCGTGCCTGCGGGCGGCCCCACGCTGAAGCTGTAGAAGATCAACATCCCGATCGGGAACAGCACCAGAAACAGCGTGACGAGCAGCACGCCGGTAAACAGCACCGCCTGCAGCTCGAGTGAGCGAGATCGCGGCGCGGGAGCGGCGAGCGTCAAATCAGCCACGGCCTAGCCCCGCGCACCTGCGTCGTCCCGGCCGAGCGACAGCGAGAGCCGGGACCCATACGCCGTGTCCTATCGATAGCTCACGGAGTATGGGTCCCCGCTTTTGCGGGGACGACCCGAAGATGATGCGCCTCCCTCCCATCCGCCTAGCCGTCCATGAAGGATTGCCTCGGCGGCATTCTATCGACATGGTGCCCCCCTGCCATATCGAGAGAGCACGGAGGCGCCGGATGGGGTTGCGGAGGAAGAAGCGGGAGAAGGCGCCGGCGGACCGGGCCGAGCGCGAGCTGGTGGCAAAGTCGTGCCGCATTCTCGGCAGCCTCGACCTCACCAAGGCGGCGACCGGCCATGTCAGCCAGCGCGTGGGCGACCGCGTCCTCATCCGGGCGCGCGGGCGCGACGAGCTCGGCGTGCGCTTCACCACCCTCGAGCAGGTGATCGCGGTCGATCTCGACGGCAACAAGCTCGACGGGCCCGACGGCCTGCTGCCGCCCCAGGAGGTATTCATCCACACCTGCCTCTATCGCGCGCGGCCGGAGGTCAAGAGCGTCGTCCATGTCCATCCGCCCACCGTGGTGGTTTTCACGATCTGCGACGTGCCGCTGCGGCCGATCTATGGCGCCTACGATCCAAGCTCGCTCGGCCTTGCGCTGGACGGCATCCCGACCTACGGCCGCTCGATCACGATCAGCAACGAGGAGCTCGGGCGCGATTTTGCCAAGGTGATGGGGCGCAAGAGCGCCTGCATGATGCGCGGCCATGGCATCACCACGGCGGGCGCGAGCGTGGAGGAGGCGACCGTGACGGCGATCAAGCTCAATGAGCTCGCCGAGATGAACTACCGGGCGCGCCTCATTGGCAACCCACGGGATATCGAGGCCGAGGACCTCGAGCATTTCCGGCAGCACTTTGCCAACCGGGGGCCCTCCTCCAGGCTCGGCTCGACCTGGCGCTACTATGCGACCCTGTCGGGCGAGGAATGACGGCGAGAGATTCCATAAAGCTCGGGCGTTTTGGGCTCTGGATTGCTTCGGCCCTGCGGGCCTCGCAATGACGGAACCCCCGGGGATCGTCATTGCGAGCCCGAAGCGAAGCAATCCAGGGCCACACGATCAGCCTCGAATTTTGGAGGCGCCCGGCTAGTGACGCGCGGCGGCAAGATGCGCTAAGGGAAGCCACCCTCCCCGCCCCCGCCTCCGCGGGGGTCAGGCCCTCCCCCGAATGCAGGGCGGGCGACCACCATCGCAAGGGAATTAGCAAGGGACAGCATCATGATCATCGATTGTCACGGCCATTACACGACCGAGCCGAAGGATCTGGGCCGGTTTCGCCAGGAGCAGATCAACGCCTTCAACAACAAGCTCGCGATGCCCTCGCGCGCCTCCCTCAAGATGAGCGACGACGAAATTCGCGAGCGCCTGGAGGAGGCACAGCTCAAGCTGCAGCGCGAGCGCGGCACCGACCTCGTGATCTTCTCGCCGCGCGCGGTCGGCATGGGCCACCATATCGGCGACTATGCGGTCAGCCTCGAGTGGTCGCAGATCTGTAACGACCTGATCCATCGGGTGTGCAATCTCTACCCCGACAATTTCATCGGGGTGTGCCAGCTGCCCCAGTCGCCCGGCGTATCGCCCGACACCAGCGTCGCCGAGCTCGAGCGCTGCATCAACGAGCTTGGCTTCATCGGCGCCAACCTCAACCCGGATCCCTCCGGCGGCCATTGGACCGCGCCGCCTCTGACCGACCGGCACTGGTACAAGCTGTACGAGAAGGCGGTGGAGCTCGACGTGCCGCTCATGGTCCATGTCAGCGGCTCCTGCAACCCCGCCTTCCACCATACCGGCGCCCATTACATCAACGCCGACACCACCGCCTTCATGCAGCTGATTCTGGGCGACCTGTTCAAGGATTTCCCGACGCTCAAGCTCATCATCCCGCACGGCGGCGGCGCGGTCCCGTTCCATTGGGGCCGCTATCGGGGGCTCGCGCTCAACAACAAGCGGCCGCCGCTTCCCGAGATGATGAAGAACAACGTGTTCTTCGATACCTGCGTGTATCACCAGCCCGGGATCGATCTCCTCACCAAGGTGGTCCCGGTCGACAACATCCTGTTCGCCTCCGAGATGGTGGGCGCGGTGCGCGGCGACGACCCGGAGACCGGCTTTCCGTTCGACCACACCAAGCGCTACATCGACAACGCGTCGGGGCTCTCGGTCGAGGAAAAGAAGAAGATTTTCGAAGGCAACGCACTCAAGGTCTACAGCCGGCTCAAGCCGAAGATTGCCAATCGGCTCAAGGCCTGACTGCTTGGAACTCAACATGCTTTATTAAGGACAGGGGGAATGAATGGCTGAGCTTCCGCGTTTGAATGGGGTGATCCGCGCGCTCGAGAGCGGCAAGCATGCCTTCACGTGCTTCTCGCCGGCCAATCCGGACGGCATGGCGGCCTTTGCGGGCGCCAAGTACGACGGCATCGTGTTCGAGATGGAGCACAATCCCTACGACATCCGTGCTCTCAGGGATTCGCTGCAATATCTCCTCAACCGGCGGCAGATCGCGCAGTCAGGCTCGGTTGCGCCGGCCATCACCCCGATCGTGCGGATTCCGCCCAATGGCGGCGAGATGGCGCAGTGGCAAGCGAAGCAAGCGCTCGACATCGGCGCCTACGGGATCGTGTGGCCGCATATCAGCACGGTCGAGGAGGCGCGCAATGCGGTCGCGGCCTGCCGCTATCCGCGCCTCAAGACCGCGCCGCTCTACGATCCCCCCGGCCTGCGCGGCGATGGGCCGACCGCCGCCGTGCGCTACTGGGGCGTGACCCAGCCCGAGTATTACGAGCGCGCCGACGTGTGGCCGCTCAACCCCAAGGGCGAAATTCTGGTGATCCTGATGATGGAGGACACGCGCGGGATCGAGAACCTGCCCCGCATCCTCAAGGAGGTTCCGGGCATCGGCGTGATCCTGATCGGCGAAGGCGACTTGAGCCAGGAGCTCGGCTATCCGCGCCAATACGAGCACCCGGTCGTGCTCGAATGGATGGCGCGGGTGGTGAAGACCTGCAAGGAGCACAACGTCCCGGTCGGCCACCCGCACGTGGAAAACAAGAACCTCGAGCGCATCATGGGCGAAGGCTACCGCTTCCTGATGGCTGCTTCCGAGCGCACCACCACGGCGCTGGAGAAAGGCCTCAAGCTCGCGGGGCGATAAGGCGCCGGCCTGCAGCCCGCATGAAGCGAAGCGTAATGCGGGATGGCTGTTCCCGCATTACGCGCTTCGCGCTCCATAGCGAGTCGAAGACGCGCGTAAACGCGCTTTATGCGGGCTACATCACCCCGGCAACGGCCGTTCCCCGCCGCGCGGTCCACGCGGGCCGCCGGGGCCGCGCGGGCCGCGGCGCTCGCGGTCGCCCGGTTGCCGGTTCGATGCGCCGTCGGTGAACATCAGCGACTGCTGGAAGCGGATGGCTTCGCCGGTCGCGTCGTCGCCGCTCGGAAGCGCCTGCCCTTCGATCTGATAGAGCCGCCCCTCATGGAAGAAGACCGCGGCCGACACGCGGCTGCCGTCTGCCTCCACGATGCTGAGTTGACGGCCGAAGACCCGGCTCACGCGGTGGGCGATGTTGACCTTGATCTCGCCGCCCGCCGACAAATTCTTGATCGCCTGATCGATCACAGCGTTCTCGTTGAGCTCCGGGTCGGCGATGTCCACGACCGTTACCTTGAACACGGCATTGTCCTGCGCAACCGAATAGACATGCGCCGCAAACGTGCGGCCGTCGGCGCCCTGATAGCTTGAGGTCTCGATCTTGGGATCGGCCGGAAACGACACCGCGAACGCGTAGGCGGGATCGCGATATTCCTTCCAGCCCTCCGCCGCAGCCGGGCTCGCTCCGGCAAGCACCGCGAGGATGAAGGCGATCTGGCGCATGTTGGCTCCTGTTCCCTGCTGCGTACCCGCTCGATCCGGGCAGAGCATCACGGTCGATGATCCGGGCGCCATCCTTTCCGGGTTCTGTCGAGGAAATTAATCCTTGTTAAGGCCGCAGGACCCGATTGGTCGCCCCAGCTCAGAAATAAAAATTATATAGCATCAGCGTAATCAAGCTTTGGCTTCGTGTTCATGAAGGAATTCTCATACTTCGATTATCCCGCATGAATGGGCGTTCAGCTGCAATTCCACGAAGAGATAAAACCAAATTTATCGTACTAATACATTTGATTTATGGTGTGTTTACGGTAGGGTTTAGTGGGCGCGGCGAACCCGCGTTCGGACAAAAAGGGAGGAGACGATAATGAAGGCCACTTTGATCGCACTTTCGGCAGCCGTGGCGCTCGCGGCTGGCAGCTCGGCGGCGCTGGCCGCCAAGAAGCACCATGGCGGCGGACTCCCCGAAGATCCGCGCATCGCAGCCTTCACGAAACAGAAGGGCGGCTGGCAGTCCTGGTGCGCCCTCAGTTCGTCCTGCAACGGCTGGGACGCGTACTTCTCGGGCCTCAAGGACCATAAGAAGTATGCTCCGCCCTCGATGGTGCTCGGCAAGATCTAGTCGGTCCCGAGTTTGCCTCCACGGCGCAGGCAACACCTACGTTTCGAGTCCCGGGGCCTAGGTCCCGGGATTTTGCTTTGGCGCGGGAACGCGTGAGCACTGGCGCCCGCACTGGCAGCATGGATCATCCTGCGATCGGCCCGAAGCCATAGAGTCTGGCCGGATTGTCGACCAGAATCTTCTTACGCAGCGCCGGCTCCGGCACCCATTTGGGCAACAGATTGAGCACGTGGCCGTCGTCAATCGGACAAGGCGGCGCAAGCGCGGTGGGACTCGCGCCCCGGCCCGGATGCGGCCAGTCACTGCCCCACACCACCCGCTCCGGATTGGCGGCAACGAGCGCCTGCGCGAGCTCTGTCACGTCGGGAAAATCCAGATTCCTGTCGGAGATGCGGTAGGCGCCAGAGATTTTCACGTAGGCGCGGCCCGATTTGACCAGCGCGAGAAGCTCGCCGAAACCCGGCTGTCCGGTTCCAAGCGCAGCCTTGGCGCCGCCGAAATGATCGACGACCACCGGGAACGGCAGGGCTGCCAACTCGTCCTTCAGCGCGGCGATGACCGAGAGCCTCGTGTAGAGCTGAATGTGCCAGTCGCGGCCGGCGAGCTGGTCGGCAGTCTCCCGCAGAACACGCCGCGCCGCCGCCGGATCGTTTTCGCCCGCGGTCTCGAGGTTCACCCGCACGCCTCGAACGCCCGCCCGCGCCAGCGCGTCGAGGTCGGCCGCTGAGAATGACTTGTCGATCACTGCAACCGCGCATGCACGCCCAGCAAGCTCGCGCACCGCATTCACGGTGCAGAAATTGTCGATCGCATAGACGCTGGGCTGCACCACCACGACCCGCTCGAAATGGAGCGTCGCCTGCAGCCGGCGCAGATCCTCGATCGAGGCCGCAGGCGGCGTGTAGCGCCGCCCGGCATCGTAGCGAAACCGCGCGGGATCGAAAATGTGGACGTGGCAGTCGCAGGCGCCGCGCGGGATGTCGAAATCGACCGGCGTATTCACGTGTCCTCCGCTGGCGCCTATGGCAGGCCGACGCTCTGCGACAATTATCGCACCTCCCGGACGGGAGGAAGCGCCGTCCCGAAAGCGGAACAAATCGCACCAAAGCGCGTTTTATGGTTGGAAGCCGCACCAAGGCCGCGGTCAGGCCATGGTCGGTTTTCCAAATCGGCGCTGCATCCAAGACCCGTCCGGCTCGACCAACCGGATGCCAAGGAGGCACTTCCGCCGAAGCGTGGGGCCACGACCCTTCAAGGGCGGCGGCCCCACTTCGCTTTTGGCGCCCGCCATCAAGGCGCGAAACCCTGGAGGGCTGATCATGAAAATCCATTCGATCCTGGCGGCCAGCGCGGCGCTGGCGCTGCTTGCAGGCGCGGCGGCCGCACAGGGGCCAACGCCCGGAGGCGCGCCGCAGCCGCCCGCCGGCCTGACGCAGTCGAAAGTCAATCTCACGCAAGAGCAGCGCTACACCATCAAGGAAATCATCAAGGACACGAAGGTCGATCCGGCCCCCGCGAGCACTCCCATGTCGGTCGGTGCGACGGTTCCCGCCAACGTCCAGCTCAATCCCATGCCGACGGCGGTTGCCGAAAAGGTCCCGCAGATCAAGTCGCACCTGTTTTTCGTCAAGGATGGCAAGGTCGTGCTCGTCGACCCCAAGGACCGTGCGGTCGTGGAGGCGATTGAGTAAGGCTGGTCGCGGACGGAGCCAAATCGTCATGGCCGGGCTCGTCCGGGCCATCCACGTCTTGCTTGAGGACTTTCAGCGATAAAGACGTGGATGCCCGCGCCAAGCGCGGGCATGACGCTGGGGTTTCAACCAATTACTTCTTCGCCTGATTGAAGTATCGCAAATCCGGCGGCGTCTGGTTCTTCTTGATCGGCATCAGGTTGCCGTCGGCGCTGAGGTAGTAGGCCTCCTTGCCGATCTTAACCCAGGTATTGTCCTCCGAGCAGGCTTCGGTGTGCCATTTCGGCCGGACGTTCGGGTTGCGGCTCGCCTTCTTGACGATCGTCCAGGGGTGCGTCAGCGCATGGTCCTCAACCGTCATTTCGTCATAGATGACGTTGGCATCGGACGGATCGAGGTGGATCCTCTCGCGGATGACGCTTTGATTATCGTGATGGAGCGGAAGGCCTGAGGCATCGTAGACTCGCGGGCCCTTGAAGGCGCGGGTCTCCACATCCAGCTCGTCGTAGCGGCCGGTGCCCTTGGTATCGACCCACTTGCCGACCGAATAGCCGGCGTAATTGAGCTCCGCGTCGGCCGGAATTTCCCGTCCATCAGTGTAGATGCGCCGATACGAGTCGTTGATGTGGCTGATCAGCATATAGGTGATCTCGGGCGTGATGATGAGCTCCATCGGATCGTAGATGTTCATCATCATCGGCATGCCCTGCGGAATGCAGTAGGTCGAGGGCACATCGCCCGGCCCGCCTTCGGCGAGATCGGCCCGGTTGGCATCAAAGACCTTCTGATATTCAGGCGTCAGCGGCGCCTTCGGGCCTCCCGGCTGGACCCAGTTCGGGTTGCCGACGCGCACCCACTGTCCCTTCCAATCCGGATACTTGGACTCGTCGAACGCCTGCGCGGCCGAAAGGGTCAGCGGCAGCGCAGCGGCGAGCGCAAGGGCGGCAATCGGGCCTTGGTTTTTCATGCGGTTCCTCCCGAAAATTTCCAAGCTTGATCGGGCAAAAGCATACACCTTCCGCGCCCGGCCGCGGAAGGGCGGTGCGTCGTTGCGTCCGGGTTGGTTGGTGGCGTGGCGTGCCATCGGGTGGTAGGTTTTTCGCAGTCGCGCCATGGGCCCGCTTCGATCGGCGTCCGGGGGAAATCGATGCTGCTGCGATCTATCCGTGCAACCGCCCTCATGGCAACCCTGCTGCCGGTCGCCGGCGCAGCGGCCCAGGATCTGTCCCGATATCCCGACTGGAAAGGCCAGTGGGAACGGATCGGGGACGCCCGCTGGGACATCGGCAAGCCGCGCCTCGCGCAGGACGCGCCGCTGACCGCCGAATACGAGGCGAGGCTCAAGGCCAGCATCGCCGAGCAGATCGCCGGCGGGCCCGGCAACGATCTGATGTACAAATGCATCCCGCCCGGGATGCCGCGGATGATGCTCGGCTACAATCCGCTCGAGTTCGTCGTCACCAGAAGCCTCACCTATGTGGCGCTCGAGCATATGGGCCAGGTTCGCCGCATCTTCACCGACGGGCGCGACTGGCCGTCCGCGATCGAGCCGACTTATGTCGGCTATTCGATCGGCAGCTGGATCGGCGCGCATGGCAGCGGCCGCTATGACGCGCTGACGGTCGAGACCCGCGGCCTCAAGGGACCGCGCGCCTTCGATTCGAGCGGCCTGCCGCTGCATGACGACGGCGAGACCATCGTCAAGGAGACGATCCATCTCGATGCCGCCGATACCGACGTCCTGCGCGACGACATCACCACCTTCGACCACGCGCTCACGCGGCCCTGGACGGTGACCCGCAGCTTCAGGCGCGCCAAGGCGCCGGTCTGGGTCGAGCACGTCTGCGCGGCGGACAACCACCATGTCGAGCTCAACAACGAGAACTATTTCCTGAACGCGGACGGCCGCCTGATGCCGACCAAGAGGGATCAGCCGCCACCGGATCTGCGCTATTTCGCGCGGCCACCGAATTGAGCTAGTTGACGCGCAACGCCCCGCCGCCGGGAGGCCGCCGATGAAACGCCATCTCATGATCCTGCTCGCGGGCGCGGTCGTGCTCGCTTGCCTCTTCGCCGGCCGCTCGCCGATCCAGGCGGCGGACGCTTGGCCGCAGCGGCCGGTCCGGTTCATCCTGCCGCTTGGCGCGGGCGCGGGCTCCGACATCGGGGCGCGGCTGTTCGCCGATCGCCTCTCCACGCGCTGGGGACACCCGGTGGTGGTCGAGAACCGGCCGGGCGGCGACGGGTTCGTCGCCATCAACGCGTTTATCGGCGCCCACGACGACCATACGCTGCTCTTCGCGCCGACCTCCACCTTCACGGCGCACCCGATCCTGCATTCGAAGGTGCCGTACGATCGCGCCGATCTGGTGCCGATCGCGCGCGTCACCAACACGCTGATCGCGCTGTCGGTCCCCTCCGCGCTCAAGGTCACGACCGTCAAGCAGCTGGTGGAGCGCGCCCGCGCCGAGCCCGGCAAGCTCAACCGGGCCTCTATCACCGGCGCGCTTGATCTCGTGTTGTCGGGATTTCTCAAGGGCCTTGACCTCGACGTGGCCAAGGTCCCGTACCGCGATCCGGTCCTGGCGGTGACCGACCTCGCGCAGAACCGCATCCAGGTCTATACGGCGGCGCTTGCGATCATACAGTCGCAGCTGCAGGCGGGCACGATCCGAGCCATCGCGATGACCAATCATCAGCGTGCCCCTGCGGCGCCGGACGTTCCGACCGCCGTCGAGGCGGGCTATCCGGAGCTCGAGTTCGACGGGCTGGTCGGCCTGTTCGGCCCGCGCACCATGCCGCCCGCGCTGCGCGACCGCATCGCCGCCGACATCCGCGAGGTCGCAACAGATCCCTATATCGAGCAGCGCCTGACCGCGACCGGCCAGATTCTCAATCCCGGCACCGCGGCCGAGTTCGCGGCCGCCATCGACGGCCAAATGACCAAGCTCGCCGCCATCGCCAAGGCGCTCGACATCAAACCGGAGGATTAAGTTGGGAATGCCAATCGTGCTCAAGCAAAGCCTCATCGCCGCCGCCCTCGTCATGGCGGCATCCGCTCCCGCGTTGGCGCAGACGCCCGGCAAATATCCCGACTGGGGGGGCGCCTGGGAGCGGATCGGTGGCGGCTCTTTCGATCCGAACAAGCGTCCCGGCCGAGCGCAGCAGCCGCCCTTGACCGAGGAGTATCGGGCGATCTGGGAAGCCAACATGGCAGAGGAGAAAGCGGGCGGACAGAGCTACAATACCCAGGTGCATTGCCTGCCGGGCGGCATGCCGCGGATGATGACTGCCTATCAGCCGATGGAAATCATCATCACGCCGGAGACCACCTACATCCACATTGCGTTCTTCCACGAGTTCCGGCGGGTCTATACCGACGGACGCGGCTGGACCGAGAGCATCAAGCCGACCTTCTCGGGCTATTCGATCGGCCACTGGATCGATGCTGCCGGCAGCGGCCGCTACGATACCCTGGAGGTTGAGACCCGGGCGCTCAAAGGGCCGCGCATCCTCGATCCGAGCGGCATCCCGGTGCACAAGGACAATCAGACCATCGTCACGGAGCGCATCTTCCTCGACCAGCGCAATGGCGATCTCCTGCACGACGTCATCACGACCTTCGATCACGCCTTCACCCATCCGTGGACGGTGGACAAGACCTACAGTCGGCTGCGCAACCCGACCTGGATCGAGGACATCTGCGCGGAGAACAATCTCTATGTCTTCCTCGGCAAGGAGAGCTATTACCTGAGCGCCGACCACGAGCTCATGCCCACCCGGAAGGATCAGCCGCCGCCGGACTTGCGGAATTTCCAGCGGTAGTGAAAGTAGAGGGAGGCCGAGCGGCCCATACGGCGTCGTCCCGGCCGAGCGGTAGCGAGAGCCGGGACCCATACTCCGCAGCTCATCGAGGGGGCACGGCGCATGGGTCCCTGCTTTCGCATGGACGACGCGCGGAGAGGCAACAGCACATGATCGGACTCGTCACCGCGGTCAGCTGCAGCGGCGGCCACACCTTCAGCAAGCCCAATGTCGCCGCCATCCGGCTCGTCGTCGGGCTTGGGGTGGAGGGCGACGCGCACCTGGGCGTGAAGGTCCAGCACCGGTCTCATATCCGGAAGAATCCCGATCAGCCCAACCTGCGCCAGGTGCATCTGTTCCACGAGGAGCTGCAGCAGGAACTGCGCACCGCCGGCTTTGCGGTGGCGCCCGGCGTGATCGGCGAGAACGTCACCACCCGCGGCCTCGATCTGCTTGCGCTGCCCACCGGCACGCTCCTGCATCTGGGCAAGGAGGCTGTCGTCGAGGTGACCGGCGTGCGCAATCCCTGCGGCCAGCTCGACCGCTGGCAGTCCGGCCTGACCGCGGCGCTGCTCGGCCGCGGCCCCAACGGCGAGCTGATCCGCAAGGCCGGCATCATGTCGATCGTGCTCAAAGCCGGCGAGGTGCGCGCCGGCGATACCATCGGCGTCGAGCTGCCGGCGCTGCCGCATCGGCCGCTCGCGCGGGTTTAGAATCCAGAGTAGGCCGACTTGGCGCGGCGTTCGATTGTCTCGAATGCGAGCGTCGGTCCTCAAGGGGGCGATCAGTGGAAAGCATTCAGTGCAGCACGCATGGAATGCAGCAGCAGACGCTCGTATGCCAGCACATCGCCGACGGCTTCCTCCGTCGAGAACGTGTGGGCTTTTTCTGGACGGCGGAGGATCCCGACGACCCGCGCCCTGACGCATGGTGCGCTGCTTGCAACGAAAGAGTGAACGCCACGGGTGGCGAATGGATTGGCGAGCCGTTGGAGCATGCTGAGCCTAAAGTGCTCTGCGGCGCCTGCTCCGATATGGCCAAGCTGTTTCACATGGGTGGAAACCCTTTGTCCTGAGCCCGGAATATCGTTGAGCAGACTCTACTTGTCGGTTTCTTCCCCCCGGATGGCCGCGCGCAGCTGCCCGGCGGCACGTTCCGCCGTTTCGATGTTCTCGATCACCACATCGGGACACAAGTCGCCATCGTCCGGCGCGACGCGGCCGAGGCGGGCGAGGAAGTTGCCATCCGCTGAACGAGAGCGCCCGGCAAGCCGAGCCGCCAGCATCTCGCGCGGCGCGGTCACCAGCACGACGGTGACGAGGGCGTAGCGCTCGCGCAGATGCTGCACCAGGGCGCGCGAGACGTTGCAGACCACGGTGCGGCCGTCGCGAATGGCCGCATCGATGGCAGCGGGGAGTGCATATTTGAGGCCGTGCGCCTCCCACCAGAACGCGAAGGCGCCCTGCCCCCTTGCGGCGTCAAAGGCTTCCTCCGAGACGCTTTCGTGATCCTCGGCCGCGGAGGACGCCCGCGTCACGATGCGGCGCGGAAACAAGATCGTGGGATCGTCGGCGCGGCCAGCCCGCGCGAGCGCAATCAGCGTGTCCTTGCCGGCGCCGCTCGGCCCCACCACCAAGATCAGGCGGCCTGGCCCGATGCGCCCATCCGGCTCGGCCGCACTCACGCGACGCGCCGGCCCGCGCACCAGACCGAGCGAACGACCGGAATGTCGCGCGCCACATGCACGCGCACGAGGTCGGCGCGCTTGCCGGGCGCGATCTCGCCGCGGTCGTCGAGGCCAACAGCGGCGGCGGGCGCGCGGGTCACGGTCTGGATTGCGCGCGGCAGGTCGATCGCGGGCGCCGCCTTGGGCAGGCGGAACGCCGCCATCAACAGGCTTGCCGGCATGTAGTCCGAGGAGAGGACATCGAGCAGCCCTGCGCGGGCAAGCTCGCCCGACCCCACGTTGCCCGAATGCGAGCTGCCGCGCACCAGGTTGGGCGCGCCCATGAGCACGCGCACGCCGGCCGAATGCAGCGCCTGCGCGGCTTCGAGGGTGGTCGGGAATTCGGCGATCGCCACCTCGTCGGCGACCGATTGCTGGACATGCTCGAGCGTGGTGTCGTCATGGCTTGCAAGGCGCAATCCCTGCGAGCGCGCCATCTCGACCAGCGCCCGGTAATTCTTCTCCGCGTAGCGCGTCGCATAGTCGCGGCGCTGATCGAACAGCACGTCGAGCTGCGCATCGGTCCAGCCGCCGACCTTGCTGCGGTAATAGATGCGCAGCTTCTCCTGGTCGCGGAACTGCCGCTGGCCCGGCGTATGGTCCATGAGCGAGACGAGCCGCACCTCGGGCCGCCCGATCAGCTCGGCGGCCTCGCTCACGACATCGGGCATCGGCACCTCGCAGCGCAGATGCAGGAAATGCTCGATCCGCAGCATGCCGGCGTCGCGCGCGTCAGAGATCGCGCCGGCAAGGACCGCGGCTTCGCCACCGACCTCATCGGCGCCTTCCTCGCGCCAGACCCGCAGCGAATCGAGCACCGTGGTGATGCCGCAGGACGCGAGCTGGCCGTCATAGGAGACCACCGCCGCGAGCGGATCCCAGAACACCTTCGGGCGCGGCATGTAATGGGCCTCGATATGATCGGTATGGAGCTCGATCAGGCCCGGAATGACGAGATCGCCCGCCACATCCTCCGCGGGCGCAGGCGATGCGCCCTCGCCGAATTCCGCGATCTTTCCCTCCGCAACCGCGACCCAGCCGGGCGCGAGCACGCGGTCCGCCAGCACCAGGCGCGCATTGGCGAGAACGAACGGGGTTCCATCGGGCATCATGGCTTCAGGCCGCCTTTGCAAATCGGGTGACATCAACGACACAGTCGGCGATCGCGTCGCGAACGTCCTCGTCGTGCGCGATCGCCACGATGGCGGTGCCGTGCCGCTTCTTCTCGGCGATCAACTCGATCACCGTGGCGCGGTTTTCGGCATCGAGTGACGCGGTCGGCTCGTCGAGCAGCAGAAGCGGTCGCTCGGGCAGGAAGCCGCGCGCGATGTTGACCCGCTGCTGCTCGCCGCCCGAGAAGGTGATCGGCGGCACGTCCCACAAGCGCTGAGGAATATGGAGGCGCGTGAGCAGCTCGGCGGCGCCGCGACGCGCCTCCTCGCGCGCGCCACGCTCGATCGCCAGCGCGCCCGCCACCACGTCGAGCGCGGGGACGCGTGGCACCGCGCGCAGGAACTGGCTGACATAGCCCATGAGCCGGCGGCGCAGGGCTAAAATCTGTCGCGGCTCTGCGCTTGCCACGTCGGTGACAGCTTCCCCCTGGTGCACGAGGATCTGCCCGCCGTCGCAGCGATAATTGCCGAAGATCATTTTCAGGATCGAAGACTTGCCGGCACCCGAAGGCCCCGCCAGGACCACGCATTGCCCGGCCGCGACCGAGAAATCGACCCCGGCCACGACCGGCAGGCGAAGCCCGCCCTGCAGATGCATGGTGAAGCTCTTTTGGGCGGCGCGAAGCTCGAGCACGGGCGGCATGTCAGACCTCAGGCCGGCAGGATCGAGGAAACGAGCAGCTGGGTATAGGGCGCATGGGGATCATCGAGCACCTGGTCGGTGAGGCCTGATTCGATCACCTCGCCGTCCTTCATGACCATGATTCGGTGAGATAACAGCCGTGCGACAGCCAGGTCGTGGGTCACTATCACGGCCGCCAGGGCGAGCTCTTCGACCAGGCCGCGCAGCAGGTCGAGCAGGCGCGCCTGCACCGAGGCATCGAGCCCCCCGGTCGGCTCGTCCATGAACACGAGCCGCGGCTGCGTCACGAGATTGCGGGCGATCTGCAGGCGCTGGCGCATGCCGCCCGAATAGGTGCGCGGCGGATCATCGATGCGGTCCTGCGCGATTTCGACCCGGTCCAGCCACTCGGCGGCCGCGCCGCGGATGCGACCGTAGTGGCGCCACCCGACCGCCATCAGGCGCTCGCCCACGTTGCCGCCGGCCGAAACCGCCATGCGCAGGCCGAGCGTCGGATCCTGGTGCACATAGCCCCAATCGGTACGGAACAGGAAGCGCCGCTCCGCTTCGCTCATGGCGGCAAGGTCGCGCAGCACGCCGTCGCGGGTGCGATAGCGCACGCTCCCGGCGTCCGGGTCGAGCTGGCCGGACAAAAGCTGCAGCAAGGTGGTCTTGCCGGAGCCCGATTCGCCCACGATCGCCAGCACCTCGCCCTCGTAAAGCGCGAAGCCGATGTCGCGGCAGCCGAGCTGGCGGCCATACCATTTGGTGAGGCCCTGCGCCTCCAGGAGCGGCGTTTCGTCGGGCGTCGGATTCATCACGGCACCGCCCGCTCGAGATCGACGCGGAAGCTGAAGCCATGCCGCTCGAAGCCGAGTTTCTCGTAGAACTCATGGGCGCGTTCGCGCTTGGCGTTCGAGGACAGAACAAGCTTGTAGCAGCGCTTCTCCCGGCAGCGATCGAGCGCAAAGCGCATCATGGCCTGCCCGATGCCGCTCCCCTGGCGCTGCGGCGCCACCACCACGTCCTCGACAATGCCGGAAGGCGCGCCGAGATGCCCGAGATTGTCCATCACCAGAAGCGCAAAGCTGCCGACGACCTCGCTGCCTTCGAGCGCCACATAAAGCGTGTAATCCGGATAACGCGCAAACCGCTGATGCAGCACAACCGCATCCTCGACCGGCAGCACCTTGCCGTCATCGAGCTCCGGCTGCGCGTAAAGCGCCAGGACGCCTGGAATATCCGCTGCCGTCGCCTCGCGGATCTGAAGGGCAGCGCGATCAGACATGACGCGATACCTGCCCGAGGTGAGGGACGCAGGGCGTTTCACTCCTTCTCCCCGGAGGGGAGAAGGGGGGATGAGGGGGTTCCGGCAGTGCGATTCGGAAATATCCGAACCCCCTCACCCCAACCCTCTCCCCTCCGGGGAGAGGGAGCCCACTTCGACTCGTGCTGGCGCCGTTCCACAAGCTAAGCACTCCGCCCCTCCTCCCGCCGCGTCTCGCAATAATCGGTGTCGGAGCACAGGAACATCCGGCCGCCCCGGTCGTCGGTGATCACCTCGTCGAGGAAACTCTCGGTTGAGCCGCAGAGCGCGCAGCTGCCGTCGTGTCGATAGCGCTCGAACGGATGATCGTCGAAATCGAGCGAGGCGACCTGCGTGTAGGGCGGGATCGCATAAATGCGCTTCTCGCGACCGGCGCCGAACAGCTGCAGCGCCGGGCAATCGTTCATCTTCGGATTGTCGAACTTTGGTGTCGGCGAGGGATCGCTGACATAGCGGCCGTCGACCTTCACCGGATACGCATAGGTGGTGGCGATGTGGCCGTGGCGGGCGATGTCCTCGTAGAGCTTGACATGCATGAGGCCGTATTCGGCGAGTGCATGCATGCGCCGCGTCTCGGTCTCGCGCGGCTCGAGAAACCGCAGCGGCTCCGGGATCGGGACCTGATAGACCAGCACCTGGCCCTCATGCAGCGGCACCTCCGGGATGCGATGGCGTGTCTGGATGACGGTTGCCTCGTCGGTCCTGGTGGTGGTGGCGACACCAGCGGTTTTGGCAAAAAACTTGCGGATCGAAACCGCGTTGGTGGTGTCGTCGGAGCCCTGATCGATGACTTTCAGGATGTCGTCCGGCCCCAGGATCGAGGCGGTGACCTGCACGCCGCCGGTGCCCCAGCCATAGGGCATCGGCATTTCCCGGCTTGCAAACGGCACCTGATAGCCCGGGATCGCGATCGCCTTGAGGATCGCGCGGCGGATCATGCGCTTGGTCTGCTCGTCGAGATAGGCGAAGTTGTAGGTCGCCGCGTTCATTCGGCAGCCTCCGCGACACCGTTGCCCGCCGCAAATTCCGCCCGCAGCCGTCGCACCAGCCCGAGCTCGGCCTGGAAATCAACGTAATGCGGCAGCTTCAGGTGCTCGACAAAGCCGGTCGCCTGCACATTGTCGGAATGCAGGAGCACAAACTCCTCGTCCTGTGCGGGCGCCTTGACGTCCTCGCCGAGCTCGCGCGCCCTCAACGCGCGATCGACCAGCGCCATCGCCATGGCCTTGCGCTCGCCCTGCCCGAAGGTGAGCCCATAGCCGCGGGTGAAGCGCGGCGGCTCTGAGGCCGTGCCGGCAAACTGGTTGACCATCTGGCATTCGGTGACCGCGATGCGCCCGAGCGGCACCGCAAAGCCCAGCTCCTCGGCAAAGAATTCGACCTCGACCTCGCCGAAGCGAATCTCGCCCGCGAACGGATGGGTGCGCCCATAGCCGCGCTGGGTCGAATAGCCGAGCGCCAGCAAAAAGCCTTCGTCACCGCGCGCAAGATTCTGCAGCCGCAGATCCCGCTCCGCCGGCAGCGCCAGCGGCTCGCGGGTGAGATCGCCGACCGCCGCGTCCGGCGCAGCCGCAGGCGCGGGCTCGATGAGATCGTCCACCGCCAGCAGATCGGTGACGCGCGGCATGGCTTGAGCGCTGAAGTTTTGACGAGCATCGAGGCTAGGTCCTCCCTCCCCCCTTGTGGGGGAGGGATGGGGTGGGGGGTCGTAGTTGTTGAACGAGGAGTCTCCGTTCTCACCAACACCGACCCCCAACCCCTCCCCCCAAGGGGAGTCGCCCGTGGCACCGCTGCGGGCTACCTCATCGCCCTCGCACTCCGCCAGTGCGTGATCCAGCAAGCGGTGCGTGTAATCGAAGGTCGGGCCCAGCACCTGACCGCCGGGCAGATCCTTGAAGGTAGCCGAGATGCGGCGGCGGATCTCCATGACGGCCGTATCGATCGGCTCGGAGGCGCCGAAGCGCGGCGCGGTGGTGCGCCAGGCGCGAATGAGAAAGATCGCCTCGATGAGGTCGCCGCGCGCCTGCTTGATGGCGAGCGCCGCGAGCTCGCGGTCGTAAAGCGAGCCCTCGCTCATCACCCGATCGACCGCAAGCGCAAGCTGCTCGGAAATCTGCGCGAGCGAAAGCTCCGGCACGGAGGGATCGCCGCGGCGCGTGCGCGCCAAGAGCGCATGGGCGTTCTCGATCGCGCGCTCGCCGCCCTTGACCGCCACATACATCTCAGTTGCTCTCCAAAACGCGCAGCGACCGCGGCAGGCCCGCGATCGCATCCGGGCTCGCCAGGATGAGATCGACGCCGCGCGGGAACTGCGCATGATTGGCGATGAGCCGCGCGCGAAAATCCTGCGGCAACGGCGCGGCGCGGAATTGCCGCGTGCCGGCAATTCCGGGACCGGCAAGCGCGAGCAGCTCGCCGCGATCGAAGCCTTCGACCTGCAGCACCAGAGTGGTCGAGCGGTCGGGATATTCGAGCGAGCCTGCCGGGAATCGCTCGAAGGCCGGACACCGCGCCGGATCGGCCACGAAGCCAAACACCGCGCGCGCGCTATCCGTCGTCAGCGGTGCACCAGTGTGAAACTTGAACCATTCGCGCACCTCAGGCGCGGCGGCGAGGGGCGGATCGAGCCAGAACGGCGTTTCGTAATCGAGCAGCGTCAACGCAAGCGCCGCAGCCGCCGGGGCAAGCGGCGCCGGCGCGTCCAATTGCGGCGCCAGCGGTCGCGGCAGGCCGGGGCGCGCCATCGCCTCCATCACGCAGCGAAAGACCGACTGCGAGGCGTGCGGAGGATCCACGAAAGCGGGGGCAAGCATCAGGAATCCTCCCCGCGAACGAGCGTGAAGAAATCAACCCGCGTTGCGGCAGCCTCTCTCTCGCGCTCGGCGCGCTCGCGGCCAAGCCGCGCACGGATCGGCGCCAGGACCTGCCGCTCGACCGCATCATGGAAGCGCTCGCTTTGCCAGAGCGCATCGCACACGGCGATGAGCCGCGCCTTGTCGTGATCGCGGCCCAGCACATAAGCAAAGCCGGTCTCGCCCGAGCCGATCCGCACCGCCGCGCGGGTAACAGTTGCCTCGCCGAGATTGAACGGCGCGCCGTCGCCGCCGATGCGGCCGCGCAGCATGACGAGCCCCGTCTCGATCGGCCGCAAGTCCACATGGGCGGGCGGATCGGATAGCCCCGTAAGCCCCTCCGCGATCTCGGTTGCTTGCGCCTGCGCGAGCACCGAAAGCGCAGCTTTGCGGCCGGCGACGTTTCGGTCGGTCTCTGCGGCAACAACAGGCATGAGGGCTTGCCAGGTGAAGTTGTCTATACTACTAGACAACTTTCTAGGCCAAATCAACGACGATTCGATGACAGGCGATCACAGGATCGGGAAATGCCTGCCTTGAGGCGCGGGGCGAGACCTGCTGCAGCGCCGGAGGCGGGCGCCGACGGTGTCACGCTGTGGCGCCGGATCGCCGACGATATCGAGCGTGAGATCGCGGGCGGCGCGCATGCCCCGGGCGAGCGGCTTCCCGGCGAGATCGAGATCGCGGCGCGCTTCGCGGTCAACCGGCACACGGTGCGCCGCGCGCTCGCCGAGCTTGCCGCGCGCGGGCTCGTTCGCGCAGAGCGCGGCAGCGGCACCTATGTGGAAGCAAGACGCCTCGCCTACCCGATCGGCACCCGCACCCGCTTCTCCGAGATCGTCGGCACCGCCGGGCGCGGCGCGGGCGGCGAGCTCATCGCGCACCGCAGCGAGCCCGCGACGCCCGACATCGCCAGGCGGCTCGGCCTTGCCGCCGGCGCCATGGTGATCGCGCTAGAAATCCTCCGCAGCGCCGACCGCGTGCCGATCTCCTCCGCCACCACCTGGCTCCCGGCCGCGCTTGCGCCGGATGCGGCGCGCATCTATCGCCGGCATCGCTCGATCACCCGCGTGCTCGCCCATTACGGGATTGCGGACTACCGGCGCCAATCGACCCGCATCTCGGCCGCGCCTGCCGATGCCGTCGATGCGGAGCGCCTGCGGCTCGCACCCGGGCGGGCGGTGCTGGTGGTCGACAGCGTCGATGTGAGCCTCGCCGGCGCGCCGGTCCTCACCACCCGAGGGCGCTTCGCCGCCGATCGGGTCGAGCTTTTCGTCGAGAACTGAGGCTTCCGCACCTGCGCACAAAGATTGTATCCTTTGCTTTCGAAGGCGTTTCGAAGGGTTCAAGGAGGTCATCATGCTGTTCGACAAAACCGCGCTCGGGGCCATTGCGCTTTTAGGTGCGCTCGCGATGGGATTGACCGGCGCAGTCGGACAAGAGAAAAAATTCCCCGACTGGAGCGGCCAATGGATGCGGCCGCGCGGTGTCGGCATCCAATGGGATCAGACCAGGCGGGCAGGTCTGCCGCAGCAGGCGCCGCTCAAGCCCGAATATCAGAAAATCCTGGAGTGGAGCATTGCCGACCAGGCCGAAGGCGGCCAGGGCATCGACAACCGCTATACCTGTATCGCCAACGGCATGCCCCGCATGATGGCGGTGATCGAGCCGATCGAGTTCGTGATCCTGCCGAATCTCACGTATATCAATTTCGAGGCGTTCCTGCCGCGCCGCATCTATACGGACGGGCGCGATTTCCCCAACGAAGAGCCGAGCCTCGCTGGCTACTCGATCGGCAAGTGGCTAGACAGCAACGGCAGCGGCCGCTTCGATACGCTCGAAATCGAGACGCGCAATTTCAAGGGCCCGCGCACGGTGGAGTCCACCGGCATCCCGCTCGCCGACGACAACCAGACCATCGTCAAGGAGCGGCTGTTCCTCGACAAGGCCGACCCCAACCTGATGCATAACTTCATCACGATCATCGACGGTGCCTTCACGCATCCGTGGACGGTGGACAAGCACTATCGGCGCGAGCGCAACGTTGTCTGGGTCGAGGACAATTGCACCGAGAACAACCATCACGTGGTCATCGGCAAGGAGGGCTATTACGTGAGCTCGGAGGGCTACCTGATGCCGACGCGCAAGGGCCAGAAGCCGCCGGAGATGCGGTATTTCAAGTAGGCTGGGTTCGACGCCCTGGCAGGAGGGTTGGTCACGCGACGGCGCGACTTTATCACGTTGTTGGGCGCCGCAGGGGACGGCCGCTCGCGATTTACCGCTTGCGCTTCGATGCCGCGCCGTCCGGCGCCTGTGGCTTGCCGATGTCCTGCGCCTGTGCCTTGCTGATCTCGGTGCTGAGCTTGTCCAGGCTTTGCCGCGCCGCGGTGAGAGCGAGCGACATCGCTTTGAACCGGTCGGCTGAAGTGCCCTCGGGCGCGGGCGCTGGCGCTGGCGCTACCCAGGCAAGGTGCGGGGACCAGCCGGCGATCGCCTTTCTCGCCTCTGCGCCATAGGCCTGCCAAACGACGCCAACAGAAAAGCCAACGAAAAAAATCATCAGTACGCGGACGGCAGCGGATGAGACCAGGTTAACGAGCCACAGCCGCGCTGTCGTAATCAGATTCCGCACCATTCGGTGACGAGGCGGCCTGTTCGATGGCTCGGCCGCCGCGCGCCCTTTGGAGAGATCGGAAAGTGATGATGTCAGGCTGGAATTCATCGGTATCCCTCCCTCAAAAGTGCATGCTGTTCACGGCCTGATTCCGGCCGCCAACGATTCAGCGTGCTTGCCGAAAGCTAAGGCTGCGCTCGTGCAAACGGATGTGGATCACCCTCAAAACGGGCCGTGCCTCGCCGCACCCGGAAACACGAAGACCGCCGCACGTGGTCGTTGAAAAGCGGGACCCGAGACTACGCTTCGCAAGTGAGATGCACGCATGATCGAGCCGCTTCGAAATGCGGCGCTTGAAAAAAATTGAGGCGCCTCAGCAGGACACTTCAGATTGCCCTGCGCCCACGTAGCATCCGGAGCTTATCGCGGGCTGCGCAATCTGCGAGGTATACGAAAACCAGCCGGGCAAATCTGGAGGATCGTTGTAAATCGGTCACGGGACGTCCCCTGTCAGCGCTGGCCGATTTCCTGCCCGACCGCCACGGAAGGCCTCGCCCACCACGCCTATGGTTTTATTGACCATCAAGCTCTGCGTTTGGTCGTTGCCCCGCCGCCCAACGCAAAAATTCCTGAAACAATGCTCCACGCCGAGATGGATCCAGATATTGCTGCTCTCCCCGCGACTTTATTTGGTCTGCTTGAGCTGGCCTCCATGCTCGCTTTGCACGCAGAACGCGCCACGCATTCTTAATTTTCGCGAAGAGATCGAGTTGCGCGCAGGCGCAGCGCAGCCTTGACAGGTTCACAAACCGAATCATAATGAAACGATATAAGCTTAAAAGAATAGGATGACCTGTTGGCGATCCGAGCAATCGATGTCGGAGGAGACAGGCGATGCGTCCTAGCAATTTCGCGTTTTGGCTTGGATCGGCAGCCGCTGCCGGCCTGCTTGGAACCGCTGCAATCGCTCAGCCAGCCCCCAAGGGTGAAGCCGCGCCGTGCTTCGCCTTAAGTTGCCCCATTCAGCCAGTTGCACCCACCAAAAGCGAGAGCGGGGCAGCGGACAAGCCCTACGACTGGAAAACAAGTTTCGCAGAATACAAAGTTGGCGAAGTGCCACGCACACCTGATGGCAGGCCGGACCTCCAGGGTATCTGGAGCCGCTCCATCCTGACTCCGCGCGAGCGGCCGGGCAACGAGTCCGACAAGACGGAATATGATGAATCGGTCCGGGCCGAGCTCGAGGATGCCGCGCAGCAAAGACAGTTCGACCTTCGCACCGAACCTACTCAAACTCCGCCGGGTGAAAAAACCACGGATGCTTACAACACGTTCTGGCGAGACGGTTATTGGTACAAGGTGCCGATGACAAGCCTGCGCACCTCTCAGGTCGTCGATCCGCCGAACGGGCGAATGCCACCGCTCACTCCTGCCGCCAGGGAGCAACAGAAGCATGCCGACGAGTTGCTGAACCGTCCTGCGACTGGTCCGGAGGACCGGCCTCCTTCGAGCCGATGCACTCGGCCGATCGGCGTTGGTCCGGCGTTTACCGGTTCAGGTCCCGGGGGGCAGGAAACCACCTTGGAGATCATTCAGAGCCCGCAAGCGGTGGTGGTTCGCGTGGAAGCCCTTCGATCGCAGCTGATTTACCTGGACGGACGTCCACGTCCTCCCGCGGGCGTTCATCTGGAGACGGGTGCTGCGCGCGGACATTGGGATGGCGATACGCTCGTCGTCGAGTACACGAATTTCGCGGAAGCGAGGAAGCGGCTGACCGAGCGCTGGAAGCGGCTGGACGACACGCACCTGCTCTACGGATTCACGATGGATGATCCGAGAGCCCGGACGAAACCGTACAGCATCGAATTCGTCATGTGGCGGCTGACGGATCAGGAGCAGCTTGTGGAATATGCGTGCCACGAAGGCAACGTCAATCTCGAGTTCACGTTATCCGCAGCCCGGGCCAAGGAGAGGGAAGAGGAAGAACAAGAGAAGTAGCAGCGCGCAGGCGCAGCCTTGACAGGTTCGCAAACCGATTCATAATCAAAGTACAAAGCCTGCCAAAAATAAGGATGACCTGTTGGCGATCCGCGCAATCGACGTCGGAGGAGACAGGCGATGCGTCCGAGGAATTTCGCATTTTGGCTTGGATCGGTAGCCATTGCGGGCCTGCTTGCAACCGCCGCAGCCGCCCAACCAGCCCCGAAGAGTGAAGGCGCGCCGTGCGTTAACTTGAGCTGCCCCATTGTGCCCGTTCCCGAGGATCAGAGCGGAGCACCGGACAAGCCTTACGACTGGAAGGAAAGCTTCGCCGCCTACAAAGTCGGCGAAGTGCCGCGGACACCTGATGGCAGGCCGGACTTCCAGGGTATCTGGAGCCGCGCCATCCTTACGCCCCTCGAGCGGCCGGGCAGCGCAGGCGACAAGGCGGACTATGATGCATCGGTCCGGGTCGAGTTCGAGGATGCTGCGCAGCAAAGACAGTTCGACCTTCGCACCGAATCTACCGTCACTCCGCGCGGCGAAAAAACGACGGATGCCTACAACACGCTCTGGCGAGACGGCTTCTGGTTCAAAGTGCCGATGACCAGTCTGCATACGTCGCAGGTCGTCGATCCACCGAACGGGCGACTGCCTCCGCTCACTCTCGCCGCCAGGGAGAAACGGCAGCGTGACGACGACGTGATCGATCGTCCGGCGACCGGTCCGGAAGACCGGCCGCTTTCGAGCCGGTGCATTCGGCCTGACGGCATCGGTCCGGCGTGGACCGGTCAAGGTCCCGGGGGGCAGGAATCCACGCTGGAGATTATTCAGAGCCCGCAGACGGTGGTTGTTCGCACGGAAGCCCTTCGAACGCAGCTGATCTACCTGGACGGACGTCCACGTCCACCTGCGAGCATTCACCTGGAGCAGGGTGCCGCGCGCGGGCACTGGGAGGGCGATGTGCTCGTGGTCGAATACACGAATTTCGCCGTGGATGGCATGCTGGTCGGGGCCAGGAACTATTCGCCGCCGGCGATCATCATGAGCGACGGTTCCGTGAACAAGCGCGTGACCGAGCGCTGGAAGCGGCTCGATGACACGCACCTGCTGTACGGATTCACGCTGGATGATCCGGGAACGCGGACAAAACCATACAGCATAGAATACGTGATGTGGCGGCTGACTGATCAGGAACAGCTCGTGGAATATGCGTGCCACGAAGGCAACGTCAATCTCGGGTTCACACTATCCGGAGCCCGGGTCAAAGAGCGGGAAGAAGAAGAGGAACAGCAACAGAAGTAGCGGCCCCCACCCTTCCCTCCCGCGCAAGCGGGAGAGGGTTAGGGAGGGGGCAGCATCGGCATGGAGGCAAAGCGATGAAAGGTCGAAGTCTGTCGATGTTGATGCTGATCGCGATGGCGATGATGCCTGCGATGATTCCGGCGATGATTGTCTTGGCCCGCCCGGCGAGCGCGCATCACTCGTTTGCGGCCGAGTACGATGCGAACAATCCGGTGACGCTCAAGGGAACCGTCAGCAAGATGGCGTGGATCAATCCCCACGCATGGATCTACATTGTTGTCAAAAATCCTGAAGGAATTACTGAGAACTGGGCCGTCGAGGCGGGACCTCCAGGTACGTTGATCAGAGCCGGGTTCACCAAGGAATCCCTGGTTCCCGGCACCGAGATCCTCGTGAACGGCTACCGGGCGAAAGACGGCGCTTTGCGAGCGAACGGACGGGATATCACGTTGCCGGATGGGCGGTTGCTCTTCGTGGGCGGCTCCGCCCCCGACGCACCAAAGTGAGGAAGTGCGAATATAGAGCGAATACAGTCTCGGCGTGTGAACCATCGAAGGGGCACAGCATGCCTGATCACAATCGCGTCGGTCGACGCACGAGCGTCCTGGCAGTGACTTTTGCGATCGGAGCGTGT